>Ga0099826_10000140_pt1 | contig 30938 bp, 10 predicted proteins | sample Mtrugardesep15_FD_76830 | JGI IMG/M metagenome (GOLD analysis project Ga0099826, IMG submission 76830) | Root nodule microbial communities of legume samples collected from California, USA - M. trunc garden sep15 | ecosystem: Host-associated > Plants > Roots > Nodule | place: USA: California... | reverse complement strand
AGCTAGTTTGAGGATTACATTTAAATATTCAATGATACTGTCTCTCTATAAAAGAAGAAGGTAAAAACATCACTGTTTTACAACGTTTTCTTTTGTTCCTTTGAGGCTTTAACGGGAATTCAAGGGCCATACATTGCTTGCACGCAAGTGCTAAGAAAATTAATTAAGATGTTAACATTTTTTTAGTCATATATCAGTGACCATTTTTAGTCTTAGAAGATGAATTATGATTGATGATCAAGCGCCGTATTTAATTGCTTACTCCAGTTCAGTTAATGTTGATCATAAATTATAAATTAGCACAAATTAATTAAAAATGTTGTGTCGACTTCAATTTTTTATCTCTATGCTGTTGTACTGTTTTGGGTTTGTCTTTGATCTAGTCAAGGATATTCACAACCGTTACCTAGCTATTCCGAAAATTGAAGATTCCAAGTATCTTTCACTTTGACATCAACTAACTCCAAATATAGAGATGGGTTGAATAACTCAAATGGTTGAATTAAGAGATTAAAAAAAATTGAAGAGTTAAAAGTTTATAGTTCAAGTTATCGTAAGGAGAAAAATAGAAATATGATAATTAACATATTAACATTTACCGTTTAAAAAAGAATCACTAAAAATATAGTGTTAATGATTTAGTTTATAAGATTATTTTTTTGTGTTAATTTTTCGATCTTATTTAAAGATGACTCTAGTAATCTAGAGTTCAACCTCGAGGTAAAACCTAATAAAAAATTGTTCTACCTTAAAATCGAAACTTAGATTTTTCTAAACAATTTATTTTTTAATGAAACTCATTAATCATTTGAGTTTAATATCTTTGATTCTTTGCTTCGTCCATGTTGTTGACTCTCCACATGCATGATCCTACTGTGGTTTTTCACATCAAGCCTTAAGAATATTCACATCGCTCATTCTATAAGTTGATTCAGCAAGAGAAATGTTAAGAACACACTCTTTTAAGTACTCTTTTTAATGTTCACTCTTCTCTTAGGTGAAACTCATGTGAGTCTCACTACTTTATGTGGGATCCATTTTTAATGTGTGGTGTCTATATAGATTTCACTTAATAAAATAGTATAAGTTAGAAAATGTTAAAAAAAAAAAGTATTCACAACACTCCTTGATTCGCCAATCCAAGGTTTATAACACCCGCTCACAAAACACATCAGCCACTTATCTCCATGATGTTGTTGTTGTACCATATATTGGATTTGTTTGACATAGTTACATTTTAGTTAGAAGTTAGTTATGATTAATAGAATTACTTTTACACTGTAATTTTGAACAATATTATTAACCAAGATTAGTTAACCATATATTGATCATTTATTGAACTCGATGTTTAAATTTGGTTAACAATGTACAAAATCGCGGTGATTCATAAGTTATTCGATATTGTTGTACTTACCTTATTAACAAGCTAACATGATTTTAAATGCTAAAATGCCAATATCAAAGTAAAAAAATTCAAGCACAAATATCATTTTTGTTGTAAATGGTCCTATCGATTGCTTTTGTAGCAAGTTTCATTAAATTCAATAAACCACGTACATTTCCCTTAAAAAAACAAATTACGTTCATAGATTTTCATCAGCTGTAAAAATATATACCATAATTCTTTGAAATCATACAGAAAGATAAAAATCAATACTGCCCCGATATCTTTCTGGATAGACCGTTATTAGGGGTATTAAAAATGAATGTTGATGGGTCATATATTTATGCTAGTGGTTCGTCGGCATGTAGAGGCATCCTTTAAAATCAGAATTGAGATTTTATGAAAGGATGTTCCTACATTTTTGAAACATTTGTATGTGATGCTGGTGTGATATTCGTCTCAACAGTTAAGTTAATAAAAGAGCCTCTTTTATTTAAAAAATAACAATAAAATTATGCAATAGATTTTAAATCAAAAAAATCACAGTTCAAAAAAAAAAAACTCTATGCATTAGATATTTCTTTTGGTACAAACCACGTTAGATATTTTACAGCTGAGTAATAATTGCTGAAATGACCCCTCATATATGCAAAACTCAAAGGTCTGCTCATGGAATGCAAGAATCGTAACCCTATACAAAACTTCAATAATTGAGTATTTTGCAGTATATATATTGGAAATTTGCAACAAACCAAACTCAATTTGTTCATTCTTGTCTTTTATCAAGTCTCAGTTATTAGACAAATTACCATATGGGTTCCAATAAGTTTTTGGTCTCATTGGTCGTGGTTTCCATACTATTGCTACACTTGACTGCTGAAGGGAGCCTTTTTGACTATTTGAAACGTACTTAAATATCTCTCTCTCTCTAATGTGATAATCTTTCTCAAATCTTAAATTTTGACGCATTAATTAATATATATTAGTGTTGCATTGCAGATAAAGCTTGTAAAATGGCTGTGGATTGTGGAAAAGGAAAGTGTGTCGTTAGGTCAAACCACAAACATCCATTTAAGTTCATATGTAAATGTGAGACTGGTTGGAAGCAACTCAAAACGGGTCCAAAACATATGTTCCTTCCAAAACCATGTGTCATCCCTGAATCTGAATGTGAATTTCACACTCTCTCTTTTTTAGTACTATATATTTATTGGCCATTAGCATTCTTAGTGTAGCATGTTTGTTAATACAGTGGTATGCCAGAATCACGGTGACTTGCTATGATTTTGCGGAAGAGAAGTGTAGCTTTTAAAAAAATCATGTGGATCATCGTGATTCTGACATATCGACCCTGATGCTAAATATAAACTTGATTACTTTTGCCATCTATTCATTTCATTCATCTAGTAGGCCATATTGTTATTTGAAGCAATCTTATGCAAAAATCTAATATATTTTTCTTTCTCTTAGGTTCTTTTTACACTAAGCTCAACCCAGGCCAAGAAGGATGCATATGATCGTTATGTGTTCGGTGTCTATCAGCGTGGTGATGCTATGAGAGAAAACTAATACAATCTGAGATGGCTCCACACATTGCTTAGTCCAAAAAATGATGGACTTTTCTATTTATGATCTATTTTATTGTTTTTCATATAACCTTCAGTTTTAAATATAAGCAAACAAACATTTATATGCAATGTAAGCCAATTTGTAAGAATGTGATGAATTTATCTTATTTTGTGAGCACCATACAAAACTTATTGCATCAATACTTTCTTTCTTTTTTTCTTTCTCTCAAAGATATCTAGTTGTAATATTTACGTTTTCATTTTTTATTGTTTCCCAAGCAACATAATATAGCACATAGACATTATTCAAAAAACAAAAAAAAATAGCACATAGACAAGATGCAAAATAAAACTCGAAATATATGTTTTCAGCGCTTGAGGCGATTGCATATCTGATTGAAATATTAAAGTACAAATCAACAATGTACGTGATTTGAATTTTCCTCAAAAAACAATGTAATTTGAATTATCAGCGACATTGGTAAAGAATTATATTCCTCAAAAAAGAATATGTCAACAACGTTCCTATTCAAGGTTACAAAAAGGGAACCAAAAATAATAACTGAAATATAAAAGTTTAGGAAGAGACCATAGCTATCAATGATGATGATATAATATTCGATAGATATCCTTTTTGACAGTAGATATCCTTTCAAACAAATATATCAACGGAAATAAATTAAACGAAGACAATTAGGAGAATCAACCATGTTTTAAAAATTGGACCGAAAGTCAGACAATGCGAGCTTCGACTCATGGTTCAAGCAGTTGAACCAGATAATTAATAAAAAAATATAATGGAAATCATTATTTATATAATAATAAAAATAAAGATATAAATAATTTCACACAAAAAATATTGTTGTTTCTTAGGTCCAATAATAAACTAGCAAAATAAAAATAAAAAATGGTCATATAAACTTGTGCCATTGGAAAGTTAATGTGGTGTTTGTTTCAACTTTAATAGATTTATTTTTAAGAATAACTTTTCGCAAAATATAAGAATGAGAGTTTTATTTCAAGATATTTTTAAAAAAGATGCTTGGTTAAAAATACTATAATATTTCTGTGAACCTTTATAAGAGAGAGGTAAAAAAGGTAGATATACATAAACTTATTCTCATCTTTATGAGAACTTTATTTTCACCGTATTTTTTTTTTGAAATTTTTCTTTTCACTCAAACATTTTATAGGCAGGCATAAAATTTAACAAGTTTGAAATAAACATAGAAATATATTTCCTTCATTGTCGAAAATCTACAATTTTTTTTGAAACAAACACATCTGAAGAAGCCAAAAAAGAAAAAAAAAGATTGTATTCAAAAGATAAATTTTTAAAATATTGAATACAATATTTCCTAAAAAATATTTTTATGTTTAGTTTCTATCTTTGTGTCATAAAGGAACAAATTAACATTTTTTAAAAAAAAAAAAAAAAACCCAATAAATTTCACAAGTCCATAAATTTTTATAAAAAAAAAGGCAAATTCTATGGTACATTCAATAAATTTGGATGTATCGGTACACCAAGTCGTTAAATTAATAATAAATGAGTTGTTTTTTTGAAGAAAAATAATTATTTTCAATCATTGACAACTATAATAATTTAAATTTTATTTACCAAAAGGTTCGACGAAATAAAATTAAATTTTTACGAATTTTTATTACTCATAACAATGAATATTGATTATTATTTATGACAAAATGTAATTTTTTTAATATGATCCTTATAAACAATAAAATGATGTTTTTTCTTATGAAATGATGTTTTCTAAAATATAAATATTGACAAATAGCTTTTTATTTCATAAAAATGATCAATAATATATAAATTTTATGAAACAAAAATATCGGTACATTAAAATTTATGAGTGTACCTTATAAGTTCCAAAAAAACAACCTAAATTTAACAAATAACAAAACCTAAAATTCAGTATTAACAACAAATCAACGATGTGCCATTTCTTCAACTTCAGTTCAAACAACTATAATATGCTTCATCCTCGTCGCCTCATTTTCATCTAAAACTCTTTTAAAAAAAAACATACAAATATATGAATTTGCTTCATCTTCTTCTCCTCCCTTCAGTCTGCCTATTGCCTTCGTCCTCCCTTCATCCCTCTAACCTGCTTCATAATATTCTTTAATTTGTTTCACCCTAAGCACCTTTATTAATTAACACAATATAATCTTGTGCAAGTTTTTTAATATTATCATATAGAGGTTATTTGATAGGGATATTTTTATTAGTCAGAATTCAAACATTGGTTCGTCACTTTTTGTGAGTCTAACCCCTTTTGTTAGACTCAACTCCTAATTCAAGGGTATGCTTGGTGTTAACTTTTTTTTTTGAGCAAGCTTAGTGTTAACTTATACTAACAGACTTGAAATAATTATCTTTAATTAGATTAAAAGGTTGGCAATTTTTATCAATATCTTATCCATCATCAAAACCACCAAGAGGCCAACACACATTGAATATTATGATCACTTCTCTTAGATATATATATTATTTAGTTCGTTCATGTCGTATGATAGCCAAAACGACCACTCGTGTTTTCATAACTCTAAAAGTTTGCTCATGAAATGTAAGGGTTACTACATCATTCAAAACTTTTATAACTAATTGGGCACCTTGTGTATATATTGGAAAATTAGAACAAACCATAGTCAATTTAAACATAATTCATTATTAATTTTCTTGTCTTTTACCAAGTCTCAATTATTAACAGACAAACTAACATATGGGTTCCTTCAAGTTGTTGATCTTTCTGGCCGTGGTTTACGTACTGCTGCTACGCATGACTGTTGATGCCAAAGGGAGCTTCTTTCACCGTTATAGAGGTGCTTAAATCCCTCTCCTTCTCTGCAGTAGTGGTGATTTTTCTCAAGTCTTTAATTATGAAGTTTTTTTTATAATATTTTTTTTTTTTAAGCATTATATATGAGTGTTGCATTACAGATAAAATTTGCAGAGAGGTGGAATGTGGAAAAGGAAAGTGTGGGGCTACGTCAACTCACAAAAATCCATTTAACGTATTCTGTGAATGTGAGCCTGGATGGCAGCATATCAAAGTGGACCCTGACTATTCAGACAAGTTTCCTCCATTACCATGTGTCATTCCCCAATGTGAATTTCACTCAGTTATTTTTACCACTAGCTAGTATTATTAATTTGCAATCACTATTTTACTTTGCTCATTCAATGAAAATTTTGATCAAAATCATAATTTGTAATTTGCAGGCACCGTTAATGACGATTGCAAACAAGCTACACCTCTAGTTTCAGATAAAGACATTCATATTTCCCACAACATGTCACATTCTGATCGTAAGTAACATATGTACATACTCAGGTCTATATAGGTAAAAAGAGTACTTATATTTTGTGGAGGAGTATACTTAATTCAACTAATGAGAGGTTTGGTCACAATTATTTTTGTTTTGTTTTAACCGTGTTTTGTGGAAAAACATGAAATACTATGTAGCTTGCTATTTGGCTTTTTGTGGGGAAGGTACCTGCATCAAGAACAGTAAAAAACAAAAACATAATTACAAATACAGATGCGAATGTAAACCCAATTATTTCAATCTTCTAAACATGTCCGGTTTGCCTTGTTACAATGAAAGTACGAAATCTATAACAATATTTTTTTTTATATTTACATTCAAACAGTGGAGAATATAAATTATATATGATAAAATGGTTTTTGTTTTGGGTATATAATTGCTCAGGTAGCTTGGATCTGATTGTTCGAATCTTGGAATTAAAATTGTGAATCCAATAGCTTACAATTCAGGTGAGACTGGGCTTGTCACCTATTTCTTTCATTCATCTCACATGGCAGATTTAACTACACTAAAATGAACAATTATAATGTACATAATCTGAATTGTTGATCAATAAATGTCCACAAATTATCAATTACGGGTTGGTTCGCACGGGCCTTACTAAATTTGGTTATATTTGAAGTATATATAAAATTAGATTTTACTTTTGCAATTTTTTTTCTTCCAAAGTCTCTATTAAACCAACAGTTAGATGCTACAAAACAGCAAATCTAATCTAAATGCAGAAATCTAATCTTTTTATTTCATCAGTTCTTTCCATAGCAAGCTCAACCCGGGCCAAGAAGGTTCCATTGGATATTTAGTTATATGGTTAGTGTCCATCGGCATGGTTATTCTGTGGGAGAAAAATTGTGAAGAGGAAAAGGCATGAGAAAGACTATGAGAAGCGAAAAGAACGGAGAAATAAAGGAGAAAGAAAGTATGTTTAGTTTTAATTTTTTAAAGAACAAACATATCCTTATCCTAAAAATTAATGTACTATTTTATAAATTATTGAATGGAATTACTTATCAAATTATTTAATTTATTCACCAAATTCTTTTTTATTTAAGTTATTATTTTAATCTAGTTACTAGTCCATTAGTCGCTAGAAAAAAAATATTAGAAGATTATCTTTCACTAACCAATTAGTTAAAAAGATCTTCTAAATACCGTGTTTTTTTTCTTCAATATCTTCTAAATTAAAATTTGAACAAAATTATAATACATCAATTATAATTTACCGTTTAAACCATAAATGCAACAAATGATTGTCGATAGTCAAATGTGTAACAAATTGACTAATAAAATCACGTTATGGATGTACCATAACTTCTTTTTTTAAGGTGTACCATAACTTTAAATTTCAAAGTTATGAAACATCCGTAATGTGATTTCATTGGTCGATTAGTTACATGATAGTCTTTCTTCTTTTTTTTTGGGTCAAGGATAGTCTTTCTTTAATCCATTAGTTAAACCAGCTATATGTGTTACATTAGTAATGTGATTTTTCAATATCTTCTACGTAAAAATGTGAAAAAAAATAAAATACATTTGTATAAAATATATACAGGACAATTAGTTAGAAGATTATCTTTATTAGTCAATTGGTTAAAAGTGATTTTTTAAATAATTTTTTTTAAAGCAAATTATTATACACTTATTATAATTTATTTCATAAACCGTACATGAGGCAAATATTTTTCATTGTCAATTAGTTAGAAGATAATCTTTCACTAATCAAAAGCATAGATTGTCACTTTTAATCAAAAACTATCCAAATGAATCATGCAAGCACTACTTCTTTGGCATTTGAGTAGTTGTAGGAACACTCACTTAACAATATTTTCAACACCCATTCTCTAATTCTCTTGTTAAATGAAATACATGTAGGTAGTACTACTTTATGTGAGATCCATTTTTAAAGTGTTGAAACCACATGTACTTCACTCAATAAGAGTGTTAAGTGAAATATGCTAGCACTCATCTTTGGCCTTTTCCTTTCATCGAAGTAGGATGCTCCTTTTCCAACAACCATACTTCCTCATAGATGTTAATGCTTTCACCCTTTCATGGATGCAGATTCATTCATTCACACCAAAAAATAAAGGAGGTCTGGGTTTCCGAAGAGTTCATCTTTATAACAAATCCCTACTTATTAAATTAGTGTGGTCCATGATTGTGAACCCTTCGATTTTTTGGGTGCAAATTATGAAGTCTAAATACGATTGTGGGATCAATACAGTTCCTATTATTGGTCATAAGGCGAACTGCTCTAATCCGCGGCGTGGCATTGTCTATGTTTGGAAGACATTTGAAAAAGCCTTCATTGGAATATTGGTACTAACATTCAACCTATTGGGTTCTTATTAAGGTTCAGTTACCTATTGCTGTAATATTGGAATGCTATGAATTCTCATTAACACATCGCTGCAAGCCTTTAACATTTGTTTCCACTTTATAATACGAATGCACAAAGAAACAATTGAAGAAGAATTCAAACCTAAAATTTAAATGTTTTCAGTGTGCTTCAGGGAAAGACGATGGGCTTGGAGAGGCAAAGGTGTTGTTCCCACAACATTCAATTACCTACTTTTTATTTGCCTCTTCCCTAAACTCAATTGGGTGCTTACAGTGGTGGCAAAGTTGTTTCTCAATTGGATTTTCCAGAATCAGCCACCACAATTCAAAACCAGGAAAATTCAAACCTAACAATTTTCTCAATTGGGAACAGAAATTATAAACGGGTGATGGTTGAAAATTTAAAAAGGGATTCACGGCTTTTTTGACAATTTTGGATGTAACTAAAAGTCAAAATACTGTCTTTAGTGTTCGAAGTAGGTAGTTCGGTTGATGAGTTATCAAACGGGTTAACCAAAATCACGGTGAACCACAATAATTTTGCAAAGCTTCACTCTTTAAACACTACCACATCCTAGCTATAGCATGCATCATAAAGGCAATTTGTATGAATGTAACATGCTTTCTTTTATTTTCAGTGAGCACAGCATAAAAAGTATCGCATACCTTCCTCATTTTTTGTCTAATATATTGTTCACAGAGTATTTATGTTTTCATTATTATCCAAGTAAAACAATAGTACATACTCATAAACAAAACAAGATGAAACATAGAATTTACCGAATCCAGATAAAATCAATGACAAATGAATCACTTGTCTTTCACTTCAACACCAGTTTTACCAGCAATGATGACAGAGGTAGCCATGTTCAAGAACAAACCATGCTCGACGACGCCTTCAAGCGACGAAATCTCAGCTCCAGCAGCATTTGCATCTCTAATTGGAGTCTTAAAATACAAATCAACAATGTAATTAGAATTATCAGTAACATAGGGTTTTCCACTTTCATCCACTCTTAATTTCGCATCAACGCCTTCTTCTTTGAACAATTCTTGAAGCCTAATCAAATTATATTTCCAACAAAACTGAACAACCTCCACCGGCATCGCTAAACCGCTTCCACCGAGACCGGAGACCAGTTTCGTATCGTCGACGACCACGACGAATTTATCAGAAGCGGCTTCCACCATTTTCTCACGGAGGAGAGCACCGCCGCGGCCTTTAACAAGGTTGAGAAACGGATCGACTTCATCAGCACCGTCGATAGCGAGATCGAGACGAGGATTATCGTCGAGAACGGAGAGAGGAATACCGAGAGAACGAGCTTGTTCTTCGGTGCGTTTGGAAGTGGGAACGCCGATGATGTTGGTGAGTTCGCCGGAGTTAAGAAGTTCGCCGAGTTTGGAGACGACGAAGGCGGCGGTGGAGCCGGTGCCGAGGCCGAGGACCATGCCGCTTTTGACATATTCAACGGCTTTATCGGCGGCGAGTTTTTTGAGGTCGTCTTGAGTGAGGGTTATGGCTTTGACGGAGAAGGAAGGGGGTTTGGTGCGTAGTTTAAGAGAGGAAGGGGTGCGTAGGTTAAGACGTGTGGAGGCATTGTGGAATGAGGAGGAGAGTGAAGGTGGTGATGAGAGGGATAAAGATGTCATTGTTGATTTGTTTGAGGATATTCAATTCAATTCAATATTATACCCAACACACAACACAACACAACACTTCAGTTCTACAATCCTATCTCATCTCATTTGTGTTTGGTTGGTGTTTAGGTTTAGATTAGATTAGATTCACCCAACCAAACCACACCGCAGGTTTTTTTTGTTTATTTTAGAATATTGCTTTATCTTTTATAATTTTCAACTGAATTTTGGCGTTTTCCTTTTCACCAAATTTGGATTGGATGTTTCTTTTCCAACAACCAACTTCTAAAGGATATGCTGATTCATTCACCTAATTATTCTATTCTATACCTTCTTTTTTTTTACTAAAAAACAACCTTCCTATTTTATTGACTAATTCTTAAATGGGATTAGTGAATTGCTTGTATTTGGACTTTTTTTTTATAGGTGTTTGTATTTGTACTTCATTATGTTTTTATTTTACGTTTTTTTTAATAAAATTGAACATTATCTATAACTATAGTTTACACGGTATTTAATGAATCTACGGTGTAAATTGACGGAGAAATTAATATAAGTAGATGCAAATCATGGAATTCAAGTTTAGTGGTTAAAATTCCTTCAAAAAGTTTGGTGGTTAAAATGGAATAAAATAAATGTTTTATGTGATACGAAAGTACCACTTAAGTTAAAGGAAAAAAATTATTGGACCGTTCTAAGACCGGCAACGTTGTAAGGATTAGAATGTTGGGGGGTGAAGCACCAACACAAGATCAAAATACATGTACCAGTGATGAAGATGTTGCGTTCGATGTTTGGTAAGACGAGACATGATATGATTAAAAATGACAACATTATAAAGAGTTGGAGTAACAACTATAGTAGAAAAGATGGTAGAAACTACACTTAAGTGATTTGGATATGTAAAGAAAAGACATGCAAATTTTGTAGTATGGAGGGTATATCCCACGACGGATAGTCATATAACTGGAGATAGACGAAGATCTACAAAACTATAAGAGAAACAATTAAGAAAGAATTAAAAATTAATGAGTTAAATTAAAATATGGCTCATGGTATAATATTTTAACGTGATTTAAGTCATGTAATCAATCCTACTTGATGAAATAATGTTTGGTTGTTAGCCTATATCTCATAAATAATGAAACTTTATCTTCATTTTAGACTTGAATCATATCAAATTTGATCAACTTCTAATTTATATTTCAAATCAAATCTTATCTAATAATTTAAATCGATCATAATTTTTTTTTGGTAGTGTTATAAATCAATCATAACTAATCACATCTAAACTAATTCTAATTCAAATTTGAATTAAAAAATATAGTAATGATTGAAAAAAAAACTAACAACACTAATTGATAGAATTATGTTGGAAGAATTGAATTTTTTTTTTTGTTAATTGATTGATTAACATGTTGGAAGAATATAATTAATTTTTTTTAATTGATTAATTAACAAAACAACCATTGTAATTATGTTTGAGTATTACTAAGGTTGTTTTGTTAATTAACACGAGTTTTGCTTGGCGGAGTATTTGAAATTCGCGCAAGTTACTTTTATATGGAAGTAGGTGGACTGTTGGAAATGAGCAGCATGTCAGCGTGATGAACGATCCATGGGTTCGAGGTGTTCAAGGCAGCTGGATTCAATCCCCACAAAGCCAATGTGTGCATAGTTTGAGTGTATCTAATTTGATAGCTGTCGAGGAACAAGTTTGGGATATTGATAAGATTGAATCTTTGTTTCCAGATGATACGATGCAAGCTATTCTCGACACACCATTGTTTGCGGAAGTTCAGAATGATAGAATAGCGTGGATGATGGAACGTAGCAGGAGGTATCCTGTTAAGACTGGTTATTAACTGGCTATGATGGAGTTACTACATACTGATCGATTCAATGTTGAAGGAGAGTGGCATAAAATCGGGCAGGTGAATTCCCCTCATAAAACTCGTAATTTATTATAGAGGATTTCCAAATAGTGTGTTTCGAAGCATCTCTGATTACAATAACGACATGTACAATGCGAGATGATATGTCTCTGGTGTGCCACAGTTGTTAAGGATGATTGGCATGCTTTTGTGGGTTGTACGGTGGTGCATGAGAGTTGGTATTAGGCAGGGCTTTCGACTGTGTTGCCACCGACGAGTTGGAATTGTGAGCAGTTTGGCAAATTTTGTTTTTGATGATGTCGTTCATAAAGCAGAGACATTTCTGGTCGGGTAGCTTTACTTCTTTGGCAAATTTGGGTTGCATGCAATGATGTCATTTGAAATGATGCTCATCACACTTCAACGAGCATTGGGAGGATATCACTAGATGCATGGCATTAATGGCAATAGGTTCATAAACATCACTCACCACCGGTTGTGCAACATGGGGCAAAATAGAGTGCAAGTTTGGGAGAAACTGAACGATACGTGGTTGAAGTGCAATGTGGACGCCGCGTTCCATGACCGTAACCATATTACATCTTTTGAGTGTTGTGTTAGAGACTCCCGTGGGAAATTTATTCGGCCTCAAATGAAATGGTAACGGGCAAATATAATAGTTTTGGAGGGGGAGGCAGTAGTTTTACTCGAGGCCATTCACTTTGTTAATGCTAACAGATGAGACCGGGTTGTCTTCGAGTCCGACTCATCTACTCTAGTGCAAGCTCTATCGTCTCTGGGTCACGGTGATTCAAAATTTTATGCTATTGTTTCTAGTACTTATCAGTTATCTTTACATTCCAACTTCAAAGTGAATTTTGTTAGGAGACAAACGATCATGGTTGCTTATACTTTAGCTACGGCGAACTGCACTTGGGCTAGTCACTGTATTTTTAATTCATATCTTTCTTGTATTGAACATTGGTTAATTAATAATAATAGTTAAATTTACTTATGTAAAAAGATTATGTTTAGCTCATATGCCTTATTGTATTAACGATATTATTATTGCCTAGTGTTTGTAGGTTTGTTCTTTTCATTGTGTTAATGCGTATAAATTACGAACATTATTTTTGCGAAAAATAAATTTAGATTAAAAATATTTTGATTTTGAATAAAATATAGGTATAGATATTTTACAATTTTAAAATGTAACAAATTATACTTATTTTTTCAATGATACAAACAAAATAACAAATATAATATAAATTATTTTTCAATGACACAAACAATATAATAAATATAATACCACTGCAAAAAAAACCAAGTCCACTACCAAAAAAAATATAATATAAATTATTATCTTTTTGAATGAGACAATTACTCTATCCGTTCCTTTTTAAGTGTCTTTTTAGGGTGAATTTTTTGTTCCTATTTAAGTATCTTTTTGGTATTTTTAAGGGTATGATTTGTTAATTATACTCTTTGTCCGTTACTATTATCTTTTTTAATAAAACTATTTTTTTGTCAGATAGCGTAGTAACTAGAATTCACCTTATAAGCTGAATAAGTGGGTGTCCGGGGTTCGAACCCCGGCCCCTGCATATAATAATGCATTGTCCTACCAAGTGAGTTATGATTACGTGACTTTTCAATAAAACTAATTAATGCTATCTATTTGGAAAACTAAAGTTTGTTTTTTTAAACAAAGTTTGTTTGATATTTTTTTAAACAAAGTTTGTTTCTTGTTATCTTCAAATTTAAACAAAATTTTGTTACAAACAATGGTTCCAAGAAGAGTTAGAATTCTATAAATAAGATGAGTAGCAATTGTTAAAAATTTCAAGTGCAAAATAAAAGAACATATTTGAGAGATGAAACATAAAAGACTCCATGGATGTTCAAAAGGAAGAAACTTGACAATTGTTTGTTATGAGAGAGAGTGATGCACAAAGAAAATATGAATTTGTTGGAGAAAAAGATAAAAGATTATAACTGACAATTGTTTGTTACGAGAGAAAGATAACATATTAAATTTATTGGAAAGATAAAGTGTGTGTAAAAAAAAAAGAATTTATTGGTGGATTAATGAGAGGGTATAATAGAAAGAAAATGTGCAAAAATACACATCGTTAATTTTCTAAAAAGACACTTAAAAAAGAACGGAGGGAGTAACATAGTATTCTTAGGAAGAAAATTTGTTTAAGTGTATAGGTGAAAGTTAAAAAATCAGCCCAAAATTACTTTGTATTCCTTTTATATATATATATATATATAGATGAATTGTTAAAATCACCTTTATTTATTTATGTGTCAAAAAAAATATTCAACTTTATTTATAAAAAAATTATGTTTGGCTCGTTTGAAATAATCATATATAATGGATAATTGGTAGTATATTTTAATTTAATTTTTAAAGAGAGACAAAAATATTTATTCAAAAAAACAAAAGACAAAAAGATATAAGGCACTTCCTTCAAAACAAAAAAAAGAAAGATAAAGATGCTGCTTAAAAATATAATTGGATAACGATTACTTTTCTAATTTTTTGATAAATAGTTTTCTGGAATATGCTATTATTTGTTATATTATAACCATCGTGTACGAATTTCCCTTATAAATACACACAACCTATTCAATCATCCAACAATTCCAAGCTTGCATCTTTTCTCTACAAAGCCTCTCCCTTTCTCCAAGTTTTCTAACCAATATATTTAGTATTTACAACTATTTCGACCTTTTTCTTCAGTCTCATAACTACGTGAAACAACATGGTTCCAACACTTTGTGCCAATGGTTGTGGTTTCTATGGTTCTCCTTCAAACAAGAACCTTTGTTCAAAGTGTTACAAAGTTTATCTCAAAGAAAACATTGTTCTTGAGTCATCGTCTTCTTGTCCTTCAAAGAACCCTAGTATCAATGATATTTGTGATGCTGTGACTGCTATTTCTCTCATTGACAATGATAACATGAAGGAGAAGAAAACTAGGTGCAAGAGTTGCAACAAAAAATTGGGACTAACAGGATTCAAGTGCCGATGTGGTGATGTATTTTGTGGAATGCATAGATACCCAGAGGAACATACATGCAAAGTGGATTTGAAGCAGATTGGTCGCCAAATATTAGAGAAACAAAATCCTTTGTGTATGGCTGATAAGTTAGAACACCGGATCTAGATATGATAATTAGATAGTGAATATTACTTTTCTTTTAGGTGCAAAAGTATTTTATATTGTACTTTTCCTTAAAACGTACTTTCTTTTTTCTTTTGAGATGCTCGTTTTAATTTTAGTTTCTTATAATTAAGAATTGTAAATATTGCTATTCTTTATGAATACATATTTCTTACTATTAATCATTCGTTGATTTTTAACTATTACATATTGTTATTTATAATTTCTTTTTTAGATTATAAAACTAATTTAAAATTTATCCTAGATATTGATTTGTACTTCCTACCTTTTTTTCTGGTTACCTATCTTTTTTTTAGTGTCATATTAGAATATTCTTTCTGATAAAATGAATTTTTTGGAGATTTTTTTTCGATTATACTCTCGTTTTAATCTAACTGTCTCCCTCTTTCTATTAAATTTGATATTATAATTGAACCCAGCAAACCAAAAATTTAATTTCATGAAAATTTAAATTTACATATAACAAACAATTTTTGTTTCCCTTCAAAAAAAACAATTTTTGTTTAAAAAAAATATTTTTTTAGTTTTATTTTTTGAAAGTCAAATCTTCAAATCCACAACCAATTAATTTAGAAACACTTACTCTCGTTAATAAATACACTCAATGGTTCAGGCAATGCACATACAACAATTATATTTTGAAATACACCTAAGCACAATAATCAAATATGCATGCAGTCATGGATCACAAATCACGAAGGTCTTTATCGAGGGCTGTGATGTGGCCGGGCTATTTTTATTTATTTTTTTTAAATTCAAATCCAAATAGTCCTAAAAACAAGAGAGCATATATTATTTGTATGGAAAGACGGAGTAGTGCTCGTCTTTCCTTCTTTTTATTGTGATAACTCATGTAGATTATCAACGATATTTTTAAAAAAATTAAAGTTATAAGTATAGATATTTGTGATTTACAAATGTAACAAACTCAACAAACCGTATTTATCTTTTTCAACCGTTTTTGCTTATAAAATTCAATTGTGTTGAGGAACTAATACATTGAAAAGTGGGTGAGGAGTCGTACTTCTAGATCAATGTCTTGAGGGATGTGAATGTTCTAAACTTCATAAGATCTGAGTATGAATCAATTTTGGTTAGACGCAGTAAAAAAGTGTAAATCAATTTTGGTTGGACACAGAAGCTTGAAATACTAGCTTCAGGTTCAACTTGCGTTTGAGGATAGAATCCATTCATCATAATGCAAACCAAATATAATTTTACACCAAATCACATTGGGTTGTCCTATTCGATAGACGTGTTTCCAAACAAGCACTTAGTGTATGTTTGGTTCTGCGGTATATAGAATTGATTCTGACAAAATTGATTTTGAAAGAATTGATTTTGACAGAATTGATTCTGACAGAATTGATTTATGTTTGGATGCAATAATGCAGAATGGATTAAACATAATGATTGTTGTTTGGATAGTTTTGATCAAAATTGTTTTTGAATATATAATTACCAAAATAGACATAGTTAAATACAAATTACTAAATTAAGATAATTAAGTGCAATATAGTCCTAAAATATAAGTTATTACAATACTAACAGCATGAAAATAAAAATTACAAATAGATAATAGAAATTAAAGTGCAATAGAGTATTAAAATATTATTACAAAACTAATTTAATGTGTATCATAGTAATAAAATATATATAATTTGTATATAAAAAAAATATTGATATAATAATTTAAAGTACAATACTAATTAAGATTTAGGTAAAAAAAATCGATGTGGTTGGAGAAAGGGTTAGAGAAATCGATGATGATTAAGAGGGCAATGATGGAATTGATGACCATTAATAGGGCAGTGATGGAATTGAGGGTGTAGAATTGATTCTAGAAAAGCCAGAAGCTAGGAATTGTAGCTTTATGAAGAATTGCTTTTGGAAGATAGAATCAATTCTCAAAAGTCAAAACAAACATATTGGAATGTTGTAGAATTACTTTTGGAATGCTGTAGAATTGTTTCTAGCAGTACAAAAGCCAAACCAAACAGACACTTAGTGGAACAAGCAACAAACCATTGGTTTTGGCAAGCTGAATCCTATGTGCTCTCCATCAGTCAAGTACATGCTACAGGCCTACAAGACTCTCCAAATACATTAAAAGTGGCTCGCTGCAAAATAAATCCATAGAATACCATCCCCCAAAATCTAAATGCTTCAAAAGATAATGTACAAAATAACCAAACTATATAATTAAACAACAATGTATTATTTGGAACTCCAGCATTACCTAACAAGCCAGTAAAACAAATTAAAATTCAATGCGGTCCCATAAAAGCTGCTTTCATTCTATTGGAGACATTGCCCAGTATAAGTAATAATATGATGCATGTGTTAACATATTATGTTCATTCAAGGTGATTCTCCAAAGGTACTGACAAAATAAATTTCAAATTCACATATTGACAAAAAAATTGCTCAATTTTTCATCAAAAAAGAAAATTCTGAATTGGGCTCACAATTTAACTATATTTTTATAATGATTTGGCATAGAGGTCAATACTACCAATTTGCAGCCGGGAAGTAGACTGAATGTCTTTGACTGCCAGAAACTTGAACCTGCAAAATCATTTCTGGGTTTAGGAATAATAGGTCAATGCAATAATTTTGTTGAACTAATTACATAAAGTATAAAGCAATGATTTATATAAACACCAAGCTACCGACACTCCAAACAAATTTTTACACATACATCTAATCATATTACTTTAAATAGAAATAATTGACACATAATCAATTAAACAGGTTTTACACATACGTAAAACCATATTTTAGCATCTTGACATGGTGTAAACAAGTTTTTTAAGAAATACTAAGATGTGGTAAAGATGATAAAATGTAATCAAGATGTTTGTGTAAAATTTGTTTATATTATCGTTGTATAGCTATTAAAATCATAAAAAATATTGTGAGTAAAAATTACCTGAACAGATTAGATGGAAAACTTGCTGAGTTGATCATATATGTTCTACGTTGGAAACGGTCTTTAAAGAACTGAGAGGTTTGCTTGTCCAAAACATGCCAACTGGTTCCGTCATCATTGCTTCCTTCAAGAATCCTGGGAAAAAAGTCGTGCGTGCACGACACATCAACTCAAGTTAATTCATGAAAATTCATTTCAAAGCAAAGAAACAAAGCTGAGTGAACCAGCATACCAGTCACCAAAGAAAAAATATAAAGAAACACACTATTGGAGATACGCGTAGTTGCTAACAGCAGAGCAAAAGTGGATGGTCATAAACACACTACTTGCTTGGCAAGGCTGGGATTTTATATAATTTTTAAGAATTTGATTTTTAAATTGAAAGCCTAATGAGTTTTATATCACCAATAAACTATATTGTGCCACCTGTTTCAAAACAATTGAAAGCTTCTAATTAAATTAAGGAGAATGCTAAACAGTGCCCTTAAGGCATTGGTTAAGCAACCAAACAAGTAACATTTTATAAAAAGTGATGTAATTATTACTTAATCAAAAGTCAAAACTTATATTTTCAAGACAAATTTTCTATTTATAGCTTCCTTAACCATTGTCCTGAGGGCACCGGTTAGCAAGACCCTTAAATTAAATATCAAGTGACACTTTCTCATTCTTAAGTAGTTTAAGAAGTTCTAAATCAACAATGGATTAAATTCAAACTAAATTTTCAATGTTAATAGTCTTTGGAAAGATAGCAATTACCTTACTATAATTTAGAGCAATGAAGCTTACAGGATTAAAGAATTAGAACAATATATCAAATAAGCACGAGTAAATCATCCACGAGTAAAGATCCTCTCAATTCTCAAAAGAAGTAGATAGGTCCATTATAGTTTTGGAGTGTATAAAGGATATAAAGATACACAATCTCAAAACTGGCGATATTAATTTGGCCTTCATACACCAAAATCATAATAATGGAGATGTCCATTTCTTTCTTTAAAGAAATATATAGAGGATCTCTACTCCTCATCCACTCATTAACAATAATTATAATAAAGTGAATCAAGAATAAAACAATTTATCACCAAATATAAAGTCCATACCAGTCCATCGGATCCCTTTCTGGGGCATCATTGGCAGACATCAATTCATATGCCACAAGCTCAAACTTCTTGTCATCAAACGTTCTATACACGATCCAACAACCTACACAGTAAAATATTTAACATTTTTTTTAATATAAGCATCAAGATATCAATGTCACTATGTCAGTGCCTTTAGAATAGTAATAAGATGGACTCGTGCTAGCATTTAAACCAAGTATACTTAAGTTTCTTGCTCGATTATTTTTCAAATCATGATTATGAATGCTTTTCATTAATCTTAAAATTTATGCCCAGAGGACAGAGAATGCAAACAGAGCATAACTCCTAGGAATGAGTAATTTAACATGAATTATCAATCCAAATCTTACATTAAGAATAATTCCTCAATAGAACAAGTATTTAGTAGAAATAGGTGGAAGGTGAAAAGGCGCAACTTGTGCTTTGCCAACTTAGGTAAAACATGTCAACTTTATTAAGAAATTATATAGAGCAATGTTTAACCTAATACTGCAATTTAACGTGAAACAAACTCTATAACCGCAAATAAGTTATTTAATAAGTTAACTATACACCTTTTGCTCCATTTGGTTCTTCCCATTTTGATATTCTAGTTCCATCAAATGCTGATGTTACCTGATTTTATAAAACAAGAACAAAGTTATTGATGCTATATATCATAATTAATGTTATACATATAAAATAAGTCAGACATAAACTCACAATCCCTAAAGGCAACTCCTCAGCACTTGAAACGACTGAACCAGAATGTAATCTATTTAACTTCAGAAGTGGCAACAGAATCATATCTTTCCCATAGTGTTCACACTTGTTAAGATTGTTAACCATGTCATCTAGAGCATCTATCACAACAGGCAGTGCTAAAGAAGTTACGACAGGGTTACCAACCGAACAAACTTCAACCCTCCCATCCGTATTCACTTTTTTCTCTAGTGAAAGAGCATCAAGTAAATCATCAAAAGACGGCAAAAGTTTCTGAAATTTCGGGTTGCTTAGAACTGAATCGATGGAGGCCCTTCTTGATTTAAAAGGGGAACTGGAAAGATCCAAGAGAAATCCTTTCGTAATCCCAAGTACTTCGACAGCTTCGGACTTCGTTAGTTCTTCCTCAATAAATTGATGAAGTACAGGACGAAATGCATTATAAATCTTAGTCACGTGCTCGTCTACACAAAATCGAATTGGGCAAGCAGAAGAACTTAGGTTATCAGAACCAATTTCAGATCTGGATTTGCGCCATTGCTCATTCCCACTTCTTCTTCCAGGTAACGAGAGGGACTCGTCGTCGTCAGAATGCAAACCCCTCTCAAGTTGCTGGTTTTCTTCCATATCACGTGCTTCAATTATTGAAAGTAGTTGTGATGTAAAGCCTCTTCGACATTCGGTGGTTATATTTGTGAGTACAGATGACAGAGAAGGCTCTGTAAGCATAGTACGTCGAGAAAGGACCTTAAATTTTGAAAAAGGTACAAAAATTTATTATCAATTATTACCAATTCAGGAACCCTGATTCCTTATGAAAGTGGAAAAAAGCTTGATTATAAAGAAAACACAAGGAAATAAATTATATAAATTAACCTACCTCGTGCCACTTCCTTGTGTATCGTTTAGTGACATCACGAGTTCCATCTTTCGCTATGGCAATGACATAATTTAATTTCTTATTCCACCTGATTCCATAGATTTAAAAAGTTTAAAAACGGCAAGAACAACTAATTTATTAGGTCAATTAAAAGGTGTACTAGAAAATGAATTATACCCTTTTTCATATAATAACGGCTTGTCGTAGATTGCTTCACATGGGTCAAGATGCATCCATCTGTAAGATCATCAACGTCTTCAGAACAAAACACTGTCCCACCAGAAATAGTTTTAACAGCGTATTACAAGAACAAGCAGGTTTTGTGTCAATTGTACCTTCCCAGGAATTGAGAGTAGCACTCTGTCCAAACATGGTCAGTAAAGTCCAGGATCTGGAGATCGACTAAAATTCAGTGACAAAACCTCACAAGACAAACACATTTCTAGTGGGTTGTGAATATAAGCAGAGTTCAAAATACTTTAAATTCACAATAAATGAAATTTACTAGCAACACTGTAAGGACTCGTTGGTGAAAACTGGTCCACCCATCATCCGACAGAAATCAACAAACACCACTGTCAAAACACCATAAGGGGCAAACTGCTTTCAGTAAGAATGCAAGCTACTTTCAAGAATTTAGTTCAATTTTACATGCATGACTATCTTTTTCTTCCAACTTACAGTTCAATTAAGAATATTTAGCAGAAATTATCATTTTTAAGTATATTTGAACTTCAAATATATAACATGTATGTAAAACTAAGTATTACCAGAACAATATTGTCACGGAATGTTTGGTATGACATTTGGTACTGCAATTGTAATGTTAGAATCATCACAAAATAAGTATCTCAAAGATTCAAAATCATGATTACAACATAGGTCCTAGCAACTAATGATACAGAACACAAGCACTTTATCTGCTCTATTGCAGCATAAAAACTAAGCAAGATTATCACACTGAAAAGACTAAATTTCATCCAGTATTTGAGTTACAAACCAGACGTGACTCATAGCCAAAAGCCCGACAATAGAGCGTAAAGCAATTGGCCCATTCTCCACAGCGGCCCTCTCTTGTTTCCACAAGCTGCAAATTGAATTTGAAAAAGAATAAAGGGAGTGTCCAAAACAAATGTGATGGGAATAGCAGTCAGTTTGACAGTTGGCCAAGTGTAAAATGCATCAGCAGCAGTTTAACATAAGTAAAATACCTTTTTTGGATCATTATACCGAGGGAAGCGAGTCAGTTTGGAGCAAACGGTGCAGCTGTCATGTGGAAATATAAACGTTGATAACCAGAAAATTAAGGAAGTCAGGAAAATAGTGGAAGCTAAAATTAGTGAACATGTCAGAAACCTATGAAAATGCTTTATAAGCAAAAGGTCAGAATTCTAGTGACCATATATGTAACAGGGGAATAATTTAGTTCATAAAAAAACAGGATTATCTGGCCAAGACATGTTCTAATTCTAAATAAATTCAGATGGTTAACAGACTGTTGATCTTGCAAAACAGGACACTCTCAAATATAAATAAAACTAAAATGTTGATTATAAATTATATTTAAAAAAAAAGGCGGATCAGATGACTAAGTATAGCTTAATGAAGGTTCACAAATAGTTGTGCATGATGTCATAAGAGAAATGAGAAATATCTCAATTGATAATTACCAATCCCACATTTCTGATCTCAGTAAAAGTAAAAATTAAAAGTAATCTCACATAATCTCACGTTACATTAAAGCATATATGCAACAACATACCGATATTGTTCAACCCTTGAAGCTCCATAAAGAGTCTCAGAAGGAAGTGGAGCAGTCATACCCTGGGCTACAGTGTCGTTGCCACAATCACGACAAGGTGGTGCATTCACCCATCTATTTGATGAGAACAAGAAAGAAAGATAAATGATCAGAAGCGATAAAAAAAAAGTGCGTAAGTATAGGTGAGTTGGTGTTTTTCATGGGGGGTAGAAAAATATAATGTAACTCAGCTCAGCCACAAATATTATGTGAATCATATTTGAGTTAAATTTTTTTTTGAAGAAGCTAAACTAACCCCCTCAAATTGGCACTAGAGAGAATCGAACCTGAGACCTTAAGGAGGAGCACACTCCCAAGTCCCAAGCCAATACCACTAGGCCATTATAGAGTGGTTATTTATATTTGAGTTAAATTATAAATAACTTTATTTTCTGTCCTTATAGAGTGGTTAGCCATTGATGCATTTGATTCATTGAGCATTAATAAAAAGGTACAATAACTAATTTAAACCTGAAGGACCGTTTGAACCAGTAAAGCAGCTGCAGCAGGAAAGCATGGTCTCGTTCTATTTTTGATGGATTGAAGTTCCCCTCCTGAAAATATTTATCAGGCTTACACTAATTACAAAACAATTGTAGCAGCATACAAAAGCTTATACTTATGAAATGACAAAAGCATCCCAGCCAAGCCTAATAGAGAATCAACGCAGAAAGGCTGATGATATTCATACACAAGCACCGACACTCCAGATTGAAGGTGTGTCTGACACAACATCGACACATATAGTAATACTAAATCCCTTCTATTTTCTTAAATTATTATTGGTGTCTACATGTCAATGTCAGGTCCAATGTATGTGTTTGTGTTAGTGATTTATAGCTTGTTACAATAAAAAGACAGACAAATCCAGGGTGAATGAATTTTCAGAATAGTTAGAGATACTGTAACAGGAATTAGTTAGTTTAGAGTTAACACTTAACACAACATGAACATTCTCTAAGAAAATTACATAATTGATCACAGGGAGTTAGAATTTTCTCTTGAAAGAGAAATTTATAGGCTCTTACTTTGGCCAAAGAAACCAATGCTTTCTCCTCAAGCTCTTCCACAGGAACAGTATTTCGAGCAGCTTCCTGGCTCCTTTCATCTTCATACTGCAAGATATAACATAACAATTAACACGTGAAATCAATCATGATGTAATTAATTTTCTCAAGGACAATAGGGAAGCCTCATTTTGGCAAACAGTTATATTATTAATACATCAAAATAAAGACATTGTATGTGACACCGTATGTGTTCTTCTCTCTTACTTTTTATTGCTACAACTTGCACACAATTAAAAAATACACATAAAAATCAAATGACACTGTATTTGACATTAAAATTATGATGTCAAAGATTATTTCTCTTTGGATAATTCTAAATGCAGCTTCATGAACTAAATGTCATGTGTTCCTCATTCAAAACAAATAAAAGAAACTACTACTATTGAGTAAATCAGCATTTCGGTCCTCGAATTGTAAAAGTTGGACAATTTAGTCCCTCAAATTTACAAAGTAGTAAATCAGTCCCTTCAATTAAAAAATGCCAATCAATTTAGTCCTTCCAACAAATTACCTCTTCAGTAAACATCTATCAAAAACCAATGAAAATACTCACATATTGACTTGAATAGTCTCTAGCATCACTAAGACAAGTATAGAACCTTTACATTGTAGTAATAAATTTGAATATTTCTTTTTAACTAAATTGGCCAACATTGTTCAATTTAAGAGACTAAATTGCTATTTCGCAGAATTGATGATTAAATTGACCGGACCATTCAATTTGAAGGAATAAGATGCCGATTTACTCTACTACTATTACAATGATTTAATCCTTGCAATGTACTAAATAAAATGAAAATTACCATTAGCACTTGAGTAACATAAGGTCGCACTCGACTCTCAAATTGCTGAGTATTTTCACTAGCAACATACTGTTGCAACATCAGTGCTTCCTCTTCTGCCTATAAAAATTTACACAAGCAAAAAAAAAAAAAAATCACAAATATTGAAAACTAAGTTGAAACCTGTGAAAAATTAAAGCAAAAATGAATGACATAAAACCTGCAAGAGCCTAGCAAATTCCTCATCGGATTTCAAGAAATCGTTAGGGTTTGTTTCAGGTTGTTGAAGATGATCATTGATGGAGACAAGTCGTAGTTTATCAGAAATTGTTGCAAGATCAGAATCAGTTGAAATTTGAGTATCAGGTTCAGCTCCAAAAATCTGTTGAATTAATAAATAATTAAGAATAAAAAAGAGAATTATGAATTGAATTGTGTAAAATGAAAACCTTTTGTTGATCGGGTGGAACAGAAGTGAGAGAGTAAAGCTGGAATTGAAGAACTTCGAAGCCATCTTCGGTGTCGTATTCGAGATCGAAATTGGAGTCGTTGTGAAGAACTTGGAATGTTCGAGCCACCATTTTTGGAGTTGTTATTTTCTTAGCACTGTTTGTTGTGAAAGTTGAAATGAGAAGAAGAGAAGAAGAAGAAAGACATCTCGTGGAATGGAGTACGTGGCAAGATGGGATGGCATGACACGAATACAAGGAATGTACACATACACAAAAATAAGGCTAAGAATGTGTTTGGGCAATGGAATTCAAATCTTAGAGATGATTAATTCGAGGATATTTTAAAATAATCAAAATTTAAGAAATATTTTATAAGAATTTTAAATGACAACTATGGTGAACACACTTCAGGTTTATGATTGGATTTAGAGTTAATTCGACAAAAAATTATATCAGACATACAAAATTATGGTGTCACAGTTGCTTTCTCAAATTCACTCTAACACTAAACATGTTTCAGAATATAATTTTGCTAAAGTTATGTTGATTCCAAACATTGATTAAATGGATTGTTATTTATAAAAAAAATTAGGAAGTTTTGATCCCTCTTGGAATCAACAATGGATTGGTTCAAATGGTTAAAGATTTGGGTCCCTTGATGATACGGTCAGGGGTTCGATTGTTGGCTCACGCATATGAAAAAAATCGTTTGGAAGAACAAAACCTATTTTGTGTGTCTCATAAATTCTCCGACGAAAATTAGTCAATATTAAATGGTGGTGAAAATTTCATACAACTATCATGGTAACCCAAAAAAAAAAAGACATCTCTTACATAAGTTTAATTTTTTTAACAAATGATGAATTAAATATAAATTTTTAAGTTTTTAGCATTTAAATTAGATTGATGGCTATTACATAGAAATCTTGTTCATTCTTAGTGAGTGCGAGGTTTATTAAGCGACAAATAAACTAAGTCAATCAATTATAATTAAGATGATTGAAGTACTATCTAAATTGATTTTGAGAAAAAAAAATTATTTGATCGATTAACAGATGTGTCTCATAATTGGTGGCAGTTGCCCCAACTAATTTATTAAGGGTTTTGTTAACGAGTGTCTTTAGGGCGCTCTTTAAGGTTTCTCAATTACGAAATTATTCTTTAAAAAGTTTAACATTTCAATTTCCTATACATTAAATGCACAATTTTTCATAAAAGTTTACTATTTAAAGTTCTTAAAGAGTGTCTTAAAGACACTCGTTAACATTTCCCATTTATTAATTTTGTGTCAAGTTGTAAAATATTTTTATATTATACTCACATAAGATTTTTCTTTTTGAAAAAGATTTTTTTTTAGCAAAGATTATTATTTAATACTTTTATTCATGAAGAATCAAATATAGGACGATATGAGATAAATTTTTGAATAATTATTAGGTAACATGTACAATCACAAAAATTGGCAATATAGAAAATGAAAAAATCTTGCTATTTCAAAATATATCATTTTTTAGGTGTAAAATGACATAGTTTTTAATTTGTTTTTGTTATATAGTCAAACAGTTAGAATTCACTTTTAAAGGTGAATGCCTTGAGTGTCTGCTGTTCGAATCTCAATCACTATATATTAATATGTATTGTAGTTTCAGATTTTTTATTTAGTAATAATTATATTTTTTTTATCACTTATGCATCAAGAAGGTGCATCAAGTGAGAGGAGTATTATTGTGAGAGATGAGATGGTTAAATCAAAACCCTTAGATTTATCTTTAGGCTAAAGTGCATTTTTTACTCTTTAACTTTTAAAAAGTAGCGATTTTGGCCCCCTCACAAAAAAAAAAAAATTTGGCCCTTAAACGTTGCAAAGTTGCTGAGGAGACGCCACGTGTCCCAAAACACGGGCCATAATCGCAACTTTTTGTAAAGATAAAGGGCCAAAAGAGCATATTTCCTTTATGTTAGAGGGTTAAGAGCATAATTTTCGGAGTCACTTTTACCATTTTTTTTACAAGGGGGCCAAAATCGTGATTTTTGCAAACTTAATGGGTAAAAACTGTGTTTAAGCATGATGTTTAATGTGATGATTAAGTTTTAATGACTACATCTTAACATTCATCCCCTCCACTTCTCTGATCTTTCCTCCTCTTCGATAAAAAACAAACAAAAAGCTTCTCCATCATCATTTGATATTCTATCGATTTTTCACACTCGATTTTTTAGGCAAGGCTATCGATCTCTCTCCACACGGCTAGTCGGTTTCTATTTCTTCTCTTTCTTCAAATCACCGTCCAAAATTCACCATCGTTGTGTTGTTAAAAAACTCAAACTTTTTTCCTAAATTATGTTAAAAAATGGATTCATTATATTCCCTTTTTCCCTTGTGTCTGTTAATCGTACCCCCACTATGTTCGCTTGTTCGTGTTGAATCACACACGTTTGTTGTGAATTTCATTTGTTACAAGTTATTTAGGTAATCTAGCTAAGTTTGTTATGTTTGTTTAGATAGCTTACTAAGCAAGCAATGTGAATAAACCTCTTATACAAGGCATGTTGTAATCACTTTTCACTACTAATGAAACTCATAAAATTACAACAATAATCTTCTCCTCCTTCTCTCAATTTCTCCCAATTTCAAACCCTAAATTCATAGTCAAAAAGATTGCTTGCATTAGAAGCAAGCATTATTGCGCTATCATCAATCACAAATATGCATGAAAAGTAGTAATTAATTCATACGATTTGGGTTGGGTTGGGTTGGATTTGTGATGCTTCTCATAAATGTTGAAGGGAAGAGGATACGAGGAAACAAAAATCATAGGCGCCGAGAGAGATCAGAAAAGGCAACACACTTTAAAACTGAATTTAATCTTAACCATTAATTTAATCCAATGATCATTATGTGCTCCTCTTATCTCTCATTTTAACTATTCCTATCATTTACTACTTTCCCTATGCATCAATATATTTTCTTATATAAATATTTATAGTATATGATCTTACCCCTCTAATTAAAATTTATGAAACTATCCCTCATCCGATCAAAATATTGAAGTCATAGGCATATCACGGTCAGATTAATATTATATGTTTGGTATGCAATATCCTCCCCCTTTTTGATTTGTTTTTTCGTCCATACATGCATAGTGCTTTGCTGAATGATTATTATTGTAGTTGTCAGACCATAATATACATATTGGAAAACAAGATAATATGATCAACTCTAGGACATTTGATGAAACATAGATGATGCTATTTGCCGTGCATATATTGGGATAATAGCAAGATAGCATGATTTGTGGATTCTGCTCTCAGAATGTTTTTACACCTTTTACATACAGAGGGTGAAATGTTTGAGGACATTTGTTGAAGCATTGATGATCTTTAATATATACAGATCACAATTGTGCTCAAATTTTGTTTTCTATGTTTCTGGTTATATTTGTGATGGGTACACAATCTCAAGAAGCCAAACCAACCACGTGTCCCATCTGAATCGAAGAATTTCAGGTTGTGGAAAAAAAAAACTCTACATGCACAAACTTAATAGTGGTAGACCATGTCGCTTAATTTGACCAGAAATGGTAATATACATGTGTAAAGTCATTCTCGATCTCCATCGTTGGTTTCAAAATAATCATGTACCATCCTTTTTTGACAAAATCATGTACCATCCTGCTAGTCTTTTCTTTTTTTGTGATTAATGGATATAGAAAGGTAATCTAGCGCACTTAGAGGGCATGTGATGGTTATGATAGAGAGATAAGATATGATATATTTATATCCTGTTTAAATATGATGCATTAAATATATAAGATAAAATAAGCGATTTTTTTATCTTATTTTGACCTGTCTTTGTAATTTTTATCCTGAGTATATGCTATGTTAAAAATTATCTTGTCACGATTAGAAAATCATTCTTTATTTATTTCGATGATATTTCGCCGTTTTTGTTTTTAGCAACTTTGGATTTGTATTATATCGATGTACTCTATCGATTTGAATGAATGAATAATGAATGAATGTCGTTTTTAAAATGTTGTCTTTCCTTAGTTATTTATAATTAATCACATGCCTTTTTTAAAATATTTAATTAATTACGAGAATAATTTTCTCATTTAATTATAAAAAATAATGATATGTCCTCGTAAGAATAACTCAGTTGGTAGGGACAATGCATAATATATGCAATGTGTGGGGTTTGAATTACCACGACCACCAAACCCAGCCACCACCAAAAATAAAAAATAATGATATCTTATTTGTTATCATGTACTCGTCAAACATGCGATATGACTAATGTTTATCATATTATATCTCTATTCAACTCTATATCATGTCTTGACTATATCATGTCCTTACCATCATACATACCCTTATAGTATAAGTTTTCACTTGGAAGTAAAATACAGGGTCCTGCCTAGAGGATTTGTATTCCTTAAAATTTACGTTATAAGAATTTGATATGTAAAATTTATGCACTTGTTTGCTAGCATTTGGGATCGTAAATGAGTCGAACTTAGCTTAGTTCTGTTCGACTCGATAAAAGTACTCAATAAAAATAAGCTCGATTTGAAACTAGATTCAAGTTCATCACAAACTTTTGTTTTTTAACTCGAACTAGACTAGATTCAAACTCAAGATCGACTCGATTCAATATCTATAATCAAATGAGCACAAAATTAACTCATAAACCTTTCAAAAATCACATATAATTAATTAAATTCAACTCATTTATTTTGACAAACTTAATTTTAAATTCAAGTTCGATTCATTTGGTTTATAAACCAAGTTCAACGATTTAATTATCAAATCGAGTCTCAAACTATTTTCGAGTTGATTCGGTTCATTGTTAGTCCTAGTTAGCAACTGAACTGCTTGTTGTATAAAAAGCACGCTGCTTTGCATTTCAGATGGTTCAAATCATGCATCAATAAAATCATATTACTATGATAGAAATATTTTAAATTATTATATATGAATGAGTTGTGGTTTAAATCTCGGATTCTCCACACATTTTTTTTTAATCACGTATTCTAATAACTGAAGATCACATATTTTAAATGTAGATAAATAAGTTGTCAGGAGTTAATAAGAAATGAATTTTTTAGTTACTCGTCAATTTAGAAAGAAAAAAAAACACTTTACCATGTATACAATCTTTGGGTATTGATTGTAGCTAGATTGGATGGTTGGATGGGTTGCTCAAAGAAGTAATTGTGTGATGTTATTGCGTCTAATCATCCATAATACTACCACGTGGTCCATTTGTATTTTCAAGTGTTTTTTGTTTTGATTGTCTAGTAGTGATTTATTTTTATTTTATTTTTATTTTTTAGGGTTTGTAGACGAAACATAAATACCAATGAAACATACATATATTATAGACCGATCATTATTATAAACAAATTAATAATTTAAATTTATTAATTAGATGATGTATGTGGTCTATAATAAAGACTATATTCATTATTAATTAAATAAATTTAAAATATAAATTTTTGTTTATAATAATAATTAAATAATATAAAATTTTGGTTTGAACTCAAATGAAAACGTCAAATCGAACAATTTTGATCTTGTCTTTTCAGCTAGGCCTTAAAGACATTATTGGAGATACTTTATTGATTTCATGTGCAAAATGTGTTAGTTCTTGCATCATATTGAATGAAAATCAATAGTCTGGTAGGAAGACAATCATGATTTAATTGTATATAAATGGGCTACACAATCTAGGTTTTACACCGAGGAGTAATTAAATCTTTTTATTTTGCCATAATGATTGATTATTGTTGAACTCATGTATAAAGTCCATTTAGATCGATGGTGCATCTTTTTTTTTTTTT
>Ga0099826_10000139_pt1 | contig 30956 bp, 15 predicted proteins | sample Mtrugardesep15_FD_76830 | JGI IMG/M metagenome (GOLD analysis project Ga0099826, IMG submission 76830) | Root nodule microbial communities of legume samples collected from California, USA - M. trunc garden sep15 | ecosystem: Host-associated > Plants > Roots > Nodule | place: USA: California... | reverse complement strand
TCCCAAAATATAAGCAAAAATGAGTCAACATAAGTTGATGTATTTGGTACAAATTTTGAACCACATACATTAACTTTTGTTGACCAATTTTTGCTTATATTTTGGGACGGAGGGAGTATATAAATTAAAATGGTAAGGCAATGACAATATAACAATCTAGGTTAGATAGGGTAAATGTTGATTAAAATTTGGTAGAGTATTTACATTTACATTACATATTGTCACTATTATAAATTCTGATTTCAAACCACCTAGATTCTCTTGTCATGTGAAATTATAATTGGCCAAAAAGGGTACTGAGAAACTGCTACTAGACAAGTTGGTTCCACAAATCCTAACTCTAGAAAGAATAAGGCATTAGAACCAACATTGATTGTTTGATGATGATGGTGGTCACATCAGGTTAGCAACATCACCACATGCATATAAAATAAACAAATTAATGGACCAAAGTCCAAACCAAGGAAAAAATGTGGACCATCCGTCAACAACATAAAGTGTACAAAACAGTACAACACATTTACGTCATCCTAAACCAAATCAATCTCTGCCTAGAGAACTAGTGTACCCGTGTGTGTGACACCCATTTTATATTCATATATGAACATATGTACTTAAATATAAAATAAAAAAAAAGTACACTATGTTATATTTGGTCTATTACATGTACTTTTTTATTTATATTTAGATCGGAGATAATATAAAAATAACCCAAGGTAAATTTTCATAAAATTGTTTTTCAAGAAAACTGATATCCATTTTTATACTCATATAAAACATGGAATACTTAACTATAAACAAGAAAGATAAACTTTGCATTTTCTTTGAAAAAAAAAAGATATACTATGCATTTGGTCAATTACATTTACCTTTTCATTTATAATTCAGTCCATGGATAATGTATATTTTTTATTTTTTTGGTTACAAGGTAATATATATTCTTAAATCAAGGTATAGCACACAGTTTTCATAAAATTGTTTTTTTAGACAATTAATATCCATTTTCATATTCATATAAAATATGGCATACTTTTTTTTCCCCTTCTAGTCTCATGAGATCAAAACTCAAAATATCGCATACTTAAATATAAACAAAAATAAAGTTATATGCGGTTTGATTAGATGAATTCTCTAGAAGTATATGATTTAATCCAACTAAATGTGATTTAGTTTATATCGATTTTTGGTTGACCTAAATTATAATCGTAAGAAAATCTTTTAATACCTATATTATATATTTTTTTGGTTAAAAAATTTTAGGATGAGAGGATGGTGCCTTAGTCCAAGGCAGGGAAGACCTTCGAGTTCAAAGAACACTTACAAAGATATTATTTATAAAATTATGGTAAAATAATAAGTCTGAGTTAGATTATGATATACTCAAAACAAACGTTACAAAATAACAATGATCTATTAAGTTGAAAACATGAAATGGTAAAAAAATAATAATAATGAAGTTTAATTAAAAGGTATTACTAAAATAAAAAATAATTAACCAACAAATAATAAATTAATTCAATATCTCATACCAATAAAAAAATTAAGGAATCTGAAAATCCATGTAAGCAGTTTTGTGTTGTTTTGAAGAAGAAATCTTACATTTGACCCAAAAACTTCACCGACATTCAAAAAAAAAAACATTCAAGAAATCTTACATTTGATCCAAACTTCACTGACATTCATAAAAAAAACATTCAATAAATACAATAATATTTGGTTTTCGATTTCTTTAGATCAACTTTCGATCCTAATTTAGATTGATTTAAATTTATACATCTTAATTTAAACAATTGAACACAAATGAATTATAATTCAATCATCTAACCAAACATTTTAAAAGCAACATACATATAGATACACATATATAGGTAAAGCACAAAAGATTCGAAGGATGGTCCCCACAATTGGATTACCCTCAAAGGGTTTGATTTAGTTTTGTTTTCATCATCAAGATGGAAAAAGAAGCTGAAAAAGCAAAATTCATAGGTCTAAGAAAGAGAGAAAGAGAGTATACCTGCGCAGACAGATTTTTGGATTCTCTGGTGGCTGGTGTGCCTCTCTGCTGAACTTGTTCATCCCCATCTTCAGATGTTTGCTTAGCACATGTTATGCATTGCAACATTTTTGCTCCTTCACTCTACACAATCAAACAACAATAACATTAACAAAAGCATGCAATAATAGCATTTATTATCTATGCCTCAAATTCAATGAATCAAACAAAAACTTTGGGAAAATGTACCATACCATTTGGTTTTTAATTGAAACAAACAAATTAAAATTTTGTAGCAGGTAATCATTTTCTTAAGTGAGTTTAATTTAGTAGATAAAAACATTGCGTGACATAGACGCGAGTCGGTTCGAACTCTGAAATATTCATTTATTCATCTTAAGAGATGAATTTCTCACCGTTAAATCACCGACAAAAAAAATGATCTTTAAGGTAAAAAAATGAAAAGAAAAAGCCATGAGGTTTGAGATTGCAGCATCAAGAATAACAAAAAAAGAAGACCAAAACAAAATCTGAAGCAAAACAGAAAAAAAAGTGAATAATATTAAAAGCCTTCATTCAATCTTGATAGAATAAGAATGAATGAATGATGAAGGATGCTATGATGACTATGGTTACTACTATCATGTCATCTTGTATGCAATGCAATGATGATCATATTTATGTTTGTAAGGTAAGCTTTATCGTACAAACATTGAAATTAAAAGAATAGAAATGAAATGAAGCGTGTTGGAGGCCAAATTTTCTGATTCTGACACATACTCTTTTGATTCTCTCTTTTTATCTTTTGTGTTAATCACAATCAGTAAATCACAATCACAATCAATCTCCATTCTTCCAAAACCAAAAGCTGTATATATAATGTTCTTAATTACTATCATATTAAATAAATTGTCTCATATTGGTATATAGTTTAAAATATTCAATAAAAATTTGTCAAAATAAAATACAATAATTTTTTTGACTAAGAAAAAAAAACATTAAATAGGAGCAATGAAAAAGATTTTTAAATTAACATCAAATTTGAGTAAATTACAATATATCACCCTGATTTTAACCAAAACTATGCATTGAAATTTCACAAACTCATGGTCAATCCAAATAAAGTGATGTTATTTGAGTATCTAAATAGAGTGATTATAACTATTGATTTGATTCGAAGAGAAGAAAAAAAATAACATATGAATAATTAAATGGTTGTAGGACAACAAAATCATTGTAAAAATAAAAAAAATTCATCTAAATAACATATACACAAGAAGAAAGCAAATTATTATTGTAAAAATTGATTGAGTTTGGTATAGTGAAATAAGAGTATTGAAAAATGACTTTACCAAACTGAAAGAATCTTGTTCTTGGTTCTTCAAGTTTGTCTCCTCTTGACGTCTCTTCCGTATCTCAACTTCATTTTGAGAAGTGGTTTATATAGAGAGTTTGAAACCACTATAGAAGTGCCAACAATGTGTTTGGTTGTTTCAAAAACTATTGTCGTTATTTGCATGCTCGCATGAAAATGCTCCAGCTAGCATTATCCTTGCTTGCTTGTACAAGTTTACAAATAACAACAACAAAAAAGTTCTTAATACCAGCATAACTTATGGAATCATTTTCCAAACTCTTAAGAAACTTAAGGGTGAGTCACATGGAAATGCTAGTAGGGCACGAGAACAAGGAGAAGAAAGAAAAGAACCAATGAATGAAATTTGGTGAGATGATATTTGAAACGAGAAATTTATGGTTAAAGAGAGAAACGGAATTGAGAGTGTTGTATTTATATGGAAAAAGGAGGAAGTTGGGGCGTAAAGTGTGAGGGGAAATGTTTGTGGGGCCTATATTTGAGGTAGATGTGGTGAGAATGGATGAGTTTTGATGTGATTTGGGGTACTCTCTAATTACAACTCATTTATTTTGTTCTTTTTGGCTTAATATGAATTATCTTTTGAGTTTTTCTTGACGCAAAAGTGATATCAAAGTTTTGATTCGATTTGAGTGAGGAGTGAGTGAGATTTTTAGTGTTTGATCACTTACACGAAAAGTCTCATATTACAGGGGAGAGATAGTTTGAGGTTAAATGTGAGTTAAAATTCTACATTAGATAAAAGAGTTGAATTTGAATAACATATAAGTAAGAGAATCCGTAAATTTAATATCTTAATGTTTTTAGTTGAGATGTAGTGTTCAATCTCATTTGTGTGGTTGTTGTTAGCCAAATATAAAGATTCAGCCCATTGAGGCTCCCCATGACTCAAAAGAGAGTTATTGAGTGATTTCACCAATAAAATGTGCATTTAACTTAGCTCATTTGAGTTGGTTGGATAGTGTTGGCTTGAGAGCTTGTAGTGTGCTCCTCTCAAGGTCACATGTTCAATTTTTCCGATGTCAATTTTGATGGACTAGCCCATACTATACTTCACTTTGGCTTTAAATAGGACCCCGTAAGTGGATTATGAGATTGGACCCATTGAACTAGTCAATCCTCAGACCAAATACCAAATTATTTTAAAAAAAAAAAAATTTCTATGAACCTTAAAACTTAAAAAATATAAGTGGGGTCCAATGTATTTTAATGGTGAAATCAACGGTATAATATAAATTCTTATATTTTTTAATGACACTAACAATACAACTTATTATTATAGGAAAATGTATTTAAAGATATTATTGAAATAATAAAATGGCCAACCCAAAATCCCATATCTCCTTTATATGTAGTATATAAATTAAAAACATTAGGTTATTAGAGGAGTATTAGCATCATCACATTGACCTAAGAGCAATCACATAAGTGATTTAAACACACTACCTCTTTTTCTATAAAAAATAATAATTGGGGAAGTAAGAAAATTTTATTAATCAAAGTGATGGTTATGGTTATATTAGAATCTTTTTCGAGGGGGTTTAAACTATGTACCTTAAGATTGCAAGATGAAACTCTTGCCACTATGATAACACTTAACATCCACTTTGTCAAACCTTTTATAGTAAGGGAATCACACATTCATGTGTTGAAACTTAGGAGTTTGTTCATATCTAGGTCTTAGGTTTGAATCCTTCAGATGATAACAATTTTCGTGTTGGACTAGTCTATATAAAACTTTGCTCTTACTTTAATTGGACACATACTAATGGACAGTACGATTGATCTCCTGGGTTATTCAGTCCTTAAGCTAAATCTTGAGTTTTCAAACAAAAAAGAAAAGATAATCGCACATTTTGCACAATAAGTGATCTCGATCATTAAATTGAGGTTGGGTGACTAAGACTTCACAACAATAAAATCAAAATAAAACAATCTTGTATGTTAATCGAACAATCAACATTAAAAAATGTGTTCCACATTTATAGCATTGAACTTGTTTCTCACTTTCTCATCCAATATGGAACTTTCAAGCTCATACTTGATACATCAACAAGAATTTCTCAAGCCCTTATTTATAGACAGGGAGAGATGAGACATAAAAATTCTCTAAATTTGATTTCATAAACCCTTAATGATAGGGTTAGAATATATTTATTTGGATTACCATGTTAAACGTACGAAGTTTTTATTGTCGGTTAATGATGACTAATCTTTATTTGAGAACCGATGAGACATATACAAGGTGGATTCTATCATCTCAATCAAGTTTTTTCCATATGCAAGAGCTAATGTTTGAACTCTCTTAAAGGTCAAATTTTATTATTACTTATCAATTCATTGTTGGTAACTAATATTTATTTTTTTGGTCTTAATGTCGAAGTTTTACCGAAATAACATTTGTTTGTAAGGTTTAACTTAACTGGCAATACTCCGATTTTGTTTGACTGAACATCTTTACCTTTGATCGAATCCAAAGACGCACAATTGTATACGTGAATTTCATGTAAAATTTGTCACTTCATTCAAAACAATTTCGTAATTATTATAGTTAAATTTTTTCGTTGTAATTTTGGTATATAATAATTAAGCTGCCTATCAATTCATTCTTTCTAATTCGAATCATAATTTTTGAATGGTATGAATATGAATTAAAAATAAAAATGTTCAATCTTTCACCACTTTTGTCACATGTGCACAATTGGTAACTTTATATTCCATGCTATATGTTTTTTTAAGGCAATTCCATGCATGTTATATGTTATCCTCAGCCAAATAGAACGAAAACACAAATTGTATCTTTATTTAAAGGGACAAAAGTTCCTGCACTGTTGGAAATATTCAGTTCTCAAACTCTGCTTTGTTTGGCCAATAAATGCTACATGGATTCTGATATCGATATATATAATAAGAACAGGAAAGTGCAAGAAAATTATGAAAGAACAGAAAAAAGGAATATATATATATATATATCATAAAAGATACTATAGCTAGGAAGAGATGGATGAGAGGTACATTACTGAACTGTTTGGTCCAATCAGGTTACACGAGTGAAGTGAAAATGGTTGAGAGAATAAAAATCAAAATTGGAAATGAAAAAAGATTTTCAACAATCTTGTCAAAGGAACAGCTATTTCTAGTATAGGACTAGAAAGGCTCCCTCGGTTTTTTTGGTGTTTCTGTATCTATGATCTATCACCTACATGCCCTATTGTGTTCTGTTGTTTTTACTATTCTTTTGTTTGAATGCCCTGGGCCTGTACTGTCCCAAACAAACCCCGCAGGTGAAATTCTCTATAGTTCTCTTGTTCCGCATGTCACTCCTAGTATTACTTTTTCTACTGTCTACTCTATAATTTCAACATTAAAGTATAAACCCGTGACACCACCTATATTTTTCTTGATATATATTACCCTATCTTCGTATTATTATTTTTTGAATGGCTTCTGTCTTAACTTTTGTCTTCTACAATTTGAAAACATTTTAAAATATACAAAAAAACTAAAGAACACGTTGACAATAAAATCAAGATTCAAGGTGGACCGCAGCCATGCAAAATGAGATTGAGTTCCTAACTGAAAATAAAAAATGTGAATTATTTGACTTACCTCTAGATGTATTGCTTATTTGGAAGCAAGTGGAGAAAATGAGAATTCATGCAAATGAGAATGCAAGTATAGAAAAATTTGAATCTAAGACTTGTTACACAAGGCATCAATCAGACAAGGATTGAACTACTTTGAGAGATAAAACTTTCCTTATTAAGAAGATAAACTAAAAAAATTCCCTGAAGTGGCAAGACCTTCCAAAGGCATATATTTGTGTTAGAGAAAATATCGCCTAGATTTACTTGAAGATTGATATAAGGGAATACTGAAAAATAAATTTCCTTTTGCTGTCTTATTATTCCTCCTTAGTTACATCTCTTTTATCATTTTCCGTTTTGTTGTTCACCTACCTCCGGTATATAGGGAAAAATTTGATATTCCTTGCAATGCAAGAACTGCACATATGAGACACATAAATCTTCATGGGCAATCCTTGAGACACCTCAAGTTTCAGTTCATGGTTTTCCGTTTGGCAAGTTCACTATCGTATGCATGCTCTCATTGTTGTACAGTAAGTGTGGGTGGTTAGAAGCTTTACACTATATGAAAAGTAAATGTTTAGTAATAAATATATTAGTGATAAGATCTATAAATTTAAGAGGTGTGTGTACACTCTCTTAAATCCTCACTCTTTTATTTCATAAAATTAATATGGAGAATACACTTCAGAAAGACGTCTTACATAAAGTGGTAAGACTCATGAATTTACTCAATAAAAGAGTGAACGTTAGAAAGAGTATTAAAAAAAGAGTGTTTCTAACACTTTTATAAACTTAATGTCTTAAGATTTTGAATTAAAATGTGGTTTTCAACTCATTTGTGTGGTTGTTATTGAATCAATGTAAACGATATCTCGGGATCGTTTCACCGCCCCAAAAAGTGGTACAAGAGCCGATAGTTACTAAAGGAAATGACTCCTTGTGCATCTTTACATGGATGAAAAAGCTTGCGCTTGAGGGGGAGCTATGAATAGATGAACTACATTTGAGGAGAAAATTGTTGTGTAATAAATGTGAGTTATAAGTTCCATAATAGATGAAAACTAAAATATCTAGTAATATATAAGCGAGATGACATATAAACTCAATATTTTAAGGTTTTAAATTAAAATATGGTGTTTAACTCACTTGTGTTGTCATTCAATGTAGATAATCTCACATTTATTAAGGCTCATATATGCTCATATATGCTAAGGCTTTGTTTGGGAGTTTGGAGGAGAAAGGAGGGAGAGCTTTGGAGGGATGAGATTAGAGTAAAAAATAGAGAAATCTTTCAAACAAATTAAGAGTGTTTTTTCTAGTGAAGGATAAAAGAATACTTATGATTAATGTACTTTTAATTTTGTGTATTATAACAATATATATTGGATTTGAAAATTTTACCCAAACCCCTCAAAAAATCCTCGGAAACCCTAGCTCCTCCAACACAATTTTTAGTTCCTCAAAATTAGAAGAATTTTGTATTTTGAAGAAAATTAAACCCTTCAAAGCTCTCCCCTTTTAAAACTCTCCATCTTTCCATTTATTTTTTTTCATGTCCTCCCTTCCCTTTTCCTCCAAACTCCCAATGTAAATTTAGGTGCTAATGCATGCAAGTGATTGTGATGATATTGTGCTGCTTTACCTTTAACCACACTGGTAATTATTTTTGTCCTTTGCTTTATTCATGTAGTTGGGGGGTTAACTCTCTTTTTAAGTAAAGAATGCTTGGAATACAGGGACATTCTACCCACCCAATATAAAATACTACAATATCTTTTAGTAATACTTCTCACCAAGCCACACAACAATCTTTCCTTTCTCTTTCCGAGTCTCAAAAATGTTTATTCCATATGTCACAATCTTTGGAGTTATACTTTAACTAAAGAGGTTTTGATCACCTGATCATGTTAATGAATAAAGCATGGTCAAGGGGCAAATGAAAGCTATTCCCTCTCCTCATCTTGGTTTGGTTTTCAAGAGAGTTCAAAAATATATCCCACACTTTAGTTAAACTTAGATCATCGTTGCTTTGTTCACATCTACTTGTCTTTTGTCTATGTTTATCCATAGATACCATCGAGTCTAGCGGAGATAAGGTGATGAGTGTCACTTATAAACTCATTTTGAGTCTTATATTTATTTTATGTGGAATTTGAGTTTTTTTTAAACATTATTGAGTTTGATGCATTGATATAAATGATGACTGATTTCATTGATAAACTTTGACGTTAAACACCTTAGAGAGTGAAATTATTAAGTCTTTTGTTCAAGTAAAGAGATTGAGAAAAGGGTAGAGATTAGAGATTATCGTCAAAGGGTAATTTCATACAATTATTGTATCTCTTTGTAAGAAACTCATGGATAATAGATTGAAGAACTCCTCTCCCCCTTTGACTTAGGTTAATTTAGACCGAACTTGATAAACAAATATTGTGGTGTTCATTCATCTTCTCCTTTATCTTATTTTTAATGTTTGTGGTTAGTTTGACCACTTTGAATATTGGTTGCTAGTAATATGGCTCCACACATTATAATATGGAAAATGTTAACAAGTACCCTAAGGACATCGTTTAAGCATATAAAAGTAGCAACTTTTATATTGAAAATTGTACGGTTTTGACTTTAACAAGTGTTTGACTTGTATTTTCAAAACATAATTTTCTTATATGAGTTCCTTAAACAATCCCCTTATGACACTTGTTAACAAAACCCTTATAATATTGGTATATGTTTGTTCGAATTCACAAAAAACTTTAATAAATTAGAGTCGTTTGTCATGATTCTCACAACCTACCATAACCATAGTATCAAACATGTACTTACTTCTTTATTTCATTATTTATAGTAAGAGGATTCACAACGCCTATTAATCGCATGAAAGAGACAGTAAGAATGTCATTGAAGGTTAAAGCTCATAAAAGAGACAAGGATCACAGAAAAAGAGAAAAGTACCTACCATTCTTCTGAGCAAAGGGGAAAACTTCTATAAATCAGTTTTATTTTGTTATATTGGCTATCTTTAGTGAGACAAAATTTAAACTGTCATGTATTAATCCCTTTAGGCAAAAGAAACAAAGTTGCTGCAAATTCCTATGCTAAAGCAATTTGATTCATTTGCAAAGGAGCATGCTACGAATGTTTACTTCTTATGTACCATACTTTGCAATGAAGGAAAAGGACACAGTAATTCACCTGCATATACAACATAAATACATGATGAGTCAATGTATATGGTCAGTATAAAATTGCACGTGTTTTCCTTTTTCGGTCTCCACCATATCGAAGGTCATCAATCTTGTCAATATTTTAAATAAGAAGTGTTTGTTTAGTATATTTATAGCGGCAAAAAACATATTTAACCTAATTTATTATAAATACGTAAAATTGATAATGATGTTTGATTGCTTCTGAGTAGAATTAATTTTGCTTCTTTAAAATTAAAATATGGGTTTTTAATTTTAGAATTGATTTTAATATTTAAATTTATTGGTGTCAATTCAGGTGGGCAGGTTGATCTTTTTCAGAAAAAAATAATTTAAATTTATAGTTCAATTACTTTTACATAAATGTGTTTAAACATAAATCATTTTACATTTGACTAATTTTTAACCATAATCAATTTTACATAATCAATTAATAAAAATTCATCTTATGTCAACTCAAAACCAAACATACAAACTGTGATACAATACAACCAAATTTTATTTTGAAATTAATTTGGACTTGCTCTCTAGAAATAAATTAATTTAGACTTGCTTCTCTAGAAAGACCACCTAGTTTTAAGAGATTCGTGTATACTTTGGCTGGCCGACAAAAAGAAAATAATGTAGGAGAACAACCAACCTCTGAAAACTGCTTTTTAGCTTCTAAAATTGCTCCCACGAATACGAAATTATCTTAATACCACAATGACAGATAATTGTCATTCACTATTGAACTAAATATTAAAGAGTAGAACGATAGTTAACAGCCGTTTAGGAGTATTGGAAATCATTTCGGATGCGTGAGAGCAATTGCAGAAGTTCAAAGAGCCATTTCCCCAACTTCCGTTCATTAGGTTGATTTCCTCAAAAAAATTTGAATAACAACAAAACTATATGGCCATTATTTTTCTCATCATACGAGGTTCTCGCTCGCCCTATTTGGATTCTAAAATCCGAAATATTTCAACGTTTTTTGGATGTTTTATGGGGTTTTTATGCAGTTTAGATTCTAAAATTTGAACTACATAGGACGCGTAAGAAACTCATAGAATGGGAAAAGAAACGGTCAAACTATGTTGAGCAAAGGATTAAGGCCCGCCAAACATTACAAATGGATTAAAAGGGTGGAAATTCTTCTATCCGCACCCCCGTGGGATTTGTTAGAACAAACTTGGCAAGGAAATAGCCTAACTTGTTGCAATCCATTTTTTTATGCAGGAAGGAGAGAAGGTCGAAAGTAGAACCACAGGCTCAACATTCCTAAAAACAGGTTTGAAGATGGTGATTGCTCATCTCACCCCTTATATGTTTGAATCTATCAAAATATTGCCAAAAGCTTGCTTACGATAAAACGTCGCATTTTAGGGGGTTGGATGAGCAATAAATTTTGAAGATACCCTCAATTTAAATGGAAGTTAAGGTTGAAAAAATGAATGAAAATCGGATCAACCCGATTGAGCTCTCGATCAAACCCTATCATAATATACAAGTAAAACTCTTATAAAAATATTCAATTGATTTAGGACTTGTTTGAATTGTTTTTCTTAGTTTATGTGGTATAAGTACTTGTGAGATGATTTGTGAGTGTTTGAAAACAACTTATGACATATCCCTAAATTGTTTTGAGCTTTCATAAAAACACTTTAACTCTATCTTTATTTTGTTATAGAAATAACTTTTACATTTAGCTAAAAAAGAACTTTTACATATAAGCACTATGCATTTTTTATTTTTGAATGGCAAGGGTGAATATATAAAAAGTCATTCAAGAGTTGTATAGCCGCATCTCCCATATAAAAACTCCTCATAAATAGTGGAAAGTTAGAAAATCTAACATCTCTAATTTTCATCAATCTGATTGTACATGTTATACCTTCCATACTAAGGAATATCTTAACAAGTTTGATTGCAAAAGCACAAAGGTGTGTCTTTTTAGACCATTCTTAATGGCGGAACAATCAATTCATGTAAGGTAATTTGAGGACAAAGTTTGTCAATGAAAAGCCAAAGAAATTGCAAAAAAAAAATCAGATTTGTAGATAGTATGATGAAACACCAGTTGAGCAAGAAGTAAACGATGAAGGAAATGCCTGTAGTGAGGAAAATGAAGATGAAGATTCCTATGAACAAGTGCATCAATAGATATATAAATCATATCATCCTGAACACCTGTTCATAAACTCTCCATAATCACTTAAGTAAACAATTTGTAACTTAATATCAACACATTTTGAGTTTATTTATCTTATTTATATAAATAGTTTAACTTCAGCATTTATATGATAAGTATATAGATTATAATTAGTGCTTAATTAAATTATATTACATATTGAACAATAAATCTTATCTTATTCTACCAAACATCGTTGTTCTTACTCCCTTTGTGTTATATTATATGACATTTTATAATATTAATGTTTGTTTCTTCTTTATAATTATTTTAATCTCTCTTTCTCGTATCGTTAATGAAGAATAATTTTGTAAGATCAATCATAATTTATTTTTCCGATACAAAATTAACTACATTCATTAATATATATGTGAAAATATCAAAACGACTTACAATAAAATACAAAGTACTCTTTATTGGTTTTTTTAGTGGCCATATTGTTTATTGATTGATCATACCCATAGACTATGTATCATTTATGTAATGTATCTTAAATAAGTGAGTCCACTATGAGTCGGAAATCATCCAAGCTCACAGCTCCATCACCATCAATATCAAGAGAAGCAACAATATTCTCACATTTTTCTAAAGACAAAGAAAGACCAAAATTTCCCATCACCTCATGTAACTCTTCCCCAGTCAAAATTTCATTCCCATCTTCATCCAAAGCTTCAAATGCTGCACTTAGAACATTTGCAAGATTCCCAGTCTCCAATCCCTTTGTGTTCATCTCTAAGAACTCACTTATACATAATAACCCATCTTTGTTCTTGTCACCTTGTTGCATCATTGCTCTCACTTCTTGATCACTAGCTTTGTACCCTAGTGACCCCATGATTCCTCCTAGCTCTGCCTCGTTAATGCGTCCATCGTTGTCTCCGTCGAAAGCTTTGAATGCTTCCATTAGTGATAGAACTTGATTGAGTGTCTCCATTTCAACAGAGAGATGAGAACTCACTTGAGCCATTTGCATGAATTATATTGAAACATGGAATGAATGTGGTTTGCTACAATTGTCTAGTGCAATTATAAATAGATAATAACATGAAGAAGAAAAAAAAATGCTATGTTCGCATTTGTGTGATTATGTGGATATTCTAGGAATAGAATCTAATGCTTGCAAAAGTTAATTCACTCTTATCTTCACCTTTTTATTTGGCATCGAATAAAGTTAGACCATCTTTTTTTTAAAACAAAAGAAATATAGTGCAAAGCATCAATATGATATGATGGAATAATACATTCAAACAATATTGACACCTCAGGCCTCTCATCTAGAACACCCTTTAAATTTTATTCATCCAATATATGTTATTGAATAATAAGAAAAGATAAAAGAGATACAAACTTGTGGGACTAACCAAGACTCAAGATAAACAACATAACTGGAAAAAAAGTGCAGATAAAAAACAACAATCCAGAGAAATCAACGAAATCTAAATTCTGATAAACTATTTGTATTCCTTTTAAAAACACAATGACAAATTTGACAAATGCACCGAATTGTTTCAAGTAATAAAGTAATAAGTTATCATTTTTCAGACGTTTTCGTTTTCTACTATGTAATTTACTAAACTTATAACTAAAAAATGTAAATTGTGAGGAGTTTGTAAGATTGTTTGATTGCTACGACAATTAAAAGAGTTTTGATTCAGAGTTTTAACAACAATTAGGATTTTTCAAATCCCCTCAATGTAATTGTTGGATTAGTGATTGTTATTGAATCAATTACTGCCTAAGGTTTGTAAAGCCAATACAAAGTTTCTTTGAACTAAGTTTTTCTGGATTAGCTTAAACCAATACAAAGTTTTAAGCTAAACATATCGGTGGAGTTACAGCCAAAAATACAAGCCAATATTACTGCTCATTTTCATGATAGAGTAGCCTCACTAAATGATAGTCCCCAATATATTTGATTGTATATCAAGTCTCATTGCCAACATTATTTTTAATAAAATGCAATGACAATGGATGTGGTGAATGAGTCTGAACAGATTCTTGTTGATGGCACGTTAGTGGAAATAAAAATAATTGAAGAATGGGGTTTTAATATTGGTGAAGATGTTTGTTTGTTTGATGAGGATGATAAATCCGGTTCCAGAGTCACAGTGTAATACAGACATACATGAAGATATTGGAGTTAATGACAATGTTGAGTTACTGGCTAAGAAAATTGTTCATGACTTAGTAGAAGCAGATGACGTTAACAGTAAGGCTATGGAGGGATACGATATGGCACATGTGTAGAATACGAACTCCATTGAGAAGCATAAAAATGACATGCCGTCAGTTGGACGTCCGGACAGTCCCACATGTGTTAATCATTCGAATGATGATGCAGCAAGGAGTGCGGAGCATGGTCATCTCCACGGCTCAGCTTTGTTAAATGGAAATGTTGTTCCGATTATGACAGATAAAACAGAAATAATGTCAGACATGGTGGGAAATAAATCTTCCGGGGCGAAAACATTCACAATTGAAAATGTGGGGCAGTCTTGAAAAAGAAGAAATAATTTATCTCAAGAGTTCAAAGGATGAGGCTCGGTCTTTCAGTTCAGGGTCGTGGAGTGTGGATTGGTTACAAAACATTCAAAATTATGATATAGGTCTCATTTCTTCTAAAAACAAGCGTCTGAGAAAGGTTTCAAAGAAAGCTGGTGAAGATGGCGGCAAAGTAAAGAAAAGCGCTACCAAAATAAAGGCTGGTGGTGTTTTTCGACATCCGGTACTTACTCTGAAAAAAGTGGCAAGGTTACCAAGCAAGGATAGAGAGGAAGTTATGAAGGTGTTGCGTAAATCCAAAATTATGAAGGTTTTGAATCAAAGAATTCGGAATCGTAGACGCCAAAGGGAGAAAATTACAAGGTCATTGGAGGTGGTTAGTAAAGGTTCTCCTAATATATCTTCATCTCTGGCATCGGTAAATAATGATTGGAAGAATTGGGTTGCTTTAAATGGTACTGAGGAGTCAAAGGCGGCAGATGTCCAGGGTATTGGTAAAATTCTAGGTGGCACATTTGAGGGGTGTAACCATAACAAATTCAGTGCTTTATCTCGGTCAAAAAATCTTGAGTTAGGACCAGTGTTGACGCCCGTAATGGATGGGGAGGCCGTGAGTGCAGGGGATGTCTAGGTGGAGTGGTGCGGTGTGGGGGGGTGGGCGTGGTGGTAGTCAGTAATGAAGTTGGTTTCTTGGAATGTGTGGGGGTTAGGGAGTTCAGAGAAGAGGAAGGAGGTGAGGAAGTTGGTGGCTGAAAAGAGTCCTTTCATTTTATGCTTACAAGAAACAAAATTAGCGGTGTGTGATGATATTCTTTGCAATATGTTGTGGGGTGGTTCAAATCATGCTTTTTCTTATCGTCGGTCAGTGGAGGCCTCATGGGGGTTGCTAACTGTGTGGGATTCTAAAGAAATGGAGGTTTGGTCTTCTGTTAGTCACGAACACGTGTTGCAAATTCACGGCAGGTTCATCCAGACAAATGAGAAATTTTACTTGTTCAATATCTATGCACCATGTGAACCTAGAGCAAAACATGAGCTATGGGCTTCTTTGACTATTCGTTTGCAGTTATTAAGGGGCGAGAAGGTGTGTGTCTGCGGGGATTTCGATGTTGTTCGTAATATGGAGGAACGTCAGTCGATAAGAGGGAGTAACATTTCACAGGATTTTCAACATTTCGGTCTCTTTATTGATGATAATGGATTGATAGACTTGCCTTTATGTGGTCGACGGTTTACTTGGTATAAGGGGGACGGTACTTCAATGAGCATGATATATCGTTTCTTACTTTCAGAAGATTGGTGTTTGCAATGACCCAACTGTTTACAGGTAGCCCTCCTTCGAGGTCTCTCTGATCATTGTCCGCTTCAGTTGTCTGTGGATGAGGAAAATTGGGGTCCTCGTTCGACTAGAATGTTGAAATGTTGGTAAGAAATGTCGGGGTACAAACAATTTATAAAAGATAAATGGCAGTCCATCCAAGTTGAGGGGTGGGGCGGCTATGTCCTGCGAGAAAAATTAAAATTTGTCAAGGCTGCTCTAAAGGAGTGGCATTCAACCCATGTTAAAAATATTCCAGGAAAAATTGATTCTTTAAAAATTCCGCTAGCTGAGTTAGATGAGAAAGGGGAGGAGGATGAGTTGTCGGTGGAAGAATTAGAGGAGTTGAGGGCGGTAACACATGACATCCACTCTTTGTCTCGCATTAGCACCAACATCAGTTGGCAGCAGTCTCAGCTTCTTTGGTTGAAAGATGGGGATGCTGACTCTAAGTATTTTCATTCAATTCTTTCTAGCAGCAGGAGGCGTAATGCCATTGTCTCGTTGATGGTAAATGACACTCTTGTTGAAGGCGTTCAACCCATTCGGCATGCTGTCTTTACTCATTTCAAGGATCATTTTGCCGCTCAGGATGTTACAAGACTAGGGGTCGAAAATTTGTTGTTTAATACTTTGTCTTACGCGGAAGGAAATAGTCTGATAAAACCTTTTTCGGAAGGTGAGGTAAAAGCTGCTATGTGGGATTGTGATAGTTTTAAAAGCCCCGAACCAGATGGTGCAAGCTTTGGTTTCATCAAGGATTTTTGGGAAGACATTAAAGGAGATGTGATACGTTTTATCTCAGATTTTCATCGGAATGGTAAGTTGACAAGAGGTATAAACAATACTTTTATAGCTCTTATACCTAAAGTTGATAGCCCTCAGAGACTACAAGAGTTTCGACCTATAGCTTTGGTTGGATGTCTGTATAAAATATTGTCAAAGGTTTTGGCAAACAGGTTGAGAATGATTATTGGTCGGGTTGTATCTGAGACTCAGACAACGTTTGTGAAAGATAGACAGATTCTGGATGGTATTCTAATTGCAAATGAAGTGGTTGATGAGGCTAAAAAGTCTAATAAGGAGTTGATGCTTTTTAAAGTTGATTTTGAAAAAGCATATGATTCGGTGGATTGGGGATATTTAGATGCGGTGGTGCACAAAATGGCGTTTCTGGTGTTATGGAGGAAATGGATCAAAGAGTGTGTTAGTACGGCAACTGTCTCTATTCTAGTAAATGGAAGCCCTACAGATGAGTTTCCTATGCAAAGGGGGTTGCGCCAAGGGGACCCTCTTTCTCCTTTCCTTTTTTTATTAGTTGCTAAGGGGTTGAATATCATGATGAAATCGGCGGTGGAAAATAATTTGTATACAAGTTACGGGGTTGGTTCGTCACACACGGTAGTGGCGTCTCATTTGCAATTTGCGGACGATACGTTGCTTTTAGGTGCTAAGAGTTGGGCCAATGTGAGAGCCTTAAGGGCGGTGTTGAATCTGTTTGCGGATATGTCTGGTCTTAAGGTGAATTTTCATAAGAGTTTATTGGTTGGTATTAATATTGGGGATTCATGGTTGACAGAGGCAGTATCTATTTTAAACTGTAAAGTGGGTAAAATTTTGTTCCTGTATCTTGGTTTGTCGATTGGAGGTGATCCTTGGAGGTTAGCTTTTTGGGAACATGTGGTGTCTTCTATTAAATCTAGATTGGCAGGGTGGCAAAGTCGTTTCTTATCCTTCGGGGGTCGTTTGGTTCTTCTCAAGTCTGTCCTGACATCGCTTCCTGTCTACGCTCTTTCCTTCTTCAAAGCTTTGTCAGGTATAATTTCTCTCATTGAATCTATTTTTTTTTTTAAATTTGGGGAGGGAGTGAGGATAACAGGAAAATTGCCTGGATTACAGAAGGAGGACGGAGGGTTGGGGGTGAGGTAGTTGAAGGAATTTAATTTAGCCTTGTTAGGTAAATGGTGTTGGTGGATAGAGGTGGTTATTGGTATAGGGTTTTGGCGGCGAGATATGGTGAGGAGGCAGGGAGGTTGGAGGTGGGGGGCCGGAGTGTGTCTCATTGGTGGAGGGAGATAGCGAAGATTAGGGATGGGGTTGGTGAGGTTGATGGCGGTTGGTTTGCAGAGAGGGTTTCCAAAGTGGTAGGGGATGGAACGAATACCTTTTTCTGGCTTGATAGATGGGTAGGAGATGTGCCTCTATGTAGGAGATTTGCTCGCTTATTTGATCTCACGACAAATAAGTTTAGCAAGGTAGCTGATATGCGCGCTCTTGGGTGGGAGGAGGATGGGGAGGCGTGGAGTTGGAGGAGGAGATTGTGGGCGTGGGAGGAAACTTTGGTAGAGGAGTGTAGGACTTTACTTAATACTGTTGTTGTGCAGTCTAATGTTTCTGACAGGTGGCAATGGGATCCGGATACTCATGATGGCTATACATTGCGAGGCGCTTATCAGACATTGACATCGTTGGTACCTCCCACAGCCGAAGTAACAGATGACCTTGTCTGGCATAAGCAGGTTCCGTTGAAGGTTTCCATTGTTGCGTGGCAGTTGCTGAAGGACAGATTACCAACTAGGCTCAATCTTCATAAGCGCGGTTGTCTTGAGGCTACGGCTACCTCATGTGTGTCGGGCTGCGGTAGGGATGAGTCGACTTCCCATTTGTTTCTTCATTGTGTCGAGTTTGGTTCTCTATGGCATCATATCAGGGCTTGGCTTGGCTTGGCGTGTCTGGAGCAGATCCTCAAAACATTAGTGATCATTAACATCAATTTATTCACTCTACAGGTCATTCAAAGGCTCGCAGGTCGTTCTTACAATTATTATGGCTTCTTTGCGTGTGGTTGATTTGGAATGAACGCGATAACAGGTTGTTCAATAACATTGAAACTCCGATTTTACAGCTTTTAGAGAAAGTAAAATTTCATTCGTTGTGGTGGTTAAAAGCTAATAACACCACTTTTGTGTACGACTCTCAGAATTGGTGGTCGAACCCTTTGTTTTGTTTGGGTATCGACTGACTTTTTTTGTAAATACTTTGTTTGACAGATTGTTTTTCGGGGTGGATGTTATGGTACTTCTTGTACTGATGAATTTCCATCGCCGCTGTTAATATATTCCATTTTGATTTCTTCAAAAAAAATTGAGAAGAAAAACATGTAAATAAGCTGATTCCTTCTACAAATGGATTAACTAATAGTATAATCAAGTATGGTAAGACAAATAATATATAGGAAAACAAAATGTACTACTCCTTCTGAGATCCACCTCTAAGTGATTTCCAAAAAACAGGCCAATTCTTTTGTGCTTCAGTCCATCCCAAAAGTGACCCTTCTCTCAATGGATCCCAACTAGCAGAAACAATCCCATAACTCACTCCTAAAAGAGCAGACCCAAAAAAGAAGAAAGACACAAGAAAAGGAACCCAATTTGGCACATCAATTTTCAAACCAACTTTAAGATAGTAAAAAAATGGAAAGAACAAAAGTCCAACACTTAATGGAATCCCAACAGACAATGCCATTCTACCTATCATTCTGTTTGTCACTACTTCAGGAATGATTCCTTGCTCTCTTCTATCTTCTTCTTCATCTTCATCTTCATCTTCATCTTCCTCTTCCTCTTCATCATCTTCTTCTTGTTTGTTCTTTTTGAGGTTCTTAATTCTCTTGTTTTTCTTCTTTGGGGTACGACCAAATCCCTTTGGACCCTTTAAGGTTGCTTGTATAGGTAAAATGTGAGAGAAGTGAAATTGTGATGATCTATGAATAGAGAACTGAGACTTGTTGGTTAGTATATAAATGTTGTTGTGCCTAGCATGCTGCAGTTAATAATATTTATAGTAATTAGAATCATAGATAACAAATGAGTCAAGATATATAATTATAATTGTACATATTTTCCTATGCTTAAAAGTGAGGTAATATTTGTAAAATAATTGGTAACAAATTAAAGAAAACATTTTGAGAACTTGAATAATATATGTTGCAAAGTTGAATAGAGAAAAAAGAGAGAGGAGGAACCAACCTTGTGAAGAAAGTATGGATTGAGAATTGTGGTAGTCATCATGGTATGGTATGATATGTGTTGATGGATGAAGATTACTAGATAGGTGGCATGTTTATTTTTGAGTACAGTAGTAAGAGTAAGATAATAATAGGTGCTCCAGAAGATAAGGTTGTGAAGATAGGATTCTATCTACCCTTTTTGTGATGTCTTCAAAAACAAATTTTGTCTGCTGCATCACTGAAACGACGCCGTACTCTAATTAAATTAAAGTGGAAGCAAAATCAAGTATTACCTTTTTCTTTAAAAAAATAAAAATTAAATTAAATTAATCACATAACAAAAACGTTGCAGTTAAGGATGAAAATAGATCAAACCGACCTACATAGACTAGAGTTTTTTTTTTCTTAAATAAAGAATGTTTATTTCTTTTTAGAAATCTATTTAACTAAAAAGGTCAAATCACAAACTATAAAATGTTTTTTTGACCTGTCATAATAGTCTATTTAAGTAAATATGAATAATATTAAGTATTATATTATATTTTTTATTTTGAATTAAATTATAATTTTTCCTAACCTTCTTAGTAATTTAAGTTTATTAGTATATATTAATATTTACATATGTTATTATAAACTAGAATTGAAATATGATCTATTATATAGTCAAATTCTCAAAAAGTTCAAGTTAAATATCTAAAGGGAGTTTAATCTTATTGATGTATTAGTTTGCTATTCTATTTCAATTTAGATCACATTACTTATTTAACGATGTTCGTATGAAATAAGTTTTTAAACAGATTAATAGACCATATCAAGTTTTCAGAAGGCCAAACTCAAAACTAAAAAATAAATCTATGACATGTCGCATGTTAGGATTGAGTCTTAAAATTTTCGACAGACTAGACTTAGGTCTTACAAAGCTTAGCTCGGCCTAATCTATTCCACTTCAAGTTGCAATAAACAAGGTCGGGGTTCAAACCTCAAATAAAAAATATCTTGTCGATTAATCAAAATATTAAGAGTAATCCACATTCAATTTGAATAGATTTTAAGACAAATAAAAAAAATGCAACTCATTTCAATTTATTTTATTTTTTTATAGAAAAATCGATCTAAGTACAATTAAATTTGACTAACATATTTTAATAAAAAAAAACATAATAAAAGTTAATAGAATTTTCTAATTACACCCCATGTAATTCATAGTTACATCTCAAAATGACAAAATTATCTTTAAATAAAATTTAATTTTTAAATACACTCAGAAAATTAATGCCTCTTCCTTCTTTTTTCCGCCAAAACTCGAAAAAAACTCCTCTTCCTTCTTTCCTCTTCCAAACTCGTATTTTTTCTTTCGATGGAGAAGACTTGATTCTACTTATTAGCATATTAAATTGTATTACAAAATAATATGTTAAAATTAAGACAGTTTTCAAGATGGAAAGTGTTTATTTTTTAATGTTAAATGATTCAAAATCATGTGCAGAAAAGAAAAGAAAAAACTGAATTTTTTTTTCTTCCGAAAGAGATAGACCAGAAATCGTTAAAACTATAACAAGTGATGTCGCTTCTCGTATGTAAAAATTCCTGGTATACTCGTTTTCACAACTTAGTCTACTTAGATAATTAGATTGCTCAATTGGTGTTGATTGACTAAAAAACAAATCATTAGCGAGTCAAAACTCAACTTATATTTATTTATTTTTTGTCGAGTCAATATCACTTAAACGACTTATGTCTTAGGCATAAGGGTGTAGAGGACTCTGAACTTCAGCTCAAATTTGCTAACGTAAGTATTAATGTTTTGAGCCGCTTTTATGTATATAACAATAGATCATATGGGACACTTCTCCCCTACTCTATTAATTAACTTAAAATCCCTTAGCTTGCATGGAATTCATTTTGTAATTCTTGTTGTTGCTGCATTTTTCATGTTGATGTTACTAGAGGCTTCCAGGTATTAACTCTTTGTAACATACTTTATTAACACACCTTATTATGAGGGGTAGGTCACCTTTAATATATAATTCATTTTGGGAAGATAATAAAAACTTAAAAATAATTAATATATTGTTTCGGACTTAACTAAAGTCAATTTAGAATGGGATTAACACTAGTCTATAGCACACAAGTGTATCACTCTTTCACGAACGATTATCGGGTGATCCACCAATCACAGCAGAAATCACTCAACGGAACTTCTCCAATAGTTCATATGAGCTCCACTATACTATGACCTCAAAACTTAGAAGAAATATACACATTATTTCGATATTCTCTCATTGACTTGAGTGTCTAATTGTTTGCAAATAAAACACCATGTCGCGAGGAGCTCAATCATACTTCAAAAATATCAGTAGTCGTTTGAAATTCACATCGGATCATTGACACTTGTCTGAATCGAATCCACCACCACGTGATTAAACAAATCAACAAATTATTGATGAATATAGTATTTTATCCTAATAAGAAAATATTTAAATATCTGTTGCATTATCAGATCTGTGGATGCTTATCAAGAACCTATTCTCCCTCTTCAATCTTATCCCACTAGACACCACTTTGGTTATTACATTACTAGATCTTAAAACTTGAAACTTGTGAAGTGTAGCTAATTCATCCATAGACAATACTCATGGCTGCTCAAACTTCAACCTCTCTCTTGAGATTGGAGCACATACCTAACAAAGGTAGAGGCCTTATTGCAACACAAGATCTCAAAGCTGGCCAAATAATCCTCGCTGAATCCCCTCTTCTTCTCTATTCTGCTTCACCTCTTTTCTCTCATGCACCTTCCCCTTATTGTCACAACTGCTTCAGAACCTTACCACCTTCACAAACATTTCCATGTCCTTCTTGCTCAAACTACCTTTTCTGCAGCCAAAAATGCCTCTCTATTGCCCTTAATTCCTCTCACTCATCTTGGTCATGTCAAACACTCTCTCATCTTCAAAACCCCACTTCACCATTATCAGAAAAACCTTGTGAACTTCAAGTTCAAGCTCGTTTGATTGTTGCAGCTTACAATCTTGCTATTCACACCCCTTCAAAACTTCAAACTTTACTTTCACTTCATGGTAGTACTAATGATCATGATTCCATAGTTGATAATGCTAAGTTTCTTCATGCTCTTATCTCACCTTTTTGTCCACCCCACATGAATTTTTCAGCTGAACTAGCTGCTAAAGTCATTGCCAAAGAAAGATTAAACTCTTTTTGCTTAATGGAACCTTATTCCCAAAAGGGTCCTCAAAGATCAATTAAGGCTTATGGAATTTACCAAAAAGCTACTTTTTTTAATCATGCTTGTATCCCTAATGCATGCAGGTTTGATTATGTGGAAAGTGGTCAACCTGGTGATGAACATAATACTGATATTGTAATTAGGTTGATTAAGGATGTTGCTGTTGGAAGTGAGATTTGTATAAGCTATTTTAGGATTAATAAGGATTATTCAACAAGGAAAAAGATTTTGATGGAGGATTATGGCTTTGTTTGTGAATGTGATAGGTGCAAGATTGAAGCAAATTGGAATGATGGAGAGAACAAGTACAGTGATCTGCCACATGTGATTTTCTTATCTAAGTTTGTTTGTGATAAGGAGAATTGTGCAGGTACTATGGCTCCTCTGCCTCCAAAAGATGGTGAAAAATCTAATGTTCTTGAGTGTAACTTTTGTGGTAATTTGAAAGTTGACCTTGCTACTTAGGTCTGATTTGGATTGGTTTATCTGAGCTACTATGTACTACTTGTATAAGCATTTGTGATACGAAATTGTCAGCTTATTTTCATAAATTTTTCAAGTAGAGTTTATTGAAACAATTGACTTTAATTTATCTTTTGTTATAAAAATAGCATATATATACATGAACACTTGTATGATATGTAATTATTCTATAAGTGATTAATTTTGTTGTTTATCCAAACATGGTCTAGTCTTTTCAATGGAACTTTTCAGCTTTTAACTTCTTTTCTTTCTGTGAAATGTGTGTGTTGTAGCCATGGTTGAGAAAGTAACATATTGCATTTCTGTGAGAAATGTCCAGACTTTTATAGTAACAATGATATATTTGTACTTTTGATTGTTTGTGTAGTCTATATGTTTTTATGATGAGAATCAAAGGATTCTAAATAAGGAAAAGGAAATTGGAGTCAACCTAGCCCAAACTATATATCATAGACAGTAATTACAATTTTTTCTTAAATAATCCTTGATCTCATATAGTCAAATATTTTTTTTAAACAAAGGAGACTTGCCAGAAAAGCAAGTGATCTCAATAGTCATATTACAAACGGTTATAACAAAAAAATTATTTCAATTATAAATAATTATAACAAAAAAAATTATTTCAATTATGTCGCTTTGTAATATCAATCGAATATTAATTAATTTTTTTTGGAATTAATTATATTTTTCTTTGATCACCAAAAAAAATTATCTTTTTATTTGTCGCTTTGTAATATCAATCAAATTTAATTATACATTTTTTTATTAATTATATTTTTTAAAGAAGTTAAACTAACTCACTCAAATTAACATGAAGAATATTCGAATTTTAAAGAAGTTAAACTAATTCACTCAAATTAACATGAGGAAGATTCGAACCTGAGACCTTGATAATGAACACAATATAAGGTCTCAAATCAAACATCATCAAGCCAACCCAAGTAGATTTATACTCTAATTATTATTAATACTTATATTTTAATTCTTATAGTGCGACAAACTAAAAGATGATAATTTGACCGATAGAGATTGAGTTTAGTAGAAGCTGCTAATTTCGACGGAAATGCATATCCATATTTAATGTCTGATGGTGTCTAAATAGACTTCTAATAAAAAAAATATATGAAAAAATATATTTAAATATACTGTTAGTCCATTTCTTTGTTCTAGGTCCCTCAATAGCATCTCTCCATCCGAAAAGCTAGCCTGATAGAAAAATATTTGAATGGATACAAGACTTTGAACGCATATATGATTTAATTATTTTAAAAATAGATAATATTTTTTCTTTCTACTTTTTTTTCATTTATGTAAATGTCACTAAATTTTGTGTCTAAAACCTTGTGACTACACAAAACTTTTTCGACGTGACAAACTTAAATGTGTCACCATTTTCTATGTAGGATGACGGTGTCTCATGTCAATATATGAATAGAAGATGGTCCTATTTGTTACACTTACATTCTAAATTTTATGTGGAATTGAAGTCCTTTTTTTTTTTATAGATTTAGGTGACTTTGGAGGTTGAGGATTTTAGTGTATTCATAGGATGAATAAACGATTGAAATTAATCATGTAGATGACGGAGAATAAACGGTTAAAAAAAAAAGTGTTTTGTTAATGAGTATCTTCATAGCACTCTTTAAAGTTTCTCAATTAAGAAATTATTCTTTAAAAAAATTTAACATTTCAATTTTCGATGCATTGAATGCACAATTTTTCATACAAATTTACTATTTAAAGTTCTTAAAGAGAGCCCTAAGGACACCTCGTTAACATTTCTCAAAAATAAAGGGTCTTGCTTTTTTATTACGCAAACAAAATGATACTCATTCATTCAAATTGATAAAATACATCAGAATCAAAATCGCTAAAAATGTAAAGGATGAATCTGCAAACAAACTCACAACACCCAAGTTAATAGCATACAACGCCAAAATGCCTACAAATAATATGATAAAATCTAAATCACCAGAATACTCATGCTTCCGGATCTACAACGTTGACGTCCAAATGATTGATTGAATCTCTGATTGACTGAAGTTGATATTTCAATATGAACCAAACGAACACCGTAACAAGACGCGAAATCAAACAACGTTGCACAAAACGACGAACAACACAACGCCGCACTCAAACAACGAAATCACAAAAAAAAATACAAAAGAAAACACGTGATATATGTAGATCGAAAGAAAGGGGTAAAAAGATGTAGAGTGGTGATTTTAGGTCAAAAAATGACCTAAAACCACCCCTAACAAAATGTCTTGCTAACGAGTGTATTTAGAATACTCTTTAAAGATTTTAAATCAAAAAATATTCCTTTAAAAAAGTCAAACATTTCAATTTTTAAATCATTGAATACACAATTATTTATAAAAACTTACAATTTTAAATCCATTCGCATTTCTCATATAATTAGAAACATACTTGGAGGACTAAAAATTAAAACTAATATATTACGAGAACTATAAGCAAAGTTAAAAACATAAAATTTATATTTCTAACTAGAGTCTGTTGTCTCTCTCTTTCTCTCTCTTCATCTTCTTAAATCCTAATTGTCATCGCTTTTCTTATTGATATAATAAAAAGGGATGATTTAAAGTCTATTTTGATCCGAAATCATCTCTTTCAAATTATTTTTCTTTATCTTTTAGTTAAATAAGAACATCCACAATGATAGTACACTAATATGGACTCTTTAAATCGACCCCTCATATACACATCATTTATTTATAATTTTTTAATAAAAATATTTATTAAAGACTCAATGACTCAAATGACAATACATTAATAGGGACTCTAATGAAAAGTGCTTAAATATGTCTCACTAATTTTACATCATTATACAAAAGTAATTTATTTATGAAATTATAAATTACCTCATAAAATATTACTTCTTTTGAAAGAAAGACCAACTTATACATATTTTATTACTTCTTTTATACGTGGAACTCGTTAGTTGTTCATGAGAGATTTCTTATACATTTTTTCTTCCTCCAATGGGAGTCCTTAAAAGGAAAGGTTGTTGTTAAGTAAAGGAACATCCATTGGAGATGCTCCGAGTAATTTCTCCATATTTTCTGTCTTCTTTGGTTTAATTTGTTTTATTTTGTTTGTTTAAATTTCTTGTCTTTGTGAGGTGTGTTTTTATTCATCATCTTAGTGTGGTGTTAATTTGATTCAGGTTGAAAGATTAGTTTTGATCAAGTGTAGATTCAATCAATGACTTTTACGTCGTCAACATTGCAGATTCGGAGACATGAATATTATATAGACTTGAATATAATCATATCTGTAAGCATGTGTACTCTATCATTTTATGTTAGTAACATAGTTGTGTTGAGTTTGTTTGCATATTCATCTTTTTTGTCTTGATTTTAGTGCCTTTAAATTTGTATTGCTATTAATTTGAATGAAATTTGAATTTGTATTATTTCTTATAGTTCACCTATAACAAATGGATATGTATAATAGTCAGGAGAAATGATATTTGTATAACCATTTTGTGATAATTTTTGGACAATTATCTCTTTTATACTCATATTATGTTCTTACTATCTCTCTCTTTCGTTTTCTCTCTATCTTTATTGTTTTTTCCTTAAGAAGAGAGAAAAAGAATGTTATAATAAAAGTCGTCATTAAATAGTTATGTAAATATCATTACTCTATAGTCAGTGAGGGATACATATAATCTTTTTTTTCAAATAATTTAATGGTTAAATTTATATGCTGTGAAGAAGTAAAGATCACAGAATTTAAACAATGATCCCTACAAATATTGTTTTTATAGCTAACAATGGAGTTACATTTGACAATGAGAATGTACTCATTACTGATACATAAAAGCCAACTCGAGTCGGCCAAAGTAGGCGACTTGGAGGAATGCACAAGCACAACCATCGTCTAATTTAAATCGAAAATGAAATCAAAAAGTTTAAAAGAAAACTTTCATTTTTGACTAGTACAAGTACACAAATGAGTGGGAAAGAATCAGGAACAAGCCTGTGTTGTTGAACAACATGCATGTCCATCTCTGAGTAATACATATCATTGAAGTAATGATATGGCACCAAATGGAACTATAATACCAGGTGGCTACATTGATGTGGCAAGTCACTGTGGCACCATCATCCAACAATAGGTTAACGTGTGTCACCACGAACACTTAGTTGATGACATGTCAGAGACCACAAACAAAACAAAAATACTTTTGCAAATAATCAATTTTTATTGAAAAAGTATATTAATTTTATACAAAACATTTCTATAAAATATCTTTTGTATAAATATTTCACAAGCAAATTAAAGTTATTGGATAACGACGAAATGACATTTATGCTTGTTTGGCTTCTCTTGGAAAATAAATTGAAAGAGATAAAAATAGTTTAAAAACTCTATGAAGACAAGAAAAGAGTAAAGAACAAAAAACAAGAAGAAATGTGGTTAGAAAACCGCATTAACACCGCCTTTAATCCTCGAAAAAATCAAACTCCAAAGTTGAAACATTAAAGTAGCCAACAACCACTGTACTATTCATTTATGACCCCTGAACTAACCAAGTAGATATGATATGAAAGCACCACTTCACTGCCATCTTAACCACCTAAAAATCCAACACAAAAAACACCATTTGCCTCTCCACTTTCAGCCATCAAAGATCCACAAAACATGTACTAGAATGTTACTACTCATACACAATCATTCATGCAATAATTAACCATCATTTTTTAACTACTTGGTCTCAGAATACTCAAATACCACACATCACACCATGTGTCTAACAATCATAAGACTTTGATCATAAAAGACAGACAATATTCCAACTAAATGCAACAAATCAAGAAAAAGGAAAAACACAATCAAATATTACAAAGTTTACGTGTAAATAGAAACCATAATAATAACTCCTCCTTCAAGTGATGCTGACAACACTTCATAGGATAAAAACACTTATTGCAAGCTTTCATAAAGTAGCAGCATTTCAATCAACATTGGCCTTATACTCCATAGCAGAGGAGGCTAAATCTTTCTTCCACTGCCAGTCACTGAAGAGAGACTGAGAGGATGGATATTCCTGTTTCAGACTACCTTGCTGGCCGTTAAAGACGATTTCCTTGGACCTTGCAGCGTCGAGGTTAAACAGCTCAGGTTCTCTTGCTGTTCGCTGTTGGAAGTTGTAGTTGTCAACCATGGAAGAACCATTCCTTGATTCTGAAACAGTGTTTGATGAAATCTGAGACATGTTATTATACCACATGCCATCTGAAGTGAAGTCATAACCTTGATACTTCACAGTTCCTAGATCCTTCTGTAAGAGGTTGTTCTCCTCTGCTTCCGAGTTCAGTCCAAACCTATTATTGAGTGTGTTCAGTAAATTACCAACAACTTAAGTGCATGATAGAAAATTACCAACAACTTCTGAAAATAGTTAAGAAAAAATTGCAAAAGACTACATATGGATCCTGATGTTTAAGACTGAGGTCATGTAGCCATGAATTGAGTTGAATCATTAAGGCTTAAGGCAGTTTAGATGCTTCCTTACTCGACCTTCATAAAAATATTAATATCCATTTCATACCTCAGTTCCTTATAAAATGTAAAATCACTTACTTCAAATTACCAAAATACAACTCCTGCTATAATGTTTGCTCCGTTTCTCTTTTTTTCTTTTTTAAATTTAAAAAACAAAACAAAATTTTCCACTACAGCATGTTCATTTCATAGCCATCTACATAAATCATTGACAATGTCCACCGATGGACCAGAAGAAGGAAAAAAAAAAAACAGCTACGACAAGACTACAGTGTGTAGCTTTGTTAGATGGCTTTGAACACTTCTATGTAGCTGTAGCCAAGACCACAATGCATTCCATCTAAAAGTAGAGAATAAACAGTCAAACAAGAATGCAAGTAGGAGCAAGAAGAAAAACCTCAAATAATAATGAAAGATATCACGACATCTAATTGATGGCTAGAATTAAAAATCATATCCCCAAATAGATATAAAAAGAAATAATTCCTTCAACATGTTATTATCCCATAACACCAGCTCAAAGCTATGAACCGCCCTTTCTGGATAATCATCAGGTAGCAGGCAGCAATTGCTAGTTAGACGTTGGTTAGTTATGACCAAACTCCGGACTACCAGAGCCTCTTCTCTTGGGAACCAGAGGGTTAAGACCAAAGACAAATGTCGGTTAGTTAACCAACATGAAATTACCTCTCCTTAATTGCTTTAACTCTATCACACACAAAATATCAGTTCTCTTGTTATTGTTTCAGTTATACAATCATCCATAATTCCCTTGATTTCCAAACTTATCAAATCATGCCTCTTAGTTTTACTCACATCTGAAAAGCTGAACCACGCCTAGGTATCAAATAAATGTGAAAAGGATTTCAACAAAACATTTGAACAAGTAAAAGCCCGGAATACCGAGTCATGATTTCAAATGACCATCAAAAAGGCAATTCAAGTTAAAATGAAGTCAAGAGTTAAGCAAACTTTAGCTGATACAATCCACAAAATCTTTTACCAAAGTATGCCAAACCCGATTAAGAGATTGGTACTGCATTCTTTCATATTCACACAAACCAAGTTGAATAAAATAAAGTACAAGCCTTTGTCAAAACAAAATAAAGTACAAGCCTAACTCCAAAACTATGGCCAGATGACTTGCACCTCACCCCACACCACACACACATATCATCAGGATCCACATCACATGTTATGTAACTTCACATCACAACTACCATGTTTCCCATCTAACATAAAGATATAAAATCAATTGTGTAAACAAAAAGGAAGAACAACAATAATAACACTTCACAAGAAATCACGGCAATCATTTCCTCCAAACCCCACAAGGCAAAACACCCCAAAAAACACATATTGAACACGCAACAAATAAAAACATAAAACATCAAAAAGTCAAAATACCCCATTCACACACAAATACACAACAACAAAAAAATAGCAAATCCTGTATGGAACAATTCTTGACCAGACTTTACTTACCTCTCGGCCAAACTCTGAATTACCAAGGTCCCTTCCCCCCCCCCCCCCC
>Ga0099826_10000137_pt1 | contig 31264 bp, 25 predicted proteins | sample Mtrugardesep15_FD_76830 | JGI IMG/M metagenome (GOLD analysis project Ga0099826, IMG submission 76830) | Root nodule microbial communities of legume samples collected from California, USA - M. trunc garden sep15 | ecosystem: Host-associated > Plants > Roots > Nodule | place: USA: California... | reverse complement strand
GCTATCACAAACTTCAGGGCAAGGAGTTGAAGAATTTAAGAATGAGGTCAAGTTAATTGCCAAGCTTCAACATAGAAATCTTGTTCGGCTATTAGGTTGCTGTGTTGACAGGGACGAGAAGCTGCTTGTATATGAGTATATGGAAAATAGAAGCCTTGATTCCATTTTGTTTGGTGAGTTATTTTTACTTTTTTTGTAACTTAAATCCTCTTCTTTTTTCAGAATGTAGACTTCTTTTTTTTTCTTATTCTTGATTGTCTTATCAATGTTTTCTAGACAAAGCTAGAAAGTCCCTATTGGACTGGAAAAAGCGATTCGACATTATATGTGGAATAGCAAGAGGGCTTCTTTATCTGCATCATGACTCAAGACTCAGGATTATCCACAGGGATCTCAAGGCAAGCAACATTCTACTTGACGGCGAAATGAATCCCAAAATATCAGACTTCGGGATGGCGAGAATATTTGGCAGAGATCAAACTGAAGCAAATACACTGAGAGTTGTTGGAACATAGTGAGTACCACAATGTTTCATAACAGTAGTCCTTAATAAAATACCAAATATAAAATAACTGATCATTTTGTATGTTTTTTTAATGTACAGTGGCTATATGTCTCCTGAATATGCTATGGATGGAAACTTTTCAGTCAAGTCAGATGTTTTTAGCTTTGGCGTTCTTGTGCTAGAGATCATAAGTGGAAAAAAAAATAGAGGATTTTACTACGCAAACGACGATATGAATCTTCTAAAGAATGTAAGTTAGAGTGATTCTTCAATTACAGTTCTATGATATAATCTTCTACTAAGTACTACGAAAGAACTGATTATGTTTTTTTTTGTTGTTGTAGGCATGGGGACAATGGAGAGAAGGAAATGCATTGGAACTCATTGATTCATCGATTGGAAATTCATATAAGGAATCTGAAGTTCTTAGATGCATACATGTTGGACTATTATGTGTCCAAGAACGTGCAGAAGATAGGCCAACAATGCCTTCAGTGCTCTTGATGCTAGGCAGTGAAACTGCACTAATGCCAGAACCTAGAAGTCCAGGATTTTCGCTTGGAAGATCAAGGAATCCTCAAGAGACTGATTCCTCTTCAAGTAAGCAAGATGAAACATGGAGTGTGAACCAAGTTACAGTCACATTGCTAGATGCTAGGTAGTGAAAGAAGCATAACATCATCCAACATACTTGTATAGTACCAGAAACATGAAAAAATGTTTCTGTAAAGGGTTTGGTGGCAGTTGCAAATTCGATTTTATAGAGTTTAATTTTGACACGGTTAACATTCATTTTGTACTTTTCGAATCTTATGTTGATGCCTTATTTAATGAATTTTCAACAAGTGTTGAAAGTAAAACCTTCGACCAAAGAATTTACAAATATTAGAAAAATTGCCCTGGAGTAATGTTAATGGTTTTTCTTTAATCAATGAATGGAATCATGCTCTCCTTTGATCAATGAATAAAAACATACTTTCTGTTGAGGGGACAAATATCAAATTCTTTCATAAGAATATAAGATACTGTTACAGTCAAATGGTTCAGAGTTTTGCCTTTTGATGATGTTTTCCAATAACAAAAAAATATGCAATTTTCCTATAGGCCTTTAATTTTGCTAGTGCGTTTCATCGCAACTATGTTCAGAGAAACAAATTCAATGGAACCTAATCTCGTGCTTCCAATAAGGTAACAGTCATAGTATTGTTGCTAAAAGTGTCCTTCTCACTATGCTCATGAAACTCTATCTCTTCTGAAAAGAAACCAGGCTTCTTTGGTTGTGCAAGTGCAATACTTTCATTGCCCAACATAAAAACCACAGAAGACATATCTGGTCTGTCTTCAGGGAACTTTTGAACACACAAGAGACCAATTTGTAGGCACCTTAGTAATTCAGATGGGATACTTGTAAGGTCTAAATTAGCATCCATGAATTCCAATGCCCTTCCCTCTTTCCATAATATCCATGCCTATGTAGTTTAAAAAAGGTTAATAATAGTAAACAAGATAGTTAAATCATGAATTTGATTTTTTAATGTTAAGTTAATGTTACATTGCATTGAATGTGAGATGGTTACGGTTACCTGTCCCAAAAGATTATGGGGATGCTCTTGATTCTTGAAGTGATTATTTCTGATGCCACTCAATATCTCTAACACTATAACTCCAAAACTAAATACATCTGACTTGAGGGAAAGTAATCCGTTTACCGCATATTCAGGAGACATATAACCACTGTACATTATCAACAAACAACAAGATTACGGCTAAACGATCCATCATACTGTAAAACTTTATAGTATCTTAAATAAATCGCAATGGTCCACCATGTCATGTAACTTACATTGTTCCGACAATTTTATTCGTTGTTACAGCTGAACTATCTCCTTCCAAGATATGTGACACACCAAAATCAGAAATTTTGGGGTTCAATTCACTGTCAAGTAGAATATTACTAGTTTTCAGATCCCTATGAATGATTGTTAGCTTTGAATCTTGATGAAGATAAAGTAGTCCTCGAGCAACTCCCGTAATAATGTCATATCGTTTTCTCCACTGTAAAAATTTCCCTTGTGTAGGATCTAAAGAAGGATAATGATAGCTCACTTAGCAATTACAGTACATGTTACCTAAATGAAGAAAAAGCCGGAAGTGTTGCAAGTTTTGTATTGGTGGTCTTACCAAAAATGAAGTGGTTCAAACTACCATTAGGCATGTATTCATAGACTAACATTCTTTCATTTCCATAAGTGCACCCTCCCAAAACACTCACAAGATTGCGGTGTTGTAGCTTGGCTACCAATCCAACTTCATTCATGAACTCTGTGACTCCTTGTTTTGAAGTTTTTGATAGCCTTTTCACAGCTATTTCCTGCCCTTGAGCCAATATACCCTGAATTTTAGTGGAAATAGTCAAGTTGATAGAGAAAATAAAAATAGGTGTTCACACCTAAATGGAAAAGAAAAATAGGAATTAGTACTTTGTATACTGGACCAAAACCCCCTTGACCAATCTTGTTCTCAATAGAAAAACTGTCTGTAGCAGCTAGAATGGTATCTATATCAAAAAGAGGCGACGTTTGTTCTTCATTCTGGTTTCTATGTCCTGCTACCAGAAAACACAATTTTCAGAGCTTAGAATAGAAATTTAAATCACAATATGTTGTATCTCATACCAGCTATAACTAGTATTGCTTTCATTTTTAATTTTCTTCTCAACAGTATACATCTAGATAGATCAACCAAAGGTGTGAAAATGCTTATGGATGAAAAAAATCAACTTCATATTACCAATAATAATAAAATAAAAGTTGAATTGCTTAAGAATCTTACCCAAATCAGCAGTGGTCTTCCGCTTTCTTACTTTAGCATACTTCATACCAATGTAGAAAATGATACACAAAACAAACACAGCGAAGGATACTGAAATAATCAGTGCCATCTTTCTCCTTTTACTAGCACTAGCAGTGGACTCTTCACAAGAATAAAGGGCAAAAGAAAATATATTACTTTCATATTATGCTGATATAATGAGAGAAATTCTGATCTAGAATACAGTTTTACGTTTTATTGAAATTCAATTAAATAGATAAGTTATCTCCATATTATATGCTATTTATGTTCTGTCTGTTCAGTGCAAAATATGTCACATCAAAAAGTTCAAATTGATTTCATGATATTTGCATGACATGATGATCAGAAAGAAACCTTAAAGGGAGCACAAATTTCTGAAGTCTTTGTTTCTCTCTCTTTAATTCTAAGACAAAAACAGAATTTAAGGTCACAAAACATGTCATATTTAAGTGCATACCTATTTCTGAAGCAGCTAACCGTACATAAAGATCAAGTTGTAAACTATCTTCACTTATAAACAACCTAATGTCAATCAAGTCCCCATACCAAATCAAGCAACCATGAGGCCCTTCATTTATGGCAGAGTTTGCATATGCAGTGCAAGAACAATCCTTCAAGCACTTCACCTCACATTCTTCAAGACTCATGCTACTATTTGTCCAGAACTTCAACAACATAGGCAATTTCACACTGCTGAATTTCTGAAACCTGTCAGCTTCTGTGCAGTTCAAAGGTGTTTTCCTGATGCACCCTCCAGAGCGATTAAATGAATCCCATTCGTCTTGTGATCGAGGTTTGAAGCCTTTCAAACAATCACAATAAACAGGCACATCATCAATATTACAAACACCATTTATCCCACATGCTCCGTAATTATCGCATAAATCTTTTCTTGCCTCGTACATTTTAGTCCACTTAACGATACTGCTGTCCCATATATATCTTTCCAACAATCCATCATCCCTCATCATAAACCTTGACAATCTATCTCCAGGTTCATCCCAATACACTACCTCATTCTTGGTTACTGAAAGTTGTGGCTTGAAGGCTGTAACTCCTATAAACGATGTCCAATCATCGGAATTAAAACGAACGCCATTCCAAATCCCACTTCTAAATGTGATGTTCTTTCCTTGGCGAATCACTAACTCAGCAAATTCTTTATGATCAAAGTTGTAGGTAAAACTTCCATAAGAAGGATCATCATCAGCACTCTTCCATGATGTCAAATATCTATCAAGACCCGAGGCTTTATCCCAACCCAACTTCATGCCAGGTAACATTGTATCTGTTGGATAATCAAAGCTTTGCCATATGTAACTATCAGAATCATGGTTCTCTCCATCCATCAAGACCAAGTTTCCAGAATCTAACAACTTTGCAAACGGCTCTTGAATTGATCTTGATGAATTTGTATACCATATTTTGTTACCTGCTCCATCAACAAGTAAAATATTCCCATCAGCACCAATTGTTAAGTTTCCACTTGAGTTATTAAGTGGTTTTTCTCTGTTTGCAACCCAAACAACTGTTTGAGGTGTGATATTCTTGTACCATATCCCCAAGTAGTACTTTTTGGAGCTTCCTGGACTGAAGAAACCAAGAGAAAAAATTTGTCCGGCTGAAGTGAGTTCTTGGCCATGTATGATTGAAGAATTTTGAGTCAAGGTATCAGCTGCATAAGATACTTTATCAAGCATTGATAGACAAACACAAACAAAAATAACAATTAGCACTTTCATTCTCTTCATCAAATCTTTTAGACAGTTTTGCTAGGAACAAAGTTGCAATTGCAGTTTTTATATCCTAATACTATTATAAAGAGAAAGGTTAATGAGTTTCAAACAAATAAAATGTTTCTTAAGGTATAAACAAGTTTTGTTCAGAGTTAAGACCTCTTATTATAAAATTCACTGTGCATGACTAATAAGGAGGATAATGGAAATGTGACAGTGCCACATGGTTGTGGGAGGAAATTTTAAATGATAAGAGTCTTGAATGGTGATTTACCAGTCTATTAGGATGTGACATTTGAAAACCTTATCAATTTTAAAAATGAAAGTGTACTTCTCAGAAATTTCTTGTGGAATAAAATAATGGTTGCAAGTTGAAAACCCAATTTTTACAACATCCCTCAAAGTCAAACTCATTGTTTCCTTTAGTGGTTTACCTGATAAAGTGGTCTTTCTAGAGTGAAAAGGTTCTTGTTACTCAAGTCTTCTTGGTTGTCATGTGTGATAGGCGTTGAGAGTATGAAAGGGAGGGAGGTGCTTGTAAGGGAAATAACACCACCAATACCACTTGTGTATATATTGCTCCACATGATTTTAATCTAATGCTTGTTTCTTTAGTTCTTCTTCTACCCTGTAATAAGTGTCATGTTTGTAAAGGGAAAAAAATCACAAATTTGTTTTTTTTTTTTAATGTAACATTAATTATTTTATCATAATTGTATCATTCGATCCATTTTGATCATTCACAATTTTCGTGCGGACCATTTAGTCTCTCTTTTATATTGAGTTAGGGATTAACTTATCCCTAATATAAAAATATTAGAGACTACTATGAATTTTATTTTTGAGAGACAAAATTGGTCTACAATTTTTATTTTTATTTTAACCAATGGTCTACACAATTTTTTTTTTGACGGTCAATGGTCTACACAAATTATGAATGACCAAAATGAATTTTCACTTTTACGACTTTGCATTTATGATAATAATGAATATACTAAAGTGGTGTTGTTTGTTTGGCGGCTGTTCCGTAATAGGTTGCCCACAAAGGACAATCTATTTCGTCGCGGCGTTATCAATCAAAACTCGTTGGAGTGCGTGGCTGATTGTGACTCGGCCGAGTCATCTGTTCATTTATTGTTACACCGTAATATTTTTGAGTCTGTCTAGCATCTAATTTATAAGTGGCAGGGCATTTATGTGGTTGCTCCTCAACACTTGCAGGAGCATTTTATTCAATTTAGTTAACAGGTTGTTTACAGACAAATTTTATACGGTAACTCAGGTGGTCGACAAGATTAAGTCCCTCACTTTTATGTAGTTGAAGGCAAAGTTTAATACTCTTCCTTTCAATTTTCATGGATGGTGGCTTAGTCCGTTCACCATGCTTGGCATAGGCTAATAGCTTTTTGTTTCTTCTGTTTTCTGGTGAACAGTAAATATTGTAATTATTCCTTGGATTTGCTGTTTCTTCCTAAGTACACCTTGTACTAAGAATGACACTTTTTGGTTGGTAATATAATTCATTTTAGCTTCTTAAAAAAAAAAAAAATTAATCTTTTACAATTATTCTTGACACTCTTTCATCTATAATAAAACACTCGTACATGAGAGATAAGGAGTTGTATTTTTCTTTTATTTTTTAATCACAGTTGTATATTTCTTTAAAAGATCTTTGACATAAATAGTCCATGGAGTTTTTCCACAAAAGAATTAACAAAATACAAAATTATTTTGGCCAACCATTGAAGGCAGATCAGTGTTTCTGTTTTTCATGGTCATCTAAAAAAACAAATATAATAACTAGATGATATCACCCCTAAATGCCAAAAGAAAATCCAGAATAGTTTGCATAAAAGTCTTGTATAAAATAATATATCTATTGGCACCAATTTACAATTCAATATTATTCAAACACGCAGGTGTGAAAAGGTTCCTTCCATCAAAATTTGATATCCAAAAGCAGGTGTAAAAAGCAACAAGTTGTGATTCAAGCTCAAGCCATATAAATTATAATATCATAGCACAAGTTATTTTTCTCGAGTATACGCCCATTTTTTTGACGTGTGACACCCCGTCATTTTAGTTTTATTAATTCTATCAAATTACAAATACATCTCAAATGTCTCTTTTGTTTGTAATTTATAAACTAAAATTGACTAGAAAAATCAAACGGAAACTAAACTATATATTGATATGTCAATCTCAAACTTGATGATGCCCATGAAGAGAGAAAACTAGAAAGAAAAGGCATTGAAGAGAGAAACAATACGTGGCAATGACATAAGCAGAACAGTCTTAAAATTGCTAATGCATTGTTGCATCAAGCACCTATTAGTCACAGAACAAAGGTTGTCTTACATTCCATTGGAACAAACAAAAACAAAACACTCTTTAATTTACACTACTAACAAAAAACAGTCTTCAATTTACACTTCATTAAAGGAGCACTCAAAAAATCTGTGTATTTATATATACACTGATCTTATGAAAATTTTATGTCTCTTTATGAATCTGAGACAAAATTTTGGCATACTAAGATCACGAATAAAATTTAACGTGTATAAATCGACATGATTGATACTTAATTACCTACCTGCCATTTATTATTGTAACCGTGACTTCGTTTATTGTGTGTGATTCATCTTGTTTAGCTGAAGATGAATCAGATTCACCTGGATTCCTTCCAAGGACAAAACCAGGGTGCTTAGGTTGTGGCAATGACGATGTTTCGCTATTCAACATCATCACCACTGATGGCATTATAGGCCTGTCTTCTATTTTTTCTTGTACACATATTAGGCCAACATTTATGCATCTTATAACTTCAGATTCTGAATATGAATCTGCATATGATGAATCTATTAGTTCCATTGCCTTTCCTTCATTCCATAGCCTCCATGCCTATCACAACACATAGGATAATCAAAATATAAATTAGCACAAAATGATGTTAAGGGGCATACCTAGAACATTTTATTTTGCTACTTCATATCATAGATATTAATATTTGATAAGAATTATGTGATGAGATGTCAGAATAGTAAATTTTCATTAGATGGATGTGTAAATTTGGTTTACACTTTAAACTATAGTTTAAAATTATGTTAGAAAATTAACATTCAAGTAAAGTATGCGTTTTTGCTTACATGTCCAAGGAGATTTAGGTCATCGGATTGATGAAATCCTCTATTCTTCATTCCACTTATGATTTCTAGCACGAGAACTCCAAAACTGAAAACATCAGACTTCGCGGAAAAATATCCACCCATTGCATATTCAGGAGACATATATCCACTGCATATCATATCAAAAAGATTTATATATTATTAATGAGGTCAATTAGGCATGGCATGATGTATTAAACAAAATATAGCAGTTGGTTACAGTAGCACTCACTATGTTCCAACAATTCTCATTGTACTAGAATGTGTTTGATCATTGTCAAAAATTCTAGCAATACCAAAATCTGATATCTTTGGATTCATTTCTTTATCAAGTAGAACATTGCTTGCCTTGAGATCCCTATGGATGATTCTAAATCTTGAGTCATGATGAAGATAAAGTAACCCTTTGGCTATTCCACATATGATATTGAACCTCATTGGCCAATCTAGCTTGCAGCTCTTTGCTTTATCTGGAATTTGATTATATATATATATATATATATATATCAATAATTTGAGTATATCACAATAAGCTAGAGCTAGACTTTGCAAATGAACATTAATAATCTTGACAATGCTTGATATAAACTCACCAAATAAAATAGAATCTAGGCTGTTATTTTCACAGTATTCATAAACCAACATCTTCTCCTCTTTCTCAATGCAGCAACCAAAGAGCCGTACAAGATTTCGATGTTGAAGCTTCGCAATTGATCTTACCTCATTCTTGAATTCTACATTTCCTTGTCCAGAGCTTGTTGACAACCTCTTCACAGCAATGTCCTGGCCATCCACTAACCTACCCTGTTAACCGACATGTGGTTACATTTAAGTTATTACTGATGTCTATGTGTCAATATTGTGTCTTGTGTTCATGTTTGTGTCGATGTTTCATAGAAATCAATCAACTTATAATATTGCTAATGTATATATAAATAATGGAAATTCATTTACCCTATAAACAGTTCCAAAGCCTCCTTCTCCAAGTTTATTAGCTAAAGAGAAGGAGTTTGTAGCATCTGATATGACATGGAATTCAAACAATGGCAACTCAAGGTCATCCATGTTCCTTTCATCTGAATATTCTCTGCTATTTGAAAACTTCGCATCAGATAACCGTGTTTTCTGACCTCTATCAGAATTACCTGTTTAGAGGAAAAAAGAAAGAAAAAAAAACAGTATATGAAGCTGCAACAAGAATCACCTAATGTAGTGAAGACAGAAAACATAGGTAGCATGGTTAAGAGAACATTAGGTATAAGTACCTCTCTGACTATTATTCACTTTCTGTATTCTCTGCCATCTCCTTTTCTTCCTCAAAATGAATATGATCACTCCCAAAATCAGGATAACTATTGCAATTGTAATTCCAGCAATCATTCCTGCACTCTTTTTGGAGCCACCTGAAGATCCTGTTTCAGCTTCATCTGAAAAGAAGAAACATATATAACATTTAGTATAAAATATCATTTTGCATTAAGTTTGGCCTAAGTTAGCCTTCTTCCCAATTTAACGTAAATATCTAGATAAAGTAGCTAAAAACGAAACCAAGTTAAGGACGAATTGTTCGTGAGAACATGAGACATAAATACTGCTGCAACAGCGACATAAAAATCCATGATGTTGCACAATTTCCATTGCATACTATCTTTTGAAGTCCTGATATAAAGAATCAATTCCTAACTAGCCAAAGTTTTTACACCTCGATCCAATAACAATTCCATGTAGAAAACTAAAACAAAACAAAAATTGCGAAAAAATAGTCATTAATTAAGTGAAAATTAGCATGAATAAGTTACTTGCCTACATCAGAAGCTGCTAATCTGATAAAAAGATCTTGTCCAGCTTCAGTAAACTGCCTCATATCAACAAGACTATAATTCCACATAACACAGCCTGTCCCGCCATTAGTTATCTCTTCATTAGCATAAGCAGTGCAAGAACAATCTTTAAGGCACCTGTTTTCACATTCCGACAATGTCATACTCTTGTTCACAAAGACACTTCTAGTCTGTGGCAATTGCACATTCTTCAAATGCAAGAACTTATCTTTGCCACATTCTAATTCTGTTTTTCTCACACACCCATCAGAGAAATTTCTCAAATCCCATTGCCTTTGATTCTTGATATCAAATCCACTGACACACTTGCATACTGGAAAAGCATTTGAGTCACATATACCAAAAGGACCACAAGTTCCATAATTATCACATTCAACAGATGGCGCATACCATACTTTGTTCCAATTTTTGGCGCTTTCAATCCATGCATAACGTTCCATTGAACCAGTTGAATTCACAACAAGTCTAGATAAATTAGACTGCAACAACCCTGCAGGATAATAATAAGCTTGATGTTCATCAACAACTATTTTATCATTAAGAGCAGCTATTGTGCTTAGTATTGGTACTCCTCCAAAAGATTGACCATTCCATGAACCAGTTCTAAACACCCTTTGTTGCTTGTTCCACAAGTAAATGTCTGGAACACCATGATAATCAAGACTGAAATAACCATCTCCAGTTGATGGATCATCTTGACTTCTCCATGAAGTTACTCGAATCTCGACGCCAGTGTCAAGGTTCCAACCAAGTTTCATCCCTGGTAACAAAGTATCTGTTGGATGATCAAAACTCTGCCATATATAGTTACTGTTGTTTTTCTCTTGTGCTTCTTTGAGAACCAAATTTCCATCATCCAAAAGATGAAGAACAGGGTTTGTAACAGATGAAATAGTTTGATTTGATGACCATATAGGATTATCTGTTTGGTTGAAAAGAACCAATTTTCCACCATCTTGAATCTTGAAAGTTCCATTAGAATTTTCAAGAGGGGTGTCTCTATTTGCCACCCAAACAAATATTTTATCTGGAATATCTTTGTACCATATACCTAAATACCATTTTGTAGTGCTTGTGTTGAAGAAACCAAATTCAAATACTTTTTGTGGAGATACAAGGGTTTGGTTGGAACCAAGAGATTGTGATGCAGTTAAGGTATCAGAAGAGATTACACCATTGAAAAAATATACAGATAAGATGAAGTATATTTGGAGTTTTGCAGAAGTGGAACTTTTCATTTTGCAATGTTTGTTCCTAAAATCAAAACTTTGTACATATGTTACATATTTAAGATTAAGATATAAACTATTTTGCGTTCTGTTTATGGCGTTAATTAATAATATAATGTCAAAAGAAGATGTAAGTTATTGACTTTTTAAATTATTATTTGTACAGATATGCTTACCCACGTCTTCGAGTTGACCGCTTATGTACTAATATTTCATCCAAAAATTTTACTTTTTTAGATTCATGAAATAAATAATGTATATAATTTTTTTAAAGAATACATGATTTTTATTATAGACTATATATATAATTTATTCGATAAATTTGAGAAATTGCTTATATTTAAAACTAGATGCTATAACATACACAACGTATAACTTCATCCCCACCACCTTCCCTAAAAAGAAAAATACTATGAAATTGTTTATTTGGTTGATGGACATGGATTTACTCTCCATCCATGTGAGTCCAGCCAAATTGATTGAAAAAAATAAGATCACATTAATGATGTATTATTAAATTTCTTTATCAGTTGCTACTTGCTTCATTACCAAAACAAATAAATGCGATGAGAAAGTGCACTGAATATGCGTCTAAGGAACGGTGGCATTAAAAACAAGGATAATGCTAAATTTTAATTCAACAAGAGATGTGTGTACTCTCTCGAACAAAAATAAAAAGTACCACAATTCACCAAAAAAAAAAATACCACAGTAACAAGTGTCTTTGAATTATTGGCTTAAGTATTAAAATAAGTAATTATAATAAAAAGTTGTGAAGTTATTGCTAAGAAAAAAATAAAAACTTGTATTTTCAAGCAAAATTTTTACTAATGAATTCCTTAACCAATACTTTTAGGATACTGGTTAGCAAAACCCAAATAAAAAAATATCTATACTTGATTTCAAAAAATATTCATAATTAATTGTTTAAATATATAAATAAATTTGATTATTTTTTAGTGAAAGAATATATAATTTTTATAGTATTTAGAAAAATATAATTTTTAATTATTATGTTATTTTTATATAAGAAAATTTCATAAAAGTTATACTGATATTTGCATATCCAAGACTAAATATGGAAGTGATGCATCTTAATTACTTTCTTTAAACCGCATGTTCAGTTAATTCACATGTCTCATGGAATTGAGAATGGATTGTCTCTGGTGACATTAGAGTCCAGTGTATTTATATCCCTTGATTTGCAATGAAAGAACAAGAGGAAAAAGGAAAAGATGAATTTAAGAAGGTGAGGATTTCTCCACTTGAGAAACATAAGAGAAAAAAACTAGAGACAATCCATTCTCCATGGAATCATTAACCAAAATAGAATTGCAGTTTGGTGTAAACAGAAAGTCAACATACAACAGTGTACATATGTTATATACAGTGTAATGTGGCAGCCAGGTGGGCCAGATCATCATTCTTGTAGTTCTAGAAGACATACGCAAAAAACTTGGTTGAAAATTGACCTACCATATGATATACGTTACGCAATTTCATTTGGTAATTAAGAAAGGACTTCAGGACTTGGGTCATGAAGAAAAGTTCAAAGAACACAAGGTCTATAAGAGGCTGCGAATCATTACACATTCCACTATTGGGATGATAAACAGAAAAAAATGCATTCCATTATTAGGATAATAAAAAGAAGAAAAAAAAAACATGTGGAGCATTCTAGTGTGTTTTTTTATAAACGGGAAAATATATCATGATATATATACTTTTTTTCTAACAATTTGCATTCACTCAAAGATACATTGTCTTATTGTATGAAATTTATGTGGATCAACACTTTATAAATATGTACCGTATAAAATGGTAAAATCAACATGAATTTTATCAAATAAAAAAATGAATCTTAAAGATTGATAGCTCAATTGATTTAATGAATGATAAGTTCATTTTGTTGTTGTGTTTAATGAGTCATAAGTTCGTATTGTTAATATATATAGTTTCTTAAAAAAAAATTTAGCCACATCAATGTTGAAAGTTTGGGTCTACCCTTAATAAGGGGTCTCAGGCTTTCAGCTCGCACCCATTTCTTATTTAAAAAAGAGTTTTAAGAAATCCGTGCTAGTTGATATTTTTAGATGGTTGCTCAATAGAGACTTTTAAATTGCTCACGTGTTTGAAGAAAAAAAAAAAGTCTATCGTGCTTGTTTAAATTGCTCAGGATTTGACCTTTTTTTTGTTTTTTTAGTACGGATTTGATCGAATTTTAAACATAAAAATAGTTGATCGGGAGTTAGGACTCAATTGAGAGCGAATTGATGTGTCTATTGAACAACTTTTATTATTTTTTTAACCCTCTGGTTCTTAGGGGAAATGCACCCTAGTAATCTCGAGTTTGACCGAAGTAGGTAAAGTATTAACAACAATTGTTTCTGCAGAAATCAAAATCAGTTTTTTCCAACAATTTGTCTTAAGAAGAGTTCGTTAACTTTTTAAATTCATTCACTCGATTGCAAACTTTCGTATTTTATTTCTGGAAATTTTACTCTTGTGGAAGATAGCTGGACCAAACCAATAAAAGGAAAGTGCTAAAGTACAAGAGGGAAAATTTCATTCTATTCTTACGAATGAGTTGTAACTTTCACAACCATTAGATTAGACTAGATTTCCTTCTAATTATCATCAAGCAAAGCTATTTGTTCTTTTTTTCAAAGTGTGATAATAGATTTGATACTACATGTAAATATGGTACGACCAAAGGCATTAGGCAATCCATATTTGAAGCAAACCAAAGACTCTCTTTCAAATAATATTCCCAAATTTTAGACGTGTTAGTCCCCCACTTTTCTTTTTAAACATAGTCAAAGGAAAATTTACATTCCATATGCCGGAAAAGAGGGAAACAAAGAAAGAAAGAAACAAAGAAGTGTAGAACATGGGATACTATTATTTACACAAACCTATCCATGATTACGTTTTTTTTCTTCATCAGGCACACAATCACATTAAACTAGCGTGCTAGTATTTTATTATGGACGTAACAATGATTATTATAAAACTATCAACATCAACCCTCGAATAAGATGAATCTGTGGTGACTAATTTCAAACTTATGTTCGCTTCTTTCCTCCATTTGGCCGTAGCTTCAATGCTGTTGTTGATTAATAATTACATGGACACTCCTGTTTTGTTCATCGCCGCAACCGCAACATCTGGTTAATTATGCCACAAAATATGGCCAACAATTAACCACAATTTTCAACGTGAATTGAATTAATCATTTGCTCAATTGAATTAACCATATTTTTTCCGTGATTAACCACATATCGAAGTGTATGAAAAAGTGGGGCTACATCAAATATTGTTGCTCAACTTTATAGTTCAGTCGATGTTATTGACCCTACCCTAATCACCTAATGTCCTTTTATGTGACTTTCCATAAGAAAAGAAAAAGAACCGGACCCTCAAGATACACCTACTCCCAATTAAACAATTCTTTTGCTTAATTTAAGTTAAACCAGTCAATTAAACTCCTATTCATCAACACAAGATTTTAAGAACAGTATGATTAAATAATACAGATTTTCTTTATATAGTACTAATAATAATGTGAAGGGTAAAAAATAATCATGGAGAAAACAAAGTTCATGTTTCTACTTCTTGCTGCTTGTTTCCATTTAACATTGTTTCCAATACCTTCAAAAGCAGAAGATACCATAACTCCACCACAATTCATCACTGGTAACCAAACACTAATTTCACCTTCACAAAATTTTGAACTTGGTTTCTTTACACCTAAAAATTCCACTTACACATATCTTGGAATATGGTATAAGCAAATTCACATAAAGAATATTGTTTGGGTTGCAAATAGAGATAAACCACTTCTTAATCACAATTGTACATTAACATTAAACAATGATGGAAAACTCATTATTCTTAACCACATAGGAAGTGTTTTATGGACCTCAAATTCATCTGGGCCGGCAAAAAATCCAGTAGCACAGCTTCTAGACACCGGAAACTTTGTCTTGAAGAACTTTGAAGATGAAAACTCGGAAGAAATTTTGTGGCAAAGTTTTGATTATCCTTCTAATACATTGTTACCAGGAATGAAACTTGGTTGGAACTTCAAAACTGGTTTGAACATTCATTTGAGTTCTTGGAAGAACAGTGATGATCCTTCTTCAGGTGAATATAGTTATAGTGTTGATCCACGTGGACTTCCTCAGCTTTTTCTTCAAAAAGGTAAGAAGAAAATCTTCAGAAGTGGACCATGGTATGTAGAACAATACAAAGGTGATCCAGTTCTAAGGGAAAATCCAATTTTCAAACCGGTTTTTGTTTTTGATTCTGATGAAGTTTATTACTCTTTTGAGACTAAAGACGACATTGTTTCAAGATTTGTGCTAAGTGAATCTGGTTTGATTCAGCATTTCACATGGAATGATCATCGTTCGAATTGGTTTTCTGAGTTTAATGTTCAAGGCGACCAATGTGATGATTATGGTATTTGCGGTGCTTATGGAACTTGTAACATAAAAAACTCTCCAATTTGCAAGTGTTTGAATGGTTTTGAGCCAAGGAATATGCATGGTTGGAAAATGCTTGATTGGTCTAGTGGATGTGTTAGGGAAAATTCAAAAGTTTGTAGAAATGGTGATGTATTTAAGAAGTTTATAGGAATGAAACTACCAGATTCTGTAGACTTTCATGTAAATTACAGCATTAACATTGATCAATGTGAAGTAGAATGCTCTAAGAATTGTTCTTGTGTTGCTTATGCAAAACTTGATATAAATGCTAGTGGTAATGGTTGTATTGCTTGGTTTGGAGACTTAATTGATATAAGGGAGGATGCTGTGAATGGACAAGATTTCTTTGTAAGAGTTTCAGCTTCAGAACTAGGTAAGATTTCTTTATCACATTAATGAATCTTTGTTGGTCATAATCAATAGTCACAATTTATTTTAAAGTACATTTATATATATCATATATAATATTTTTTTCTTTTGTGGAGTTAGATTCAAATGTTGAGAGAAACAAAAGGAAGAAACTGATACTACTTTCTGTGAGTATATCAGTAGCCTCAACTATTATTGTCTTAGCATTGTGGTTGATAATTAAGAAATGGAGAAGAAATAGAGGTAAACTAAAGCTTTATTGTGGTTCTATTCTAGTTATAGAAAATTTCATGTACTTTTAATTTAAACCATAGTCTTCTTTGAATTAGTATCACTAATTAATCACTCTTTACTTCTATATGCAGTCAAAGAGACCGGTATTCAATTTAGTGTTGACACAAGTAAGAGGGAGTTTGAACTCCCATTTTTTGAGACTTCCATTATTGAAGCTGCAACAAGGAATTTCTCTTTTTACAATAAGATTGGAGAAGGTGGATTTGGTCCTGTATACAAAGTAAATTCAACAACTACCATTTATTTAATCTAAACTTTTTAGCTTTGAAGTTATTTTTCTTTCCAACATATTTTACCACTATGGTACACTTCAAAATAGTACTATTTCCTTCAAATAAAATTTAAGGTCATGTTTGGCTTGTGGTTATCGTCATCTATCTTTTAGTAGTTGTAATTAGTTGATCCAAATCTAATCATTCAAAGTGCCAGTTGAAGCTTTCCAATTTCTTGCAAAACAAGTTTTAGTTAGTTTGGTTAATTTTTCCATCAAGAAAAGCTACCAAAGCTGCTTACCCTCTTAGTTTCAACAACTATGATAATATCTTGGATCTGTTGTAACTTTTAGGGCCAGCTTCCATCAGGACGAGAAATAGCAGTGAAAAGGCTCTCAGAGAATTCTGGACAAGGCTTGCAAGAATTCAAGAATGAGGTCATATTCATATCTCAACTTCAACATCGAAATCTCGTCAAGCTTCTTGGTTGTTGCATTCAAGGAGAAGATAAAATGTTGGTCTATGAATACATGTCAAATAGAAGCTTGGACTCCTTTTTATTTGGTTGGTCACTCAAACTATAAACAATGTTAATTTGAACAAACATGTACATTCATTTAATCATTTTTATACTTTATAACTCAAGTAATATTCTGAATCAGATGAAACCAAGCGTTCCACGCTTAGTTGGCAAAAGAGGCTAGACATTATTAACGGCATTGCTAGAGGACTCGTCTACCTTCACAGAGACTCAAGACTTAGAATAGTCCATAGAGACTTGAAAGCAAGCAATGTTCTTTTAGATGGCGAAATGAATCCAAAAATTTCTGACTTTGGAATGGCAAGAATGTTTGGTGGAGATCAAACTGAAGAAAAGACCAAAAGGGTAGTTGGAACATAGTAAGTACAAAAACAAAATGACTTAACTTACCAAAAATTTTTATCTTATAACTGCTAAAGTCATTCTATGTTCTGAAATTGTTGCAGTGGATACATGTCTCCAGAGTACGCTATGGATGGACATTTCTCTTTCAAATCTGATGTTTATAGCTTTGGAGTTTTACTTTTGGAGCTTTTGAGTGGCAAGAAAAACAAAGGATTTTTTCACCATGATCACAACTTGAATCTCCTAGGCCATGTGAGTATTATAATGAATGTGTGCGTGTATCGAAATAATCAAAGAGTTTGAGAACTATGCACTGACAGTGTAAAGCATAATCCTCAATCTTATGATCAAATTGCAATATAACAATATGATTGTTACCATAAAAAAATTGACATATTATAACATGGTTAAATGAGTAACTTTAATTTTTATATATTGATTATGTACCATGAAAATGTGTTAGGCATGGAAGCTTTGGAATGAAGGTAAAGCCATTGAGTTGATGGATCCATTACTTGAGGATCAAGTGTCTACCCCTGAATCCATTTTGAAGTGTATTCAAGTAGGTCTTTTATGTGTTCAACAACATCCAGAAGAAAGACCAACAATGTCATCAGTGGTATTAATGTTGGATGGTGAAAGTTTGTTGCTCCCAAAACCTAGAAGACCAGGTCTGTATTCAGAGAGGTGTTTCTTAGAGACAGATTCATCATCACGTGGTATGCTCAATTCTGGTTCCAATGACACAACTGTAACCACTACTGTAGTAGAGGGTCGTTAATTAAGTACTCTTATTTGATACAACAATAATATACATATTTTGTATTTGGTTGTGAATACTATTGTAGGCTCTGGATGATGAGAATGCAACTAAATGTTTTATGATTATTATATTACTATCAAGATTTTTTTATATTCAGGACAAAGCATTTGCATGACTATTTCATCATGCCCTGCCAAAGGCAAACAAAAATAAAAATGCTGGTTAATTATTCTTTGTTTCTATAAGAATATAGCAATATGTAGGCATGTGTGATTTCTATTATATTACAAAAAGAATTTGTTGGTTAAGTTTTGTGATATCTCTAATTCCAAGCTCAAGAAAGGGTTATATATTGTATTCAGAAATTATAGGGCATTACAACATGCACACTCTTGTTTAGTCTATGTGAAAGGGATTGAGAAACTTCTTTAGCCATAACAAGACAAATCTCTCTTGTCAAAAAATATAGAAATAAGACAAAAGCAAGAAAAAATGTTGGTTGTTCTCGTGAGTTTAACTCAGTTGGTAAGGACAATACATAATATATATACAAGGTCCAGGATTCGAACCCCACAAAAGAAAAAAAAAACATTAGCTCACCTTTATGTTACTCTATTATTACTTTATTACTCCATTTTGATTTTATTCCTTTCTATATTCCATTTTTTAAAACAAAACAAAACTATATTATCCAAATCTCTAAATATAGGACTGTGTAAAATAAATTAAAAATGTTTCCCTATTACTCTTGAAAGATTCAGTTTCCAAATAAGAAATGTTACAATCAAACCACTTATGCAACTCAATGCGACAAAACTTACTCCAATGGTCTTGATGGATAAGGTATGGCCGAAAATTCCGCACAACTTCAATTTTTACGCAAGATATCTATAATGGTTCCCTGATGTTCAAACAATACAAACATAAGTTATCGTCCAGAATAGTTCTTGGATGGACGCAATGATTTGGACAATTCATTTAGACACACACAAAGAAAGTGACATTTTTTATTGTTTGCAGAGGGTAAATGACTAATTGTAAGGGTATATGATATAATTTTCCGGCCCCAACCTCATCGGCCCAACCAATGCAGAAACGCGATTACTCGCTAACTACTACACTTGTTAGTAGACCTAGGTATAAAAATCGGTGTACGCGGACCAACCTGTTTAACCTGTAAATCACTACCAAGGAGATCGACGGTGCATTCAATCTCAAAGATTAGGTTTAGATTTTGTTTTAGCCAAAATGACATCAACGGCGGCTGAACAGCTTCTTGTGGCTGAACAACTTATTGAACACTTGAAGTGTCCAATTTCGCTTGAAATAATGTCTGATCCCGTTACCCTCTCATCTGGTGAGACCTTTGACCGTTCTTCGATCCAACAATGGCTTGACCTAGGTCACCGGAAATGTCCAATCACCAAATTGCCCCTCCTCCATACTTACCTCATTCCCAATCACGCCCTTCGTGCCATCATTTCCAGTTTTGCCCCTCCTCCACCTGAGACTCTTCCCTGTCCTCCCCCTCTCCAAACCGAAGCCCAAACCCTAACCCTAACCCAAACCCTAGTTTCTTCCCTAACCTCCAATGAGGCGCCCACTAACTACAAACTCAACTCCCTCAGCAAACTCATCTTTCTCTCCAAGCACGACCCCCTCTTCCGCCGCAACATCACCGACGCCCCCGTCATACCAGTTGTCTTCTCATGCCTCGCTGACGAGACCCTCCGCCATAAATCTCTCACCCTTCTCCTCAACATCAGCCTTGAAGATGAAAACAAGGTTGGCCTAATGGCAGAAGGCATCCTGGACCGCCTCATTACCATCATCTCCTCTGAAGCCTCTGACTGTCGCGCCGTCGCAGCAACTCTTATCACAAGCTTGTCTCTCTTGGAACTAAACAGGGCGACGATCGGGGCATACCCACATGCTATTGAATCTCTGGTTTCTCTCATTCGCGATGGTGTTGGTAGAGAGAAAAAAGAAGCAGCTACTGCACTCTACACTGTCTGTCGTTTTCCAAATAATCGAATAACCGCTGTGGCATGTGGAGCTATACCAGTTTTGCTTCGAAGGCTCGACGCTGGACTTGAAAGGTGTGTTGAAGTTATTGGATTATTGGCTGAGCGCAAAGAAGCAATAGAAGAGATGGAAAAGTTTGGTGGGTGTGTTGAGGTTCTTGCTGGTGTTTTGAAGAATAGAACTAGAACTAAAAGAGGGGTTGAGTTTGCTCTTTTGGCTTTGAAATATCTCTGCTGTAACAGTGAAGAAAGTGTTAAGGAAGCTGTTCGTGCTGGGGTTTTTGAAAGTTGCATGGGGTTGATGCAACATGATAGTGTCAGAGTTAGGGAAAATGCTTCTTATTTGATCCTGGTTCTGTGTTCGAGGAAGCAGTGATGGAATGTTTGTTTTCCTGTGTTGGAGGTTGGTTGTTTATGTTTTACAATAAAGACAAAGGTCAAATTGTTGTTGTCATAGTTATTACAGACTCATAGGGTCTTTGTAGTTTTATATTTGTACATTTGATATTGAATTTCATTACATTGCTGTTTCTTTTTACCTGTTATAAGGAGAGTTTCGGATTTATACTGTGAAAGTTAGAATGTCATGCTTTGATTCTTGTTTGAATGTTTGTTATGGATTCATGCTATTTTGTTACAACAGGTTAACACTTTTGAGGGAGTGTCGGAATGAAACAAATGACAAATCCGAGGATTCAGCTTTTTTTGTTACAATCCGAAAATTCAATTTAAAACAATTAAATTGTTTTTTACAATCAAATTTGATCTTGGTTTAAATTGAATCAATCAAATTTGATCAATATTGATTTGTTTATCGGCTTCTCAATTATTTAAAATTGATCACTCACAATTTTAAACAACCATCATATTTAGCCAAAACTGCTCTCATGATCCCTTAACTAAACATTAGGCAATGATTCACTCTTTTATCAAACAAATATGTTCTTATTTTAGTCTTTTAAGTTTTTTTAATATTAACACAACTATCCTTTTTAACACAATAATTTGTCCCATCCACGTTAAAAAAATCAGGAATAGAATCTTCATTGTCTTCAAAGAAACCTAAAAATTTCATGAAACCTAGAACCCAAATATTCAAATAAACTCAAATCTTCATATTCTTCAACAACAACATTAGACATCAGGCGACTTCCTTGTGCGCTTTTTGTGGTGAGGAACTCGTATATGCCAATTATCTTGTTGTGACATGTGGAGTGCCATCGCCAGGGTGGGGTATAGAATTTTTAGGTGCTTAGGTTGGGAGTGGTTCTTCGAAGGGACGTGGTAGCTATTTTTTAGGGGTGTTGTTGGTTTCCTTGGGTGGAGAGAGAGAGAGAGAGAGAGATTTAGGCATATGGTTGTGAGGTCCATTTGGTAGGCTCGCAAAGATTTGGTCTCCTCTGTTAGGCCATTAGATGCAGAGCAACTGTTTGATAAGATACGATTGACTTCTTGGTATTGGTTTTTTGGGAGACAAACTGTTGGGACCACTAGTCGGTTGAGGTGGGGCCGTGATTGGGTGCTTTTGGGAGGGGTTATAAGTTTGTTTCTTGGTCTCTATGTCTCTGTTCTTAGGGTAGTATGCTTGATTTTGAAACAATAAGAAAGTTGATTTTGAATGTCATAAGGAAATGAAAGTGATTAGAGTTAGGGTTTTCAATATTAGGGGTTAGTATGATTTGGATCTTTAAAAGTGAGTAAAGTGAAAAACATCAATAAAAGAAAACATGATTTTGAATTTTGAATGTCGGATTCGATTGTGATTAGAGTTAGGGTTTTCAATAACTCTCAGACCTTCGATGGGTTTGGTGGTGTTGGCTTGTTTTCAATAATTCCCAAGAAAATCCTACAAACCCCCCACTTGAGTTGGTCTGATGGTGTTAGGTTGAGACTGTGGATTGTGCCCTTCTCAAGGTCTCGGATTCGACTCCCCCTATACCAATTTTGGTGGGTTAGTTTGACTTCTTCAAGAAAAAATTGTTCATTTTAATGCGTAAAATACTGTCCATTTTAATCAATTATGTTGTGATTAAATTTCTGATTTTGGCATTAAATTTCATTAGGTTGTGCTGCATTTTAGTGTCTGGACGTTTTCATGTGTTCTTATAAAGTAGAAAGGAAAAAAAAGACTTAAATATAGAGTATGGATATTAGTTGTTGTCTTTGTTGTTAGAGAAGAAATTAATGGGTTTTTTTTGAAGATGAAGATTCAGGGTTCTTGGGTAATATTTAAAAATGATAACGGCGTTAATATTTAAAAATGTAAACGATCAAATCGGGTATAATTTTTTTATATAAAGGATGGAACCGTGATTTGAAATTAAGTTAAGAGATTGTTGGAGTAATTTTGCGTAAATTCTATTATTATTTATTATTTTATTTGACAATATTAACAGTGTTATTTGAAAAAATATGTCGTGATTATGTAATTTTAATCATTATATATTATGGTTAAATATGTAATTTCAAAAAGATAATTCTCACCATTTTTTTAGTTGATTTAAAACAACGATGTGACTCTTAAAAAGTATTTGGAAATAGACTTTGAACTCTTTCATGTTTAAGGATTCAAAGTCATCTTTTAAAGTTCGGAGATATACCTTCTTTACTTTGTTTTCTCCTTTGTAAGAGGTTTGAAGCTTCTCCGATGCTTCCTTAGCGAGTGTTACATTTGAAAATTTCTCAAACTCGTCTTCATCCCATGCTCGTTAGATGAGGAATAAAGCTTTTTTGTCTCTCTTTCTTGAATGGTCCCTCGAAACGTCTCTTTGTGATTGAGTTAAGGAATCCTCCTCTTATGATTTCTTATAGCCTTTCTGAACAACCTCCTAAACATCGTGTGCTTTAAGAAGATCCTTCATTTTGATACATCAATTATCATAGGTACTCCCTTTGATATGTGGAACTTGAAAGAATGTTGCTTCGCTTCTTTCCATGACTATGGAAGGATTTTTCTCATAACCTAAGCTCGTATGCCACTTTGCTGGAAAATGAGAAGGTTATATTGAACTTTTTGAGAGGAATTAAGGATGAGATAATATTTGATAGAATGACCATATATCTATTTCTTGATATGATACTTCTGATTCTTTTTTACTCGCTTCTACTTGCTTTTTACTATCTTGGTTACAAATAATAAATTTTTCCCTTTTTATAAATTTCAAGGGAGAATTATAGACACATCATAATATTCTACACATTTCTCTCTACTATGTACATTTAACACTATTTCTTTATACTATCAAACACCAATCTAGTTCTACACCTCTAGAGTTTTTTTTTTGTACCACACCACTTATTAACTAATTAAGATGAACACTTTATTAGCCCAATAGACCCAACACATCATTTACCGTTAAACTTGGATTAATCAAAACATTATTAGTATAACAAAATAAGTTGAAAATAAACACTTGATGAAAACATAAATAAATCATTGCATAATTACTTGGTTGAAACGTTTACATTTGTTTATTTGGTCTAAATAAGCATTCACTAGTTCTAACGATGAAAATTATTATCCTTATTTTTACTCAAAATTTCTTGGCGCAATTCTATCAATCTTTTAACTTCGTACGAGTGTTGTACTGATGTTAGACACCGAAGTGTGTCGGACATCAAAATACATTATGTCAAAGGTGTCTATACATCAAAGGTTTTGAACAACGTGAGTGCGGAACAGAATATCTCGAAAAACAAGAAAACAAAAGGGTGGTAAGGTGGCCCACCAATTGACCCCGTCCTTGTATTTTTTATCATATCGTTCAGTATAGGCATATGGCTTGCTCTAGATTCAATATATTCTTGTTTTGATTCAACAAATATTAATCAATTAATAAAAAATGAAACAATATAGTAAAAAAAAAAAATGGTTATCTAGGAATAAAAAGATGCATTATATAATTGGAATTGGTTTGTATATAAAATATGTAAGCTGCATGTGGACAGAGAACGGAGCAGTTCAAGTTACTAGCAATGGCTACTAAAGTTTACATTGTGTAAGTCACTCTTCCTCTCTCTACTTTCACGTATCTTAAGATCTTATCCTCCTTCAGAAGTTATATTTAATGTGTATGAAAATTCTCTATCATTAATCTTATTAAAATTTGCATTGCATGTTTAGCTACTATTCTATGTATGGACATGTGGGGAAGCTAGCTGAAGAGATAAAAAAGGGAGCTGAATCCATAGAAGGTGTAGAAGCAAAACTCTGGCAGGTTTGTAAACCCATTATTAAAAATTATCGGGTATTAATATTATTTTTTGGTAACTTGGAAAATCAAATCAAGAAAGAAAAAAAAAACAATAAAAAAGAATTAAACACGAGGGAGCATGGTCCTCAAGGAATCGGGTAGTACTTGGGTGACATTGTGACATTGGTCAACCACAATGTCACAAGTGTACAAAATGACAAAAACATCATATGAAAGAGAAAGAAGAAAAACACTTGTAATATTGTGGTTGACCACCCAAGTATTTCTCGAGAAATCACTGAGAAAAATGGTCTTCAAATCATCATATGGGGTGTATTCCACAACTTCCACTTGATGTCGTTACTAGAGCCCCACTTTACGAGAAAATCCGCACTAGCATTTTCTTTCCCAAGAGAGTGACACAACTTCACCTTCCAATCTAAGTTCATGAGATCGGGGATGTTGGCAAAGACAGATGCATAACAATGATATTTGTTTAAATGCTTAGCTAGAATATCAGTGACACCCTTGAATGAGAGTAACAAATGATGTAAGGTGTTCATATTTGAAACCAGTTAAATTTAAAATCGCATAAGGATCCCAAAAAAATGTATAAAGACGAATGTTTTTGAATATTCTTTTATGAAAAACTGCTTGAAGCGTGATAAAAAAAAAAAAAGATTAATTTTTCAAAATCAAACATGCAGATATACCTTCAAATAATTATTCTTTTTTTTTTTAACAAATCAAAATGAATTATTCGTAGAGATATTACATGAATTTATTATTTGTTGCTTTTCATTTTTTTATATATTTGTTTGGTTAATATTTGATTGGTGTTGTTTCCTTCTATTTCATTTTCATGTGTTTCATACATATAAGATCACTGTTATTCTAAATTAATTTTTAGTATATTATATGTTATAATTTTGAATTAAAATGTTACTTTACCCACAAATTTATAATATTAGTATTAATATACTAATATTAATTTGGATCAATCGAAAATAGATAAAATCTAAGCCATATTTATTTGGATCGGGTCAGATAATTTTTTTTTTTAGATCATCCAAACCCAAATATTTGCCACAAATGGGAATTTTCTTACTGAACTTACAATATTTTTATCTATTTATATGTATAGGTTCCTGAAATATTGTCCGAAGAGGTCCTTGGGAAGATGAAAGCACCACCAAAGAGTGATGTTCCAATTATTACATCAAATGAACTTGTTGAGGCGGATGGTTTTTTGTTTGGTTTTCCAACAAGATTTGGAATGATGTCTGCTCAATTCAAAGTATTTATGGATACAACTGGAGACCTATGGTGCACACAGAAACTTGCAGGAAAGCCTGCTGGCATCTTTTACAGCACTGCTTGTCAAGGAGGTGGCCAAGAAACTACACCGTGAGTTTCACATTCTCATGTTTCCATCACACTTTATTTTTTGAAAATAAAATACCAAATGTTTTTAGAATTAGATAATAATTGGTTAGTCTCCCATCAACTAGAAATGGATTAAATGAAAACCCCCTTTATCAATGTTGTAATATGACTCAAAATTTGATGGATGGAGAATATTATTGCTAAAAATATAAAAGATTTGTTTCAAATATATTTTGTGCCGGAAATATATTTATGGACTATAAATATATTTTTGTATCGTATGATGGACGATTTGATGCAAATATATTTAGAGGGGGCTGAAACAAGAGTTTAGGAAAACAATAACAAAACTAAGGTTTGTATAGAGTTTGTCTCTTGACAACACACATTAGGGTTTGATGGTTAATTCACCTTGACAAACACTATTAGGATTGAGTCTCTTGGTTACGGGAAGAGATTGAAACTTTGGGTAGAATTAGGCGGGAGACTTATTCTTGTAACCCATTGATATCTCTTTTGTAAAGTTACTCATCATTATAGTGAAACGATTATAGTGAAACGGATGGCTGCTTTCTCCCCCAGACTAGGTCAATTTGGACCGAACTAGTTAAACAAATTTTTTTGTGTTCTCTCTTCTTCTCTCTCGTTGTTTTCTACTTTTGCTTGTGTTTAATTGTTATCCACTTTGATATTGGTTGCTTGATTATTTCTTGTTCTACATATCAAATATTTTATTAGTGTGATTTTCATCGAATTCACAACAATCGCTTTCTCTCTAGTAAAGTAATGACCTCAAATACTTGTACTTAGATTAATTTTCTTTTCCTTCTTAGGCTTTTATTGTTGCATCTTAATGTAGGTGTACTAGTTTTCCCTTTTCCCATAAGTCTCCTTTTTATCATTGTACTTATTCGACAAAACAATCTTCTTGATTCTTAAATGTATGAGGCGTTGTCACTATAATCCTAAAATGTTTTGTAACTGCAAATACATTCCTAGTGCCTCTTTTGTTAATAATTGACCAAAGTATAAACTTATAAACACATCGGTGGACAAAATTAACTACCTAAAACTGGATTTGAAAACCAAAATGACTAATAAAACAGACATTTATGAATTTGTTTTCAATTTGGTTATTTTAGTAGTGATAGTGCCTCACACATTTAGGAACTGAAATAGTTATTTATCCAATACACAATGCATTTAGTCATTTCTTATTGAATTTACTGAGAAATTGCTACTGCTAAGGTCATACCCTTACACTCTGGTGCTCCTAGTCTTCTCACAAGTGGTATCAGAGTCATGGTTGGCATCGATTACACAACCCGTGGTATCATTAGCAATTTGTTTTCTGATTACAATGTACATGCAGGTTGACATCTATTACACAACTTGTTCACCATGGAATGATTTTTTGTGCCCGTTGGATACACATTTGGTGCTGGAATGTTTGAGATGGAAAAGGTGAAAGGTGGCTCGCCATATGGTGCTGGAACTTATGCAGGGGATGGCTCAAGACAGCCCTGTGAATTAGAACTGGCTCAAGCTTTTCATCAAGGGAAATACTTTGCGGGAATTGCAAAGAAGCTCAAAGGGTCACAGTGATTTTTATCTTCCACTGCATATTCTACATCTAGTTAACATATTGTCAATTGTCATAAATATTTGATGCGTACATGCAAAGAAAAGTTTTCGTCCCTCTAAAAACAATTGAATCAGTACTCACAAGACCATAAGTTATCAATTTGTATCCCTATCATTCAGTCATGTTAGTTTATCCTTGACGACGATGTTGATGTGGTAGTTTTAAGTTTTAATTTAAATTTTAAACTTTCATTAATAACAAAGGATGAGAATGGAAACAAGTGATTTGACTCAAACAGTTATATTGACTGTGACGAATTATTCCAAAGAACTCGATTTGATTTATAAGTGGAACAATTCTTGATCGGACTATACCTACCTCATGGTCGAACTCTATATTTACCGGACACAATGTTAAATGTATAAAACCAAAACCATATAACATACTAGATGTAGACTAACAGCATGTGCTTCATCTCCGCATGTGAATTCAGTACCATTTGTTTTTACTTACAACGTCAATGTATTGATTCTTTTTTCTTTAGGGGTATTGATTTTTTTTTTGGTTGTTGCTAAAAACAAACACTCGTAACATTAAAAATATTTACATTTAGTTGATTAAATTATTCGATAACAATTCACAAGTTACAGTTTAGCATAGGGGTGCTGTTTTTTCTTCAAACCTAGAACAAGGGTTAAAATTATTTATAAAAAATTGTAGGTATAATGGTATATACTATTTGATTTTACGTGGACAATTTATTTTGTGTATGTATTTCATTTTTCAAAATAGTTATTCAAAAAAAATTGTAGGTATAGTGGTACATACAATTTGATTTTACACCAGTTACTCTGTTTCAACACTTGCACTGTGCATTTTTTTATGGTATTTTTAGTTAAAATAATATAGTTGAAAAACTAAAATGGAAAATAATCAACTTGGATTCATTCATTAAATGATGTATTTGATCAATAATATAGATCAAATACATCATTTAATGAATCTAAAAAATTGATTTTTGCTTATAGTAGTGGACCGGAGGGAGTAGTGTTTATCTCTCATAAATGGACACCAAATGGAGGAAAGCCATACTCGAAGGTGACGAGGTCCGTCATTGGAAAGAATGTAACACAACTGCAGAATGGAAATAATAAAAAATCGCAAATCTGGTCTCTGATCATGTAACTTGTGTGTGTGTGTAACTTGTGTGTGTGGCAGTTGGAACGTTAGAGAGAGGTGACAATTTTTGTGGGGATTCCTTACCAACCATGGTTGATGTGATTAAGAGAACAACGATACCAAAATAAAGGGAAAAAAGATGAGTAGTAAGTTTTGGAGGAAAGTTGATGTTTGAGTGTGGTTTTCAGAGAGAATAAATGATGGAGATTGCTGGAGGAGGTTGGTTGGCAGGTAGGTTGGAATCACTGGAAGGGTAGTGCAATTATGATCCTGAATAATCAGAGAAAGATGGTAAGAGAATGGGGGGAAATTAGATAGAAAACCGTAACCAGGTGTAGGCAAGCATTACTCCTGGGAATTTAGTCAGAATGATTGTTCTCCATGCTTGTAGCATTGATAATAGCTCACATTTCAGGTAATCAAGTTACCAGTCACGAAGTTTGGGTGGCGCAGGAACGTTTCTGCATAAACCAACCTGCAAAGGAGCTAAATAGCACATAGATGGTGACATGGATTACTAGAAACTGGTGTATGATCCTAAACTGGTCCACCAGGCTGTAAGGTTGTGCCAGGCAACTCCTTTCTTGAGGTGTATGAATTATTAAAACTGGAACTATAATCAACCGACAGTAAAGCAGCACAACATACAAACAACACTAATCCATAAGGTGCAATAAACCTTCCATGTCAAAGCATATGAAATCTTTAATCTTACCAAAACATAAATAACAAGAAATCTTGTTGCATACTGTACAAGTACACTTCGGGATCTTACATTGTTCCCTATCCACGTTCCAAAACAAGCTGATCGGGGCAATCCGAGCTCAGATAAGAACAGGTTTAAAGGAAATCAATCTATAGTTTAAATCCTTCAATTTAACACAAGGACAATTGGCAAAGAAAATTCAAATAACAAGGTATGTCCAAGCAAAGTCTAGTAACACCTGCCTGTCACAATTGTCATGTAACCAAACAGATTTGGCAATACCTGCAAAGACACAACATGGGTTGCCTAAGATTAAAAACCACCAAAAAAATTGTCAAGCACACTACAAATGTTTGTGAGAAGAAAAGACTTGAATCCATTAAAATGAAAACTGGTATGACATTGGCCAAAAGGGTAGCTTGGAAGTCACAGTCTGCGAGTCATTCAGACCCAGAAAATCACTTATGACTTATCTCTTAGGAGAAACAATTTATTCACCTCAGTTTTGAAAAGCATCTTAGACTAAATGCCAGGCAAATGGGAAATTAGTCGTACTTTTTTCCTTTTCTGAACCTTTGGCATTTCTCCAAATAATATAATCGTAAACTTCAGATTTAAAGAAAAACAAAATGAAGAAATATGCTTCAACTCTACAAATCAAGCTATCCAAGCCTACAATTACAACAAGCGGTGTCACATTCAACAACCACATCCTTTGTCCACTAAGTGGAATCGGATAAATCGATCAAATGGCACTGTAAATGCTTTACGCTGATCATCTCTAATAAGTGATACCAAAACAGTACAAAAACGAATAAGCATAATATATTCTTCAAATATAATTCCAATTTCCAATGTGGCAAAAACATCCCCCAAGAGTGTCCCTGTGTCCAACATTAAGGGTAAAAAAATTCACTCTTTTACTGGGTTACACAAGTTGCTACCAGTTTTAAAATTAAAATGAAGGGGTAAGGTCAATAAAATGACAAAATAAAAACTACATAAAATCATCTGAAATTTAGAAAACAGTCGGTACTATTTAACTTTCAAACTCTTTTCCCAAGATGTGTTATAATTAGTATTCCAAAAATTATTAAATAAATCAATTTATTCAACTATATGATGTTTTTCCTCTATGCATTTCATCTGATTTTACAAGACTCGGAAGATAAAACTAACTTGTCAATCAGGTAGAAAATTATCTATTAAAACTTGCACAGAAATACAACCAAGAAGAAATGTTCTTACCATATTGGCGCCTTTATACAAGTTCATCTTCAAGATAATTATACTCAAAAGTGAAGTCATTCTTGATTCTTTGACACCTGAATCATCACACCAAATTATAAAAAGTTAGCGGATAAAATGTAGAATCGGCGATGCATCGTATTACCTACACTCTAAAATTATCCTGAAAATAGAAAATAACTACTTGTTTACTCAACATACCATCCATGTTGCAGGTCATCGTTTGCAATATGAAAATCAAAGTACACATATGTTCCCTGCTCATAATCATCTGTAGCAACTTTAGGCTCTTCATGCCGCTGAAACCATGTATTATACTTTCGGTGGTATCTCCAAGACTGCTTCTTGAGCTCCTTTGCAGCCAAATATTGTTGGTATGTGTTCTACATAAAAATGGATATAAGTACACATGACTGAACAACACAATATTTTTTATTTATTTTTTTGAAAGGGACACAATATTGTTAATAACATAGTAAGTCAGGTACCTGTTGATAATAAAATGCAAAGAACAGGGTGTCGGTGCCAAATGGTTCAAGACCTAATCTCTCCCAAAAGGCAGGATTGTTAACTATAGGCGCTTGTACTTGAGGATAGCTAG
>Ga0099826_10000136_pt1 | contig 31454 bp, 27 predicted proteins | sample Mtrugardesep15_FD_76830 | JGI IMG/M metagenome (GOLD analysis project Ga0099826, IMG submission 76830) | Root nodule microbial communities of legume samples collected from California, USA - M. trunc garden sep15 | ecosystem: Host-associated > Plants > Roots > Nodule | place: USA: California... | reverse complement strand
GCGTGCGCGCACGCTAAAGGTCGGTGATGGTTTCGACCCGGACGTTACAATTGGTCCTCTCATCGACCGAGATGCTTTGATAAAGATCGAAGCCCATGTGGAAGACGCTCTTCAGAAGGGTGCAAGGGTGCGGTGTGGCGGGCGGCGGGTCGGGACATCTAGAACGTTCTTCGAGCCGACAGTGATCACCGATGTCGTCAGCTCGATGCGGCTGGCACAGGAAGAGACTTTCGGGCCGCTTGCACCAATCATCCGCTTCGAGGATGCGGATCATGTCGTGAGAGAAGCCAATGACACCATCTACGGGCTCGCCGCCTACTTCTACGCCTCAAACCTCAAGCGGGTGTGGCGCGTCGCCGAGGCGCTGGAATATGGCATGGTCGGCATCAACACCGGCCGCATGTCGTCAGAGGCCGCCCCCTTTGGCGGCATCAAGCAGTCGGGGATTGGGCGTGAGGGCTCCCGGCACGGGCTCGAGGACTATCTCGAGATGAAGTATCTCTGCATGGGTGGCCTGTAGCGGCAGGATGGCGCGCAGCAAACGATGTGAAAGCGGCCAACGGCGCAAAAAAGTGGCTGCCGTCGGGACCTGTCCAACGGCAGCCTAGTCGCTTGGAAGGCGCTTTTGTGTGCTGCCGTCACTGGCAAACAGCCGTGAGGGAACTTGCCCAAACCCGATCTTACATCGGACTGATTGACGCCTGACGGCGTTCTCGCGCCAATCATGACGTGATCCTGCCGATGCTGAAATCCGCCGCCATGTTAAGCCGCCGTAGCTTTTCACGGCATAGGTTGCAGGGCGTGGTTTTGCCGTCTCTTGCGTCGCATAGGACCATGCCGCCGCACAATCTCCAGGTGTTTCATTCTGGCTGGCGAAGCCCGGCGGCCAATTAATGATTTGTACGATCAATCAGATACCGATTGCCTCATAGGCTTCGGCGATCTGTCGGATGGAGGCAACATAAGCCGCGGTACGATAATCGCCGAGTTCCGGTTGCTTCTCCATGAGATCGCCGATGCGGACCCAGGTGCTACGCATGACATCTTCGAGCCCCGAGCGAACAAGGTCGATCTCGGCGCCGCCTTCGAGAAACTCGTCGCGAATGTCGGCCGGGAATTCTTTTCCGGTCATACGTTCGAGCGCTGTAGCAATGGTGTGGTTACGCCGCTCGCGCCGGCGCCGTTCCATCAGACCGAAGGGAATGTGCGTAAGGTTCTTGACCCATTCAAAGTAGCTGACGACGACGCCACCGGCATTGACATAGAGATCTGGAAGAAGGGTCACGCCACGCGCGCGCAGGATCCCGTCTGCCTCGAAGCTGACGGGACCGTTGGCCGCCTCGGCGACAAGGTGTGCCTTGATCCGTTCCGCGGTTTCGACATGAATAGCATTTTCCATCGCCGCCGGAATGAGGACGTCGCAGAACTGTTCGATGCCGGTCATATCGCCGGCAAAGGACTTGGCACCTTCAAAGCCGAGAATGCTGCCGGTGCGGATCTGATGCTGCTTGAGCGCCTCGATGGGGAGACCCTCGCTATCGGCGACATAGCCGTCGCGTTCAGCAACGACGGTGATGCGTGCGCCGTCCTCTTCGGACAGGAACTTCGCGGCGTGATAGCCGACATTGCCGAAGCCGTGCACGGTGACCGACGCGCCCTTCAGATCGCGCCGGCCGTCGAGCCCGACAGTGCGGGCGTCGCGAAGAAAGCTTTGGATGGCAAATTGGACGCCACGGCCCGTCGCTTCCGTGCGGCCCGCGATTCCGCCCTTCGACAAGGGTTTGCCGGTGACACAGGCGCGCGCGTTGACGACATCGGTCGGATTGGCACGACGGTATTCATCCATCATCCAGGCCATTTCCCGTTCGCCCGTGCCGATATCGGGAGCCGGGACGTTAACGCCCGGACCGATCAGGCAGCGCTTGTTGAGCTCCTGGGTAAAACGGCGGGTGATGCGCTCGAGTTCCTGCGGGGTCCACTCGCGCGGATCGATCTTCAGCGCGCCCTTGGAGCCGCCGAAGGGAACGTCGACGAGCGAGCATTTCAGCGTCATCAGCGCGGCCAATGCCTCGACTTCTTCAGCATCGGCATTGGATGCATAGCGGATACCGCCCTTGACTGGTTCGCAATGCTCGCTGTGGACCGAGCGCCAGCCGATGAAGCTGTACATGCGACCGCGCAAACGCACACCAAACCGGACAGTGTAAGTCGAGTTGCACTGGATGATCCGTTCAGCCAGCCCCTCGGGCAGGTCGAGAAAGGACATGGCATGGCGGAAGTTCTGGTCGACGCTTTCCAGGAAGCCTGTGGAGTTGATCTGCATCACGCGCCTCTCACGGGTAGAGTGGCATTATTTTGAAAACGATGCCTGCCGGTCGGTGCCGGCTGTTGTGACGTTGCATGCACTTGGTACTTCCTTTCATGGTTATGCCCACCCGGCTACCGTCCGCAGTGGCAGCAGGCGATAGCTGTTCAACTCGAGAGAATCCTATGCTCGGCATTGCGGGCGAGGAGCGCATAGATCAGCGTGAACAGGCGGCGCGCTGTGTCCTTGTCGATGCAAACTTTAGAAGAGAGACGCTCCCTCAAAAGCTCGGCCGCTTCGTTGTGGATGCCACGGCGGCCCATATCGATTGCCTCCAGCCGCTCCGGCCCGGGTCGGCAGATGGCATCATAATAGCTTTCGCAGATGCGCGTGTAATCCTTTACCAGCCGCCGGAAAGGGGAGAGCGAGAGATAGTGGCTGACGACATGCACCCCGTTATCCTCGGCAACATGCAGGGCCAATCGTCCGTCCACCGTCTCGATCTTGAGTCGATAGGGGCCGCCGTCATGACCAATCGGCGTGAAGGTGTTGCTTTCCAAAAGATCGATGATCGCCAGCGCCTGTTCACGCTCGACGCGCGCGTCCCGTGTCTTAACCGAGCAATCGAGTGCGACATCGCAAAGACGAGAACCCGCGGCAGTCATGATAGCCGCCTCCCTCACGTCGCTTCCACGCACATGGCAATGCCCATGCCGCCGCCGATGCAGAGCGTTGCGAATCCGTTGGAAACGCCGCGGCGCTTCATTTCAAACAGCAGCGTGTTGAGGACGCGGGCACCCGAGGCACCGATCGGATGGCCGATGGCAATGGCGCCGCTGTTGACGTTGACGATCGACGTATCCCAGCCGAGATCCTTGTTGCCGGCGCAGGCCTGTGCCGCGAATGCCTCGTTGGCCTCGACGAGTTCGACATCGGCAACTGACCAACCGGCCTTTTCCAGCGCCTTGCGCGATGCAGGAATCGGGCCTGTGCCCATGATCTGCGGATCGACGCCGGCGGTTGCCCAGGAGACGATCCGAGCCAGCGGCTGGATGCCGCGACGACCGGCTTCGGCCTCGGTCATCAGCAAAGTTGCCGCGGCGCCGTCGTTCAGCCCGGAGGCATTGCCGGCGGTGACGGTGCTTTCCTTGTCGAAGGCCGGCCGGAGCTTTGCCATGGAGTCGAGCGTGGCGCCGTGGCGGACATATTCGTCGTGATCGACGGTGACGTCACCCTTGCGGCCCTTGACGATAAACGGAATGATTTCATCGGCAAACCGGCCGGCCTTCTGGGCGGCCTCGGCCTTGTTCTGCGAGGCAAGCACAAACTGGTCCTGGTCATCGCGCGACAACTGCCATTTGCGGGCAACGTTTTTGGCGGTCGTGCCCATGTGATAGCCGTAGAAGGCGTCTGTCAGGCCATCCTTAATCATGGTGTCAACCATCTTGAAGTCGCCCAGCTTGACGCCGCCGCGCAGGTGCGCGCAATGCGGCGCCATCGACATGGACTCCATGCGGCCGGCAACGATGATCCTGGCGTCACCCGTGGCAATTTGCTGAATGCCGAGTGCAACCGCGCGCAGGCCGGAACCGCAGAGCTGGTTCATGCTCCAGGCGGTTGCTTCCTGCGGAATGCCGGCCTTCATGGCCGCCTGGCGGGCCGGACTCTGGCCTTCACCGGCCGACATGACCTGACCGAGGATGACTTCGTCCACTTCGCCGGCTTCGACACCGGCGCGCTCGAGCACGCCCTTGATGACCGCCGCGCCGAGTTCGTGCGCAGGCGTATTGGCAAAGGAACCGTTGAAAGACCCGACGGCGGTGCGGCCAGCGCTGGCGATGAAGATGGATAGGGTGCTCATGACAGCTCCTCCGCTTCTGGTTGGTTTGGAATAGTTCGGACGCAGAGCGCCGGATCAGTTGACGATCGTGGCGTCTGTTGCGGCGCGCAGTTCACTGTCAGTGATGCCATCGGCGAACTCCACGAGCCTCAAGCCGCCTTCGACCACATCGAGCACGCCGAGATTGGTGATGACCCGGTCAACCACGCCTTTGCCGGTCAGCGGCAGGCTGCAGGCCTTCAGCACCTTGGAGTCGCCAACCTTGTTTGTGTGATCCATAACGACGACCACGCGCCTGACTCCAGCGACCAGGTCCATGGCGCCGCCCATGCCCTTGACTAGCTTGCCGGGGATCATCCAGTTGGCGAGGTCACCGTTTTCGGCCACTTCCATGGCGCCGAGGATCGCCATGGCGATCTTGCCGCCGCGGATCATCGAAAAACTTTGCGCGGAGTCGAAGAAGGCCGGATGTGGAAGCGCCGTTACAGTCTGCTTGCCAGCGTTGATCAAGTCAGCGTCGATCGCCTCCTCGATCGGAAACGGACCGATACCGAGCAGGCCGTTCTCCGACTGCAGCGTCACATGGACACCCTCGGGAATATAGTTGGCCACAAGCGTCGGAATGCCAATGCCGAGATTGACGTACGTGCCGTCCTGGAGTTCGCGAGCAGCCCGAGCTGCCATCTGGTTCCTGTCCCAAGCCATCTTGTTTCTCCCCCTGCCCTCAAGCCGCCGCCGAGCGGGTCGTGCGCTGTTCAATGCGCTTTTCGTGCTTGCCCTGGATCAGCCGGTGCACATAAATCCCAGGCAGGTGGATATGATCTGGATCGAGGCTCCCGGCCGGCACGATCTCCTCGACCTCTGCAACGCAGATCTTGCCGCAGGTGGCGGCTGGCGGATGGAAATTTCGCGCAGTTTTGCGGAAGACAAGATTGCCGGTCGTGTCTGCTTTCCACGCCTTGATAATCGACAGATCGGCAACGATGCCGGTCTCGAGTACATAGACCTCACCGTTGAAGGTCTTCAACTCCTTGCCCTCGGCAACGACCGTGCCGAACCCGGTCTTGGTGTAGAAGCCAGCAATACCGGCGCCGCCTGCACGCATGCGCTCAGCGAGAGTCCCCTGCGGATTGAACTCCAGTTCCAGTTCGCCGCTCAAATATTGCCGCATGAACTCGGCGTTCTCGCCAACATAGGACGAGATCATCTTTCTGATCTGCGTCGTTTTCAAAAGCAGGCCTAGTCCGAAGTCGTCGACACCGCAATTGTTCGAGGCGATCGTAAGGTCCTTCGCGCCAGCCTCGCGAATGGCAGCGATCAACAGCTCCGGAATGCCACAAAGACCGAAGCCGCCGGCCGCGAGAAACATCCCGTCGAACAGCAATCCATCAAGGGCTGCCTGCGGGCTCTCGTAAATCTTGTTCATAATCTCCCCTTAAGTCTGCCATGGCAGCTTATCGCGTGCACTTGTTGTCAGCGAAGAGTCCGCCCCGCGTGCGGGTGCTCACCCACGATTGATGCAAACGACCTTCGGCTGGGTCATGTCTTCATAGGCGAACCGCACGCCTTCACGGCCCATGCTGCCGTATTTGAAGCCGCCGAAGGGCATTGCGTCGAAGCGGTAGTCCGAGGAGTCATTGATCATCACCCCGCCGGCCTCGATTCTGTTGGCGGCGTCGAGCGCTACATTGATATCGTTGGTGAAGATCCCCGCATGAAGGCTGTATTCCGGATCGTTAGCCATCTTGATCGCCTCGTCGAGCGTCTCGAAGGGCGCCAGCATGACAACCGGCGCGAACACTTCTTCATGCCACAGACGGCAGGTCAGCGGCGTGCCTTCCAATACCGTCGGGTGATACAGGGATCCTTCCCGTCGTTGGCCGCATAGCAGCTTGGCGCCTGCAGCGACGGCTTCATTGACTGCGGCTTCGGTGCGTTCCGCGACTTGGGCAGAGATCATCGGACCGACGTCTGTGTCTTCCTGCAGCGGATTTCCCGCCTTTAGCTTGCTCGTGGCGGCAACAAAAGCATCGCGGAAGCGGTCATAGAGCGAGGACTGAATCAGGATGCGCTGTGCACCGATGCAGTTTTGCCCCGCGGCCCAGAAGGCGCCGGAGACGCAACCCTCAACCGCCTTGTCGAAGTCGCAATCATTCATCACGATTACGGGCGCATCGCCGCCGAGCTCCATGGCAAGCTTCTTCAAGCCAGCCGCGCGGCTGATCGCTTCGCCGGTGACAAAGCCGCCGGTAAACGACACCATTCTCACCTCGCGTGCAGTGATCATTGCGGTCACCAGTTCTCTGTCACCATGTGAGATGGTGATCACCTCCTCCGGCAGGCCAGCTTCCCGTAGTGCTTCGACCAGCTTGATCGCCGAGAACGGAGTGAGGTTTGATGGCTTAAGCAGAACCGCATTGCCGCCGGCGATCGCCGGGCCGAGCTTATGAGCGACCAGGTTCAGGGGATCGTTGTAAGGTGTAATAGCGGTTATGATACCGAGCGGTTCGCGGGTAAACCAGCCTTGGCGTTGTTCCGAGCCAGTAAAGGTATCGAAGGGTACGATCTCGCCGGCATTGCGCTTTGCTTCTTCGGTCGACAGTTTCAGCGTATTGACGCAGCGGAACACTTCCTTGCGCGCCTGGGTGATCGTCTTGCCGGCTTCGCGAACAATGGTTTCGGCAAAAGCGGCGCTCCGGCTTTCGATGATCCGAGCGGCCCCTTCGAGGATGCTCGCCCGCTTGTGCCGCGGCAGCTTGCGCGAGATCTCGGCGCCGCGGCGGGCAGTTGTCATCAGGCGATCGATCTCGGCAGGGTCGGTTACCTCGACCGTTCCAAATAGCGCGCCGTCATAGGGGCTGTGAACAGAGATCGGCGCCAAGCTGGTTTTGACATGGAGTTTGGTGGCAGACATATTGCCAAGTCCCCTATTCCTCATGGGCCTCGGTCGGGAGGCCGCGTTTATCCGCAAGGCAAAGGTGGCACCCTGCCCTGGCTTCATGCAGTCGTTGAGCACAAGCCCTGGCGGTCAGATATCACAGGCCGCCTAGGCTTAAATATCAGTCAGAGCTTCTGGCCGTCGCGCACCAGGTCGTCCATGACCGAGCGCACTGCCTTCTCGGCAATGGAGATGATCTCGTCGATCTCTGCCTTTGTCGTGACGAGCGGTGGGGCAAAGCCGAGGATGTCGCCATGCGGCATGGCGCGGGCGATCAGACCGCCGTCGCGGGCAGCCTTGGAGACGCGGGCTCCGACCTTGAGCGACGGATCGAAGCGCTTCTTGTTCTCGCGGTCGCCAACGAACTCGATAGCGCCCATCAGGCCGACGCCGCGCACTTCGCCGACGATCGGCAACTGGGCGAACTTCTCCTTGAGCTGGGCCTGGAAATAGGCGCCTACCTCACGAGCATTGCCCGGGAGATCTTCCTTCTCGAGGATGTCCAGCACCGCGTTCGCAGCCGCCGCACCGATCGGATGACCGGAATAGGTGTAGCCATGCGAGAAAGCGCCGACGCGGTCCGCGCCTTCTTCCAGCACCTTGTAGACCTTCTCGCCGACGATTGCGGCCGAGAGGGGGAAGTAAGCAGACGTCAGGCCCTTGGCAACCGTGATCAGGTCCGGCTCTATACCATAATGCTGCGAGCCGAACATCGAGCCGGTGCGGCCAAAACCAGTGATGACTTCGTCGGCGATCAACAGCACGTCATGCTTCTTGAGCACCGGCTGAATAGCCTGCCAATAGCCTTCGGGCGGCGGTGTGATGCCACCAGTGCCAAGCACTGGTTCAGCGATGAAGCCACCGACATTATCCGGCCCAAGCTGTTCAATGAGTTGATCGAGCTCGGCAGCCCGGCGCGCGGAGAATTCCCGCTCCGTTTCGCCCGGATTGGCTCCCCAGTAATGGTGCGGCACACCGGTATGGGTGATCTGCGGCAGGGGCAGGTCCATGTGATCATGGTAGAAGCTCATGCCGGTCATCGAGCCCGAGACGACGCTGCAGCCGTGGTAGCCTCGGTCGCGTGAGATGATCGTCTTCTTGGTCGGCTTGCCGCGAAGGTTGTTGTAGTACCAGACGAGCTTGGCCTGGGTTTCGTTGGCGTCCGAACCGGACATGCCGTAGAACACCTTGCTCATCTTGCCCGGCGCCATCCTCACCAGACGGTCTGACAGGATCGCCAGTTCGTCCGTCGTGTGGGCGGCATAGGAATGGTAGTAGGCAAGGCGGTAGTCTTGGCGCGAGATTGCATCGGCTACCTCGGTACGGCCATAGCCGACATTGACGCAGTAAAGGCCGGCAAAGCCGTCGATGAGCTGGTTGCCATGGGCGTCCTGGATGCGGATCCCCTTGCCCGTCTCGACGATTGTCGGCTCACCAAGCTTGCCGCTGGCAAACTCCTTCAGCTGCGTGAACGGATGTAGGACCGAGTTGCGGTCCTTCTCGGCGATGTCCTTGATGTTGATGGTCACTGAAATGTCCTTCCTGTAGCTGATATCATCTTATGGGACGGTCAAGGTCAGGCGATGCGCCAGCCGGATAGTTCGCCCTAAATCCTCTTATCAATCTGCAGGTAATCCGCGCCGGTTGACTGCAAATATACGAGTGTCTATGCAGGATTTCAGCGCAATTCTCTCCTACTCGAAGGATTGATAAACTATGGAACTTGATCGCGCCGACATAGTCCTCCTCAGTGCCGTCCAGGAAAACAACAGACTCACGTCAGAGGAACTAGCCGAGCGCGCGAACCTGTCCCCGACTGCCTGCCAGCGTCGGCTCAAGCGCCTGCGCGCCGAAGGCGTTATTGAAGCCGATGTTTCGATCGTCTCCGCGAAGGCTGTCGGCAGACAGGTCACCGTCGTGGTTCTTGTATCTCTTGAGCGCGAGAGGGCTGACATCATCGATCGCTTTAAATCCGCTATCAGAAAGACGCGCGAGGTTATGATTGGATACTACGTTACCGGTGATGCCGATTTCCTGCTCGTCGTCACTGCAAAGGATATGGAAGACTACGAACAATTCACGCGGCGCTTCTTCTACGAGAACAATGACATCAAAGGTTTCAAGACAATGGTGGTCATGGATCGAGTGAAAGCCGGCTTCGCGTTTCCTCTCGAAGCGTAGCGCTCCAGCTTGATGAATGCGCGTTTGGCGTCGCGGTAAGCAGTGTGCCTGATTTAGCTGGCATAGATTGCGATCCAGCATGCCAGGTTCGCCGAGGCGAGCCAGTTAGATAAATCCACGGCGGGTAAATTACCCGCCGTGCGCATCGGGAGCACATCCTTTATCCTGGCAAGCTGTCGAGTTTATAAAGTGATCGGTTGTTCTTGTATAAAATCATCCTAGCAGCTTCAATTGCCTCCTCGAAGTTTAGGCTGCCGCCGACAACGTGCTCAGTCAGTGCTTTCGCCAGATACCGTTTTCCCCATTTTCCAGATAGCCAATAAAGCTCGGGAATGTGGTAAGCGTCGCTTGCGAATAAAATTTTGGATAGCGGAACAACTTCCATGACCTGCATATACCTTTGAAACAAGCTTTGATGGACAAACGGGGTCATGATCGAGAGCTCAAAGTAGCAGTTGGGATAGATGTGACTCAACCACGCGGCTTTCCCGACGGAGGGAAAACCCGCGTGCAGTGGAATGATCTTCGGCATGCGCATCACGCCATCACGGTCGAAACGCACGACCTCCTCAAGAAAAAATGGGTCCTGGTTCCTGAGAATCACATCTGGCGCCTCACCGTCACCGGTGTGGATCTGCATAGGAATATCCCGTTTTAGACATTCCTCGAGCGCGATCGTGAAGTTGTAGCGACAGAGATCTTTGGTGACATTGTAAGCAGATTCACGATCCATGGTGGGAATCCGGTGAAACGATTCCCTCAGTGCGGCCCATGACGCTCTGGCAGGTTCTTTGTCGTAGAGTGGGCGGATCAGCCCGATGTAAGGCAGAAGATAAGACTTCATGCCAAATGATTTTTTGCCATAATTGCCGGATCCGTCAATCAAGTCTTGCAGTCTTGAGGTGTAGCGCTGCTCATATTCTTCAAATGAGATGTCGAGCGGAAATAGCTCGTGCTCTACCATTTCAATCCTAGCTAACCGGTTCATACGACAGGGCGCTATCGCATTTTCGAACTGAGCGAGCTCCGTTGCACCACACCCTTCGGCATAGCCCGTGTCCAACATGATATTTTCGTAATTGACGTCACGGAAGAGCCTGTTGACGTACGCCCAGTAATCGCGGCCCCTAACGTTCCGTGCTTCGATGACAGTTTCGAGACGCGCCTCGCAGTCCAGGAATTGCGCTAGTTCCTTGAGGAGAAACCTCATGAATACGCTTTCTGCCAAGTCCTTTGTAACAGCGGCAACTTTACTTTCGATGTCGAACTCCTTGTCGAGATTATACCTCGTTCTCTCGTCGCCATCCAACCACTTGGCGTAAACACCAGCTGGAAAATAGTGCGGCAGCGCATAACCTACCAATGATATGCGTTCCAAATATCGCCGTGGGGTGGTGAATGCGTCTCGATCCGTGATGATGTGGCAATGGGTATCATCTATCGGAAGATCGTCCACAGCCTCGAAGATACGATTAAATTGGGAGTGTTGGCTCGGCAGAAATAAAGGAAGGTGATTAAAGCTTTTCGAAATCCCGCTTTGGAAATTCGTTGCCTCGGACGTCTTTTCCATCTTGTTTCCTCGATCAGCTGTGTAGCGCGTGCGCCTTAGGTAAGTTGGCTCTTGATGATCGCGCGCGGAACACGGTTGTGTATGAGCGCAGCCCTTTTCCGCGGCATTCTTGATCATCACACCACAGGGATTGCCGAGATCTACCCGACTGCATTTAATGTGACAGAATTTGACTCGAGAACAGCTTCGTCCGCTCATGCTGAGGATGTGTGAAGAAGTCTCCGGGCGCGCCTTCCTCGACGATCTGACCGGCATCCATGAATATGACCCTGTCGGCAACAGAGCGCGCGAAGCCCATTTCATGCGTTACACACACCATGGTCATGCCTTCACGAGCGAGGCTTGTCATAGTTTCCAGAACTTCAGCAACCATTTCCGGATCAAGCGCGGAGGTTGGCTCGTCAAAAAGCATGACCGCCGGCTCCATACAAAGTGAGCGCGCAATTGCCACCCGTTGTTGCTGCCCGCCCGATAATTGAATCGGATACTTATTCGCCTGCTCTGGAATCCGCACCCGTTCCAAGAACTTGAGCGCCAGTTTCCGCGCTTTCGCCTCAGGCACTCCTTTAATCCACATCGGCGCAGCCATGCAGTTCATGAGCACAGTCATATGCGGGAAAAGGTTGAAGTGCTGGCACACCATTCCAACGTTCTTGCGAACTTCAGCAACGTTGCGCATTTTGTTGTGCAAGCGTATTCCAGTCACGGCTATATCGCCGCTTTGATGGGCTTCTAGTCGGTTGAAGCAGCGTATCAAGGTCGATTTTCCCGATCCGGAGGGGCCGCAAATAACTACGCGTTCCCCTCGTCGAACGGTGAGGTTGATCTCCTTGAGCGCCTGAAAGCCGCCGTACCACTTCGAAACATTTCTGGCTTCGACGATTGCTTCAGACAACGCATCATTCACCGAATTGACTTCGTTCTCATCACGATTTGAAAGCGCACCCACCAGTTTTCGAGGGGCATTCGCAAAAGGTAGCCGACCGGATCCAAAAATCTTGATATCTGTGTTGGTGCTGTTCATCGAATCTTGCTCCTGGCAAAGTGACGTTCGATCCGAGACTGAATGAGCTCAAGGCACATCGACAAAACCCAGTAGATCATCGCAGCGGATATCAACATCTCGATATGGTTGAACGTCGGCTGGCCTATCGTCCGCGCCAAGAAAGTGAGTTCCCATACTCCCAAAACGGAAACGAGGGAGCTGTCCTTCAGCATAGCAATGAACATATTGCCCATCGGCGGAATAATCACCGGAACAGCCTGGGGCAGAATGATCCTACGCATGGTAAGACCGAACCCAAAGCCCATCGAACGCGAGGCTTCCCATTGGCCCCGATCAATGCTCGCTATACCGGAGCGAAAGATTTCCGCCATGTAGGCACCGTAACACACGGAAAGCGCAAGTATCCCCGAAGGCACAGCGTCAATGACGAACCCTATTTGCGGAAGCCCAAGGTAAATCAAGTAAATCTGCATCAGGAGAGGCAGGCCACGAAAGAACGAGGTATAGAAACTTGCTATTCCGTATGCGAAACCGTTGTTGGATAATTTGGCGATAGCAGCGACGATTGCGATGAGTGAAGCGAAGATCAGCGAAATCGCTGATACGTAGATCGTCGTTAAAGTACCTTGGGTTATCAGATATGGGAGATTTTCCCAGATGAAGGGGAGGCTAAGATTAAAAGATTTGAAAAATAGCAGAAAAAAAATTAGCAGCTCGAGCCAGACGATTCCGATCTGGAAAGCTAGCGGGGCCCAGCCAATAAGCACGATGTTGATGGAGAAGAGGAGCGCGATAGCAAATGCAATTGCGAACCTACCGTAAAGACCACTTTGGTGCGGATCTCCGATGATCGGGCGCATCAGTTCCGCGAAGTTGGTGCCTGTAAGATCGATCATCATGAAGGCCAACAGCATGATCGCGAAAGTCAACAGTACAAATGCTGGTTTGTGCACAAGCACTTCGGATTCAACCGTATCCGGATAGAGCATCGCATTTCCTCTGAGTGGTGTTACCGGCCCAGCTTGTCACCGGGCCGTCGCTCAATGGGCTTACTTGTCCACCGAATAATCGGCGCCGTACCACTTGATTGTCATCTTAGACAGTGAACCGTCGGCTCTCATCGCATCAACGGCCTCTTTGATCTTGTCGTTAAATTCTTTGTCACCCTGTAGGATGGCGATTGAAGCAGGGGACGTAAAGAGCGTTCCAGGCAGAACTCTCAGAGGATAACCGTCGTCGATCGCCTTCTGAATAGTTACCTTGTCCCAGAGCACGGCATCGAGACGCACCCCATCGCCGAGACGAAGGTCATCCAGCGGAGGAACGCTGCTGCTGGGATAGGACCTCACCCCCCCCGCCTTGAACGGATACTCGATCGGCTTGACCCCAAGCCAATCAGGCGTGAAGGTCTGGTTCGCATAGTACTCGAAGATTGTGTTGGCCAGCACGCCAACCGTTTTGCCATTAAGATCGGGTAGTGCAGCAAGCTTGCTATTCTTATGAACAGCGGCTCCAGTCGGACTGTAGAAGTAAATCGCCGGGAAAGCGAACTTCTCTTCTCGCGCCTTCGTAGGTGTCATCTGTCCCATGGATAAATCCCAGCGGCCTTCCCACCTGCCGGCCGTTATTACGTCCCAACCAGGCGTCACGAATTTGATTTCGACGCCCAAGCGATCTGCAACCGCTTTTGCAAGATCAATGTCTGAGCCTGCCAGCTCGTGCTTTTGGTCGAGATAGGACATTCGCCCCCAGTCGGTTCCGACTGCTACGGTGAGTGTCTTGCTGGACAGCACTCGATCAAGCACTTCTCCGGCCCTCGATATCGTTTGGCTCGCTAGCACCGACATCGCGAGCGACACTGCGCTGATGATGATTTTCGTCTGCTTTCTCATGTCATGTTCCCTTTTTTTCTTTTATCAAAGGGCCTCACCACACAGCTGATCCGGAAGCCAGGTGCGGCATGCCTGAAGAAGCATGTACCTCAATTCAGAAGGAGCGGCAACATATGTTTCAATTGTTGGCCAAGCGAAGCATACGTAGCAACCTTGTTTTTTGCTCTGCCTCATCGATCCCGCAATCAGGAAAGTTTCGTCGCCACCATCCTGATGAAGGATTTTTAAGGCCCGCCTTGCCAAGCGGGCGGTTCCACAAACGAGGGGAGCGGTGTGCCCTCACGGCAGTCCAGCAGCCAGCGGCTGAATTGCTAAATTGGCATCCTCGTATTTCTGTATGCTATTTCAGGGGCGCTTCGAAGACTGAGCCATACAAACTCAAGCGTTCTGTCTACGTGGCGACTTCCGGCATGGAATAAGGCTGAGCCGCATCAATTTTTCCGCGGTGATGAACCTCAATATGCCCAACCGTCACTCAGAACCAAGGTTGCATACTGCTTCATTTTGACGATCGCGCAAGCAGCGCCGCCCTTCTCATCTTGATCGCACAGCTTCTGAATTCTCATGATCCGTCCATTGGCTTCCTCCGAGATGTTCCGATACACCGGGTATGGTTTTGCGCTTTCTATGTAGGTGCGGGGTTCGCCACCGACATGACCTTTTGCCAGTTTCAGGTGCATGATTAGGCTTAGGATGAGGTGTGGGGCTGTATACCATCCCCACGTCAGGGTTCCCAAAGAATAAGCGATAACCGCGATACGGTTAGGATCCCTCTTCGTACGATAATATTCGACTGGCTGAATGACGTGAGGATGGGTACCCAAAATCAAATCGACCCCTTCTTCAACCAACGCGTGGGCCGCTTCAATTTGCCTGAGCCGAGGGAAAAACTCAAATTCAACGCCCCAATGAATTGAGGCGACGATGAAGTCGCATCCTCTCATTTTGCAGTCCGCAATCTGCGCGCGAAGAAGTTCCAAGTCAGTTGGGACGTACCTCGACATTAGCTTGGACGTATGAACACGAAACTCCTGTCCGGTCGGCAATGGCTTGCCGTTGAGGCTAAAGGTTGCGGAGACAAATCCAAGCTTGATACCGTTTCGAACGAATACCTTACCCTTACCGTACTCCTGCGCACTTCGGGGCGCCCCAATATCCATAATCCCATCTCGCAGGAAAAGGTCTTGGGTTGTTGATAGACTCTCGACACCCAGATCAAGAGAGTGATTGTTAGCGATGTTGAGGACATCAAACCGCCTACCCCTGTGCTCTGTCAAAGCAGTATACTGCGTAGATGAGCAGCACATGATAAAAGACTGACCGTCGACGATCGATTTCTTCACAACATCATCTTCGGCGACTACTGACTCGTAATTTGCGAACGCGACATCAGTGTCAAATAGAATATCCTGGATCCCTTCGAACAAAATGTCCTTCGAGTATTCCAGGCCGTCAGCTCGGATCAAATCACCTGCTGCACCAACCGTAAGTGATGTTTCTGTCTCGAAGTCTCCAGGCAACCCTACTGCAGATATGCCGCTCTGAAACACGGCCTCGGACACCTCCTGTTTGGTCTTCGTGATCGGGTTGCCACTGGCGTAATGCCAGTACGCTGAGTCATTGGCGTTCATCTCGGGATTATCGACACCTACATCCTCAAGCGGGAAGTCCCACCAGCCGAACAACTTGGCTTTTCGCACGGCTTCTAACGTCTCAGGCTTGGCAGAAAAAACGTCCATTGGAGTCGAAGGAAGATGATGCGGCATAGCAATTGTTCCCAGATTTCTGTCGAGTAGATTTTTCATAGCAGCTGCATTTCAAGTCGCTTCTGTTCTGCGATTGGTTGGCGCGACCTCAAGATCGTAAAAGCTCCCAACAATAGCGGATTGCGAGTTCTGTCGTCGGAATGAGAAGTTCGTCAGAGGCTCCGAAAGTGGGCGTGTGGACCCCGGACTCGTTGCCTGGCTCCCGACTGCCAAACCAGAAATAGATTGAGGGGACGCAGCTGGAATAAAAGCCGAAGTCATCGCTGCCAGAGCTCGGAGGCCTTTCAACGAACTTGTCCTTGCCCGTCGTTTCGACAACAAGCTGCCGAAAGCGCTCAACCATCGCGGCATCATTGACCACGGGGGGCTCACCCGATCGATAGCTGAACTCCGCCCGACCTCGATGGGTCACAGCAAGCCCCTCGGCCACCTCGCGGACGCGTTGCACCAATAGCTCTCGCCGCTCAGGAGTGCTAGTTCGGATCGTTCCTGTCATCACGACTGATGAGCAGATGATATTCGTCGCCTCTCCGCCATGTATGGTGCCGATCGTGATTATCGCGCGATCGCTCACCGGCATTTCCCGGGACACCACCTTTTGGACCTCATTGATGAAGGCACCTGCAATCGCGATAGCGTCCACCCCAGCGTGCGGAGCCGCACCATGCGCCATGGCCCCTTCGATCTTGAGTTCAAACTGATTGGCCGAATTGGTTACAGCACCCGCACGTGCGCCGTATGATCCTGCGGGAATATCCGTCCTAACGTGAAATCCAACCGCTGCGTCAAATCCGTCGTGTAGCTTCTCGTCGACGACAGATCGACCGCCGCAAGGCTCCGCTTCTTCCGCAGGTTGAAAGAATATGCGCACTCTGCCTGAAAAATTCTGGCGCATACGATGAAAGGCGAGGGCAGTTCCCAGGGCGATCGATCCGTGCATGTCATGGCCGCAGGCATGCATGAGACCGGGCACCTGCGACTTGTATGACAGGTCTTGACGGTCCTCGTGGATCGGCAAGGCGTCAATGTCCCCACGTAGCGCCACAGAGCGGTTCGGCCCTGCGGCTAGTCCCTCGATATCGATGTAAAGGCCAGTCTTGTGGAATGTCTTCGCTCCGGTCATGCCGAAGCTTTCCAGCGCATCACGAAGCCTCTTCTGCGTCTTCCATTCGTTGTTCGAGAGTTCCGGCTGGCGGTGCATGGCATGACGCATCTCGACCACCGCGCCACGCTCGGCTTCAGAAAGCAGCTCGTTACCTAAGATTTTCATTCTGATCTCACTTAGTTAAGAATCATCACTGAGTTGGCGCCGGTCGCGGCTAACCGGCGAAGGCGGTTGCTTCGTGCGCCCTTCGCGCAATTCGCTACAAGACGCTCGGGAAGATCGCGTTATTCCTCATTTCGTCTGCCATTTCTCGAACCTTAGGAAATTCCGTTTCAATAGCCACTTCACCCTCGAAACGGCTTCGCTCTGGGTACCGATTCCGTCGGTACGCATCGACGTCAAAGTGGTCGCTCCGCCATTTCATGTGCGATGGCATCGTCTATCGGGGTTTGATAAGTCATCAAAATGCAGCCCAATATTGAATAGAAGCCAACGGTTGCTATGAGGTCGAAGACACCTTGTATTGTGATTGCGGCGGAAAGCGCGAGCTCTAGATCCGGTGGTAAGCTGCGGGTATCGAAGATGGCATCGACTGCCTGGACAATGAGCCGGTCTTCTCCATCTGGCATGCCACGCATCGCTTCAATCCGCTCGTCCGAAATGCCAAGAGCACGAGCGCGGCTGACATGATGCGCCCACTCATAAGCCGATTTCATACGATGAGCAGCTCGCAGGATCACAAGCTCCGACCGAATGGGCCCCAGAGCATTGTCCTTGACGATGTGTTGGCGCAACGGCGTCCATGCTTTCAACAAATCCGGATGCTGGGCCATCGTCCGGTAGACGTTCAATGCGCCGGCGAAGCCGGTCTTCATTTCCGCAATTTCGGCGGGCCATTGTTCGTCGGGTATTGGCGGACAGGAGGATGGTGACATTTTATAACTAGCTCTGAACGTTACGAGCCACAGCGGGCGGACTTAGCGACCCAGCATGCAAATTCCGTGCCGCTCTGCGTTCCAAAGCCTCGTCAAGAGTCGGTGCAGAAGCCAGAAGTTGGCGGGTATAATCTTCGGTCGGGTTTTTCAGAACCTCGCTTGGTAGGCCTGATTCAATGACACGGCCCCGGCGCATGACCGAAACCCTGTCGGCAATTGCTGCCGCCAAATGCAGGTCATGGGTAATAAAGATGTAGGCAAGCCCGCGAGCCGCCCGCAGCTCCAGCATCAACTTCAGAATCTCAGCTCTCACCGACACATCCAGCATGCTGACTGGTTCATCTGCGATTACAAGCTCCGGTTCCATCACAAGCGCCCCGGCAATGACGGCTCTTTGCCGCTGGCCGCCGGAAAGTTCATCCGGATAGCGCTGAGCGAATATCTCGGCTGGGCGCAACCCAGCCAAAGCCAGCGTCGCGAGCACCTTATCTGACAGGTTTTTCGCATCGCCACTCGTCCCGTTGATAATTAGTGGTTCGGCGACATGTGCAAAGATTGTCTGCGATGGGTTCAGGGACGAGAAAGGATCCTGAAAAATCATTTGGACCCGGCTGCGGTAATCGCGCATCGCGGCTCGGGACCGCAGTATCGTAACGTCTTCGCCGTTCATATAGATTTGACCCTGAGTGGGAATCTGAAGTCTCGTAGCGACACGTGCTAAGGTAGATTTGCCGGATACAGATTCGCCGACAATCGCGTGAATCTCGCCTCGATGGACTGTGATATTAACCCGCTCCATCGCGCAAATTTCCTGGTGCGGAATGCGATGAAGCCAGTCCGAAAGACCGCGCGGCACTGGAAAATGAACAGAGATGTCGCGAAATTCAATCAAGGGCGTCATAGTTTTATAGTTCCTCCACCAGATGACAGGCAACTGAAGATTCGCCGACCATCCGTAGAGGTGGCTGTTCTGCTCGACAGATGTCTCGGGCAAAGGGACAGCGCGGAGAGAACGCGCAACCGGAACCTCGTTCATCAGGTCGCGGCGGTGTGCCGGGGATTGGACTAATCTTCCGGAAATCCTGATGGGACTGCGGCGCGGCCATTACCAGCGCTCTAGTATAGGGATGGCAGGGTTGCCGGAGCACCTTTTCCACTGCGCCGATCTCGATGATCCGCCCACCATACATGACTGCCACCTTGTCGCAGGTAGACGCGATAGCAGCTAGGTCGTGACTGATCATTATTGTGGTCAGGCCCCGTTCCTTCTGCAACCGGATCAGCAGGTCAAGGATCTCGGCCTGGACTACGACGTCAAGAGCGGTAGTCGGCTCGTCCGCGATGATTATCTCCGGATTTGCCGCCAGCGCCATCGCGATCATCGCGCGCTGCCGCATGCCGCCGGAGAATTGGTGAGGGTAGGCTCCCGCACGATGTCCATCGATGCCGACACTTTCCAGAAGTTCCCGTGACCGCTCTCGCGCCATGTCTTGGGTCCTGTCACGGTGTATCGCCTCGACGATCTGATCCCCCACAGTGATAACTGGATTGAGCGCATTCATGGCTCCCTGAAAAACATAGGCCACACGGCGCCAGCGCACATCGTCAAAGGATTGCTCGTCGAGGTCCAGCACCTCCTCCCCACTAATCCGCACCGATCCTCTGGTCAGCTCAAGCCCGGGGCTTAGCAGTCGCATTAGTGCAAGAGCAGCGGTGGTCTTGCCACATCCTGATTCTCCCGCAAGACCCAGCGACTCACCTCGTTCGAGAGTAAGGCTGAAATCATCAACGACCAGTGCGGCGGTATGAAAGCCACGTAGCTTAACCGTCAAGCCGCTGACCTGTAACAAGGGTTGGTGCTGTTCGGTCATACTTGACATCAAGCAGCCCTCCTTCTTTGCGACCCGAGGCCCAGCGCGACGGAGTGACTTAGGGAGTAGAGTGAAACCACCACCAGCACTATCGTGAGACCGGGCGTGAAAACGTACCACCAGGCACCAACGCCAGCGGCCCCTGCCTGCTGGGCATTGAACAACATTGTTCCCCAGGACGGCTGGAATGGATCTCCCAAGCCGATGAAGGACAGCGCACTTTCGATCCATATTGCGGCAACGATCGTCAGGATCGTGTTGGCGATGATCAGCGAGACCAAATTTGGCAGGATGTGTAGGAAGATGATCCGTTTGTGCGAAGCGCCAATCACCCGCGCCCGGTCAACGAAGGGTCGGGTGCGCAAAGACAATGTCTGGCTACGCACAATGCGTGCAGTACCGGCCCAGCTTGTAACGCCGATCACGACTACCGTGACGAGGAGCGTGGGACGAAACCCCAGGATCGTACCCTGCTCACCCCCGATTTCAATTGCGAGTGGCGCAAGGACTAAGGCCAGAATGAACGCGGGCATCACCAGAAAAAAGACCGCGACCCGCATCATTAGCATGTCGGCGGCTCCGCGCGCGTAGCCCGCAACCACACCGACCGCAGTTCCCAACACCATGCTCAGCGCACTTGCAAGCAGTGCCACCAACATCGTGATCCTCGCTGAATGCACCGTCAGATTTAATATGTCACGCCCAACTTCGTCTGTCCCGAGCCAATGATCCGCCGATGGGGGTGACATCGGTATGCCAGTCGCCGTAACGATCGTTTCGATCGGGCCCACCAGCAAGTCCGGGACCAAAGCTGCGAGCCCGACGAGCACCAACAGAAGTCCCGAAGCGAGTTGGCCGAGGCTTGGCTGCATGAAACGGCTCATCGTGACACCCTCGGATCCAGTTGCGTATACAGCAAATCAGCAACCATATTGACCAGAACGGTCGACACCGCGAAGATCATAAAAAGCGCCTGAAGCACAGGGTAATCCCGCGCTCGCATCGCCTCGACCGTTAGAAGCCCAAGGCCGGGCCAGGAGAATACGGCCTCGACGGTAACAGCACCTGCAACGATGAAGCCAAGGTTCAGCGAAATGAGCGTTACGATTGGGAGCCGCGCATTGGGCACCAGATGGCGTCGGAGAACAGCATTGCTGCCGATCCCTTTCGCGCGAGCCGTAGTAACGAAGTCCTCCTTCGATACTTCGACGACCGCAGCACGCATAAGCAGGGCATACTGGCCTGTCTGGGCAATCGCCACCGTCGCTATAGGGAGGACGCTACGCCGTATGATCTCAGACCCCTCTCCGATACTGTCGTCATTCCCAAAATTGGCAAGGCCGGTCACGGGGAACCACCGGAGCCACGAGGCGAAAACGATCAGCAATACCATACCAAGCCAGAAGGTCGGCATGCCATAGGCGCCGAGCGCCAGCGAACTGCCAAGTCGGTCGAACACAGAACCCGGCCGCCATCCAGCACAAGCCCCGATCCACAGGCCGGCTGCTATGGCGATCACTTGCGCAATACCGACCAAGAGCAGGGTCGGCATCACCCGTGGACCGATCACATCCAGCACAGTCGCACCGCGGAACTTGAAGCTATACCCGAAATCACCTCTCGCGACTGATAAAAGGTACGATATAAACTGGTCGGGGAACAGTGGGCGGTCCAGGCCCCAGCGGGCCCGGATCTGCGTCAGCATCTCTGGGGTGACGCCTTTCGCGCTTCCGATCAGCATTCGCTCGGGATCTCCGGGCATTGCCCGGAAAATGAAGAACCCCAGCATTACGATAACGAATATCGTAAGCCCAGCTCCTGCTAGTTTTCGCACAATCAACATTGTCTTTGCTCTTCTTATTCGTTGATTTTGAGGCTCGTGATGGTGGGATTTGGAAAGACGCCACTCATCAGCGGAGGCAGCTTGCTGTCAGGCCACCCCGACACGCGGTCGGTTCGGTACGCGTGCAGTGTCGCGGGGTAATACAGGGCATGATACGGCCCCTGAGTATAGAGCTTTCGGACCATCTTCTGAGCGACCTCCGCCCTCTGCCCCAGCGAACCAGCCCGCTGGAAATCCTGATACATTCGGTCGTATTCGGGATCCGACCAGAAGCTCCAGTTGAGACCGCCGATTTGGCTCGTCTGGAGTACGCTCAGCGGGAAATCGGGCCTGACGTCTTCCCAAAACCATATCAACATATCGTAGTCGCCACCGCCCTTGGCAGGATCCTGGACATTCGAGAGAAGCGAGGCTTCGCTGACAACAGTAGTGTTCACTTGCACGCCTACTTGGCCAAACCAGGCGGTCAGGAACTGGGCCACCGCTGGATAGGTGGTCTCGACATCGGGAAGATAAAGACGCAGATGAATGTCCTTTCCTTCCTTATCTTCGATCAGTCCGTTGCCGTCCTTATCTTTATATCCTGCTTCAGCGAGTTTCTCCTTGGCCAAACCGAGATCAAACGGACGCACGATATCGAAGATATCCGGGTAAAGCCGGCCGTAGGCCGGCACAAGCATGCTCGTCGCTGGTGTGCCGTATCCGCCCAGAACCTTTTTAACTATGGCCTGCTTGTCGATGGCATAGCCCAAAGCATCGCGGAACGCCGGATCCGCTAGTGCCGTGGTGGAACCAGCGCCTTTACCACTCCACGTGTTGAAGCCGAGATAGACGGTCCGGGTACTGTCGAACGCCTTGGCGACGATATCTGGCTCGTCATCAAGCGCCGCCACCTGGTTAACCGGCACGTCGGTTATATAGTCGACTTCACCACTTCGCAGCGCCTGTACAGCCGCATCGGGATTAGCGAATTGCAGCAAGCGTACTTCCTGCAGAAATGGACCTGGGCCCCGGAAATGCGGATTCCGTTCTAGTGTCACCGATTGGCCCTGCGCCCAATCCTTCAGAATGAAGGGACCGCTACCAATGATCGGCGCGGGATTCCTGAAATCGGAGACTTTTTCGTAGCCGATACTGCCCCAAACCTTCTCCGGGACGATGTGACGCTCGTTCAAGTTATTCTCTGTCGGGTACTCGGTTGTGATCTCTATCGTGTTCTCATTCTTCGCCGAGATTGACTTCACGACGCCCTTGACGGAGCTCGTACCGTTGACCGAGACGCCGGAATTAACGGAGTTCATGACAAACTGCCAAGACGATACGACATCGCGAACAGTCAGGGGCGAACCGTCGGCCCATTTCAGATCGGGCTTCAAGGTCACGGTCCACTTCAGACCGTCCTCCGAACGGACCCACCTCTCTGCCAAGCCAGAATTCGTCAGTTCCCCGTCGAAGTTCTTGCCGACAAGGAAGTCGTAAATCATTCCGATGATCTCGAAAGAGATCGAGAAGCTCATTGTGTGCGGATTCATCGAATCGGGTTCCTGCCGAACGCCAACGCGCAGCACTCCCGATGCTGTGTCTTGCGCGATAGACATAGCCGGAGACAGGGCTACGGCGCAAAAAGCTGTCACAAGTTTCACGGTGTTCAGACTTCTATTTTGTTGTTTCATAGTCATTGTATCGTTTCCTCCCTGGTTTGACTTGTGCTGGCTTTCTACGGCCGTCCCATTTTTAAAAGCGCATGTGGGTGGCCGAGAGATCGATTTTTTGCGCCCCACGTGGCGCATGAATTCAGTTGGAGGATGCTGCAACGTTGCATACCTGCCGAGCCCGCTTGACGTAATCGGCCACCCTCCCGATGGAAATACTGTCGCGCCCTCCACCGTCCGCCGTGAAAGCCCTGGGTCGAGCCCTGCCCAGCCCGATTATCTCCGTTTTCAACTGCCGCGGAGGACCAGAGTGTCGGAATGTTACGACTTTCTCTTCCGCCGACCATCCGACTTGTCATTGATTGGCAGATCTGCCAGCGAAACGCAACAACTGTTTTACTAGTAAGATTGTTCACTCATTTGTGCCGCATGGCGAAATGGTGGCCTCTGGCCGTTGCTGCGCCGCGAAGGGCCAAGGACAACAGGTGTTGCTGGAGCGCTCGGCGATTGGAATGGCACGTCGACAAGCTTCAATCGGGCCGCTCGCTCGACGGCTTCTCTATAAAATCGGCTGACTTCCACGTCGCACCGCTTGTGCGCCACACCTCCTCGCCTGTTCAGGCTTGGTTCTAATGTGATGCCGATCCGCGTGCATCGATCGATTACAAGGGCATACAACAAGCCGAACCGCCGGGCGGCCAGAGACCCCGACGTTCCACGTGAGGCAATGAGGGAGAGCTAACCCTCTTCGCCAGTCCGCTCCACAAGGGCAGCGCATGCATTGAGCGGACCTTCGGCAGCCGTTCGATTCCGTGACCAGGATACCGAAGCAAGACTCTGTTACTCTGATAGCACCGCCCATTAGAGCGCGCTGCCTGAGCTGGAGGGATCGGCTCCACTCTTGTACCGATGGCTGTCGAGACGCTCCACAATATTTACCATTCCCATGTGAGTATTTGGCTCGTACGCAGTTGGTGCGATTGCGAAGCCTCGTGCCTCAAGGTGCAGACGCGCATCCGGCGAAAAATCCACGTGCATTCGGAGCTTGCCGTCCTTTGGAAACACTCGTGGTTTTGCAAGCAAATCCGCCATGTCTTCCTCGTAGCCAAGCCCAAACTTCAGGAACATCAAATATGTAAGCGAACCTAGTATGCGTTCGCTTCCCGCCGAACCAATGGCCAAGGTGGGCCTACCGGACACCTCCAAAATCAATGGTGACATTTCCGTGACATCATGTGTTTGCCCTTCGAAAAGTGAATTAGATTTCATCGCATAGCTGTAGCCAAGCCCCGCGCCCCACCAGGACTGCTTTGAACCAAACCATGGGCCGATAGAAGTTGTAAACGAAAGGAAATCGTCGCCTGAAGCGATCGAAAAATGGTTTGTGTTGGCGTCATCAGTCCAACTGTCCGGCCCAGGAAAGTAAGTCGACTGCAGATCCATCCACAGCGCATCGACGGGCGCATTCAGCAACCGGATAACGCGATCCGCAATTGCGGTGGCCTCCAACGAAATATCGACCTCAACTGAAGGATGGGAGACTTTGGGCTCAAGAGTGCCAACTGCGAACGGTATACGGTCGAGCAGGAGAATAGTGGATAGAACATAAGCTTCCATGGCTCGCGAAAACTCGCTCATCACTCCGCGTCGGCGGAGTTCGACAGTCACGGCTGCGCCGAGCAAGGTCCACGTTCCCCACGTTTCGAGAGCTCCCGTTGTGAGGAGGCGCTGGGACTCTCCGTCGAGCTGGAGCATGCGCGCCGGGGGCTGCCGTACGGAGTTGTTGAGAGTTTCTTCGGGATGCCAAGGTCCGGGATCCCTTGCCCGCAGATCGCGCCAGAATTCATCCTCGCTTTCAGATTCCGCGAGGATCTGAAAGAGGTCCGCGAGTTTCGGATTGCGGATATATTCGCGAGGTGCGCCTGTCCCATCCAAATAAATCGCCTTGAGAGCCTCACTCAATCCTGCACCCTCGCTTTCGAGAGCAACGTTCAAACCCTCGCTGGGCGCGAAGCCTTCTTGAGCGAGCAAAATGGCGGGCGCGAGCAGTGCGCGACTTGGAAGGCGCAAACGGCGGTTTTGCTTGAGGAAGAACCACGCAGCTATGTTCCCCGGAATAGGGATTGGCAACGCTGACTTCGATAAGTGCCGAAGCGCAGTTGGAGCGCTGACACAGCCGATTTCGCCAGCGACGGAAAAGATTCCCTGCATGCGACCGAAAGGGCTACAGTTGGCGGGATCGGCGACCCAAGCGCACGCAAGCGCGGCGAGATACATGTCGAAGACGCCGCCGCCTTGTTGTCTTATGGCATTTGCAGCGGCCGTGGCCGATGGTAGCGGAGTGGCAATTCCGAAGTCTGAACTGCTGTGCACATGCAAGGGCGCTTCCGAGCTCATGCGGTTCTCCCGAGTTGAAGGTCACCCTTTTTTAGCGGCCGCGACACAATGAAGTCGCTGACCGCTGTTATGGTGAAGCCGTCCGCAATGCTGGTTTCGATAGATCCGACGCTGTCATTTCCGTCGTCTCGGTTTTTGAGATAATCATCGTGCTGGGGGGAATGTTCTTGCATCGTCCATTTTCACTTTTTGTCAGGGTATCTTGAATGGATACTGGTTGTGTGGTCAGCCCAGGCTAACGAGACCTCAATCGGTTATGGTCAACTTCGTAGGCGTGGCACTGAGTGAAATATTAGTCCTGGTGGTCGGTGTAGCGGGAGCCCGGACATGGCAGGCTACGACGCGGCCGTCTGTCATTGGTACCAAAGCCGGCACTTCGATTCGACAACGCTCGACCGCGAGTGGGCAACGGGGATGAAACGCGCACCCGCTCGGCGGGTTGATCGGGCTTGGCACCTCGCCATCTACGGGCGCCTCCAGCCGAACGCGCGTCGGATCCGGTACAGGCGCCGCTGCGATCAGCGCTTCGGTGTAGGGGTGGACCGGCTGGGCGAACAGTGCTTCGCAGGGTGCGAGCTCCACGATTCGACCGAGATACATGACCGCGACGCGATGGGCGATATGCTCCACGACGCCGAGGTCATGCGAGATGAAGACGAAGGCGATACCCAGCTGCTGCTGGAGATCCAGGAGCAGATTCAGGATCTGTGCCTGCACGGAGACGTCAAGGGCTGACACCGCCTCGTCGGCGATGATGAGCGAGGGCTTGAGCGACAGCGCCCGCGCGATGCCGAGACGCTGGCGCTGGCCGCCTGACAGTTCGGACGGAAGCCTGTGCATCATCTCGGGCGCCATGCCAACCTTTTGGAGAAGGTCCGCGGCAAGCGCGTTGCGCTGCTTGCGGCTGAGACGCTCGAAATTCTCGACAGGTTCGGTGATGATCTGTCCAGCGGTAAGGCGGGGGTTCAGCGATGAGTAAGGGTCCTGAAACACCATCTGCATTCGCCGACGCCAGGCACGAAGTTCGTGCTTTCTGAGGCCAGCAATATCAGTCCCGTCGATCAGGACGCGTCCGCCTGTCGGATCCACGAGCCGCATCAATAGCCGCGCGACCGTGGACTTGCCGCAGCCGGATTCTCCGACGATGCAAAGCGTCTCGCCTGCGTCGACGGAAAAGGATACAGCCTCGACCGCTCTCACCACAGAAAAAGGCTTCTTCAAGAACCCCGCACCGAGCGGATAATGTTTGGTCAGATTTTCAACTGTAAGCAATGGACCGCTCATACGCATACAATCTCCTCTGAGTGCCAGCAAGCCGCGGAGTGACCCGCTTCGACGTCACGCAGGACGGGCGTCTTCTCGCGGCAAATGTCGGTCGCGAACGGGCAACGCGGTGCAAAGCTACACCCGATGATCGGTTCACGCAGGTTCGGGACAACGCCGGGGATTTCTGGCAGACGGCTCTGGCGCCCCTGCCGCCGGTCAGGCACCGAGCGCATGAGCGCCTGGGTGTAAGGATGCATGGGACGCGCGAACAGATCCGTTACGGTCGCTTGCTCGACGATGCGGCCAGCATACATGACGATCACCCGCTGGCACGTCTCGGCGACGACGCCCAGATCATGCGTGATGAACATCACTGCCGTTCCCGTGCGCTTTTTCAGATCGACGATCAGCCGCAGGATCTGCGCCTGGATGGTGACGTCAAGTGCAGTGGTGGGCTCGTCGGCAATCAACAGTTCCGGTGCGCAGGCAAGCGCCATCGCTATCATCACGCGCTGACGCATGCCGCCCGACATTTCATGGGGATAGTTGCCAACGCGACGCTCGGGATCTGCGATGCGCACGAAACGCAGCATTTCTTCGGCTCTGGCCAGCGCAATTGAACGCGTTGCTCCCGTGTGAATCTGCACCGCTTCGGCGATTTGGCGCCCCACCGTGTAGACCGGGTTCAGGCTGGTCATCGGATCCTGGAAGATCATGGCGATCTTGTCACCCCTGATCTTTCGCATCTCCCGCTCCGGCAGCTCAAGAAGGATGCGCCCTTGAAACCGGACCTCACCTCCAACCGTCTCGGCAGCCTGCTTGGGAAGCAACCGGAGGATCGAGAGGGCGGTTACGCTTTTACCACACCCAGATTCGCCAACTACGCCGAGCGTTTCCCCCTTCTTCACCTGGAAGCTGATGCCGCCCAGGGCACGGGTGACGCTTTCCTCGCCGTAAAAGTGCGTCTCAAGGTCTCGAACATCGAGAAGTGTTTCTTCTGATGCGGTTTTAGGCATTTGCATGTCAGCTTTGTGCATCAGCATGTCAGCGCCTCCGCTTCGCGCGGGGATCGAACATATCGCGCAGACCATCCCCAAGCAGGTTCACCGCAAGCACCGTGACGGCAAGACAGATGCCGGGGGCGAAGATCGTCAGTGGGGCGATCGCGAGATACAAACGTGAATTGGCGATCATATTGCCCCAGCTGGGAATCTCTGGAGGCACACCGACACCGAGGAAACTCAGTCCAGCCTCCGTCATGATGGCGCTGGCGCATACAGTGGCGCCCTGCACCATCAGCGAGGGAATGGTGCTCGGCAGGATATGCCGCCACAGCACCTTGGGCAGCCGTGCGCCGCCGCAAAGCGCCGCCTCCACATAAGGCCGCTCGCGAACGCTGAGGACCACTGAGCGAACTAATCGCGCAACGGCTGGCGTCTCAGGGATGGCGATGGCGATGATGAGGATGCCGATACCAGGGCCCGTCAGCGAGATAAGCGCAATGGCCAGCAGAATCGTCGGTATCGACATCAGGCCGTCCATGACCCGCATCACGATGCTGTCGAACGTCCGGTTGTAGCCGGCGAGAATGCCGATCAGCAGCCCAATCATGGCCGCACAGGCGGCCGACAGCAATCCGACCACGAGCGATATCCGCGCCCCGAAGATCGTTCGGGCAAACACGTCGCGTCCAAGATTGTCGCTCCCGAACCACATCTCGGCCGAAGGCGGCTTGAGACGCTTGAACGGATCCATGTTTCCCGGATCGCCGGCGTAAAGCGGAGCAGCAAGCGCGAGAACAAGCAGGAGCGCCAACAGGCCACCGCCGATCAGCACAAGCGGATGTCGCCTGGCCATACGGGCAAAACTCGAAAGTCTCAGCAGGGCCGGCGGCGCGGTTTCAAGTGGTGTGGAGAGAAGCGTCATATCAGTACCGGATGCGCGGGTCGATCAGCGTATAGGCCAGGTCAACTGTGAGATTGATAAGCACGTACAGACCTGACGTCAGGATGAGCACGCTTTGAATGATGGGATAGTCGCGGTTGTTGATCGCATCCACGACCAGCCGCCCGATACCTGGTATGTTGAACACCGTTTCCGTAAGCACAACCCCGCCGATCATATAGGCAAAGCTAATGCCGATCACTGTCAGGATGGGCACGCCGGCATTCTTCAAAGCATGGTGGACAAGCATGGCATAGGCCGACGCTCCCTTGGCAGCGGCCGTTCGCATATAGTCCTCCGACAGAACTTCGAGCATGCTCGCCCGTGTGACCCGGGCGATGAAGGCAATGAAGCCGAGGCCGAGAGCAAGGGTGGGCAGGATCAGGTGCGTGAACCAGGGCCCAAGGCCACCTTCGATCGGCTTGTATCCCTGGACTGGCAACCAGTGAGTTCGTATGGCGAAGAAATAGATCAGGAAATAGCCGATGACAAAGACCGGGATGGAATACCCGAGTGCAGAAAAGGCTGTGAGGAGGCGGTCAACGAGACCGCCAGTTCGCCATGCCGCAAGGATGCCGAAGGAAACCCCGGCCGTTACCGAAAGGATCATCGTCAGGATTGACAGGGAGAGTGTTGGCTCTAGCCGCTGTGCCATCAGCTCAAGAACGGGGCGTCCGGCAAAGATCGAGGTGCCGAAATCGCCGCCAAGTATGCCCCTAACCCAACGCATGAACTGAATTGGCATTGGGTCGTTCATGCCCATACTTTCTCGTATAGCGGCAATCATTTCTTCTGTGGCGGTGGGGCCCGCAATGATCGCGGCCGGATCACCAGGCGCCAGCCTGAGAAGCAGGAAGATAAAGAACCCAACCATCGCCATGACGGCGATGGCCGAGATCATCCTTCGAAGGATGTAAATGCCCATCGTGTTCTCAGTCCCTCTGAATGTTCCACATCGGAACCAGATTCGACTGAATCTCAATCATGCCCGTGAGTGTCTTCCGACGCGCAATTGGCGCGACGATTTGGCCCAAATACACATCGCCGGCGAAGTCCCACCAAGCACGTTGCATTTTGCGGGCGAGCGCCTGCCGCTCTTCGAACGTCTCGGTATCTGCCCATTGGGCCCGAAGAGACTCATATTCCTCGCTCTTCGGCCAACCGTACCAGCCCTCCTCGCCATTGGCGCTTAGGAAGATTTGGCTGATCGGACTGCTTAACGAAACATTTGTATCATCGGTAATGAAAATGCTCCATCCTCCGCTCTCAACGGGTCCTTTATTTACGCGGCGCTGGATAAGCCCTCCCCAGTCACTAGGGGCAAGCTCGACATTGATGCCGATTTTGCGGAGGCTGTCTGCCAGTAGCTGCGAGGCATTACTAAACGATGCAATATTGGTGGGCTGAAGAATAACAACCTTTTCGCCGGCATATCCCGCCTCTCTGAAGAGTTGCTTGGCCATTTCCGGATCGCCACCCTTCTTGTGCCACCCGGTATTCTCATCGTTGGAATACGGCCCATCGTTTCCAAATATTGAGGTGACGACGTGGCCGAACTTCGGATCGGACGCCGTTACGCGCAGGAATGCCTCCTGATCGATCAGGTGGAGCATTGCCTGACGCGCCTTGACATTGTCGAACGGCTTCTGAAGACAGTTCATGCGCAAGCACTGTACGTAACCACCGCTGTTGAGAATTTGAAGCGTCAGATTGGGATCGCTCTCGATCACTGGGTAAAGATCGCCGGGCAGGCCTTGGAGAAAATCAATTTCACCTGCCTGTAAGGCTGCTAACGCAGTTTGGCTATCGGCGATGTTGTCCCAGATTGCCCGATCAACCTTGACGACCTTCCCGCCGGCAAACCCATCAGCCGGTTCTCGTCGTGGCACATAGTTTTCATTGCGGTCGTACGTGAAGCTCGCGCCGGGCTTGGCCAGAGCTGCATTGAACTTAAACGGTCCAGATCCAATATTTTCGGTCACCTGGTCGGTGGCCGGGCGAACAGCGTCCTTCTCGCGCATCATAGCCGGATAATATTCGGTTTGCACAAGCAGATCGAGCAGTAGCCCAAGCGGTTCTTTGAGCGCTATTGTGAAGGTCTTATCGTCCTTCTTGGAGATATCTCGGGCTCGCTCCATGATCAGTTTTCCGCCGCTATCCACCTGGGCCCAGCGGCGAATCGAGGCGACACAATCCGCCGCAGTAACGAGCGTGCCATCGTGCCAGATCAGGCCGTCCCTAAGCTCGAATGTATACGTCCGCTTATCATCCGAAAGGTCCCACTTCCCGACCATTTGCGGCTGCGGCCTCAATTTGGAGTCGAGTGAGAAAAGTGTGTCGTAAATTGCGAGGGCATGGCAGCCCGTGATGTCAGCAGTTGTAAAGATCGGATCGAAGACGCTGAGGTCGCCGCTCATCACCATTCGGAGCGCTCGGGCATCGGCAGGTCCAGCTTGAGCACGCAAGATTGACGGCATCGAAAAAGCCGTTCCAGCAGCTAGGCCCACTTTGAAGAGTTCTCGTCGAGAAAAATTCATGTTCCGATTCCCCTTTTTTGTTGTTTCGCAACCAAGATCCACCCTGGCAGTGGGGTGGGCGCAGTCTAAGTTACGTGGATATGCTTACCCCACGCGAGGTCGCTGTGCAACATTCGTTTTATCATTGATATTATAACTCACTCGTGCCATTTCGAACAAGTCGGTCGCTTTCCAGCCGTCTCAGTAAGAGGAACCGGCTTGAATCGGTTACTGTCGGACGACGTCTCAAGAGGTCTGAGACTGTCCATCACACCCTTGCGAGTGCGGGTGAAGTCACGGCTGGTGGTAGTGTGCTGAAGGTTCTGCAAATTCACTGAGAGAGGCGGTCATGGCAGGCTGGTGATGTTGAACGTCACCTGATTCCCTGGAAGGAACGCCACCATGACCAAGACTGAAGGTAAGACAG
>Ga0099826_10000133_pt1 | contig 31897 bp, 31 predicted proteins | sample Mtrugardesep15_FD_76830 | JGI IMG/M metagenome (GOLD analysis project Ga0099826, IMG submission 76830) | Root nodule microbial communities of legume samples collected from California, USA - M. trunc garden sep15 | ecosystem: Host-associated > Plants > Roots > Nodule | place: USA: California... | reverse complement strand
TAATAAAGGGGCAATTGCCAAAACAGGACGCTGGTTGGTACAAAACACAAAATCAGGCTTTTCTTTTCGGAGAGTCTCCAAACAGTCTTTATAAAACTCCGTTTCCCTTTCTTTTATTTTTATCTTTTCTCTAACTTTTTCTAAGCCTTTTTCAGAATTATTTATTGAGATAAAGAATTTTGCAAAACAGCTTTTAACCGTACCTTTTATAGTTTTAAAAGAAAAAGGAAAACGATAGGAATCGTAAACAGTATCTTTTTCTTTTTTTATGCTAAGATTAAGCTCAATATGTTTTCGCGCATTTTTGTAACTATCTGTTAATGGGTTTGGTTTTGCATTTTTAATTTTAATTTCATTAAAACCAATTTGTTTTAAATCGAATGGCGTATTATTCCAATACGTTACATTAAAATTTTTTTCCAATCCAATTTTATAAAAATTAGAAAAAGCAAAATTTCTAAGTCCAACTCCGTCTGGCAATAAAATAAAAATCTTTTTAGGTATCAACTGTCTCTGAATTGTTTTTGGTGATTGAGCTGCCAAATATCCGATTTCTGAAGACAATTAAGAAATAATTCTGCACTATTTCCTTCTCCAAAATCATTCTCTGATTTTTGTACTTTATGCGAGTCAATAATAGAAAGTGCCCCTTCGATTTCTTCTTCAGAATAATCCACATTTACTATGTCTGCATGTATCGCCCTATTTTGTTGTCTAGTGCCAATATTGATAATTGGAATGCCGTAATAAGGCGCTTCGCGAATACCAGCACTACTGTTTCCGATAATGAATTTGCTATTTTTCAAAAGAGTCAGAAAGTACTCAAAACGAAGTGAAGGAAAAATTTTAAATCGTTCATTATTTTTTAACCTTGCATAGCTATCCAAAATAAACTGGCTTCCTAAATCATTGTTAGGAAAAATAACCACATAATTATGATTATCCTTGAGCAAGGCAGAAACAAAATTTTCTGCATATTGCTTCATTGCATTTATTTCTGTCGTAACAGGATGAAACATTACAATTGAAAAATCAGCATAAGGAATTTTGTAATATTCTTTTACTGTTGCCAAATCTGGCAGCTGTTCCGAAAACATTATATCAATATCTGGAGAACCAATTGTAAATACAGATTCTTTTATTTCACCCATTTGGATTAGTCTTTTCTCTGCTTCAGCATTAGATGTAAAATGAATATGACTCAGTTTACTTACACTATGTCTTATCAATTCGTCAACAGTTCCCGAAACTTCGCCTCCTTCAATATGCGCTACGAGAATATTGTTAAGAGATCCAACTATTGCGCCAGCCAAAGTCTCAACACGATCTCCATGAACGACTATCATGTCTGGTTTTATAGTATTACAATAGCTTGAAAATCCTTCTATCGTTTTTGCAAGAGTCAGATCCATTGTGGTTTCATGAGTATGATTCACGAAAGTATGAATGTTTTTAAAATTGCATCGTTCAATTTCAATTAAGGTGTACCCGTATTCTTCTTGCAAATGCATACCAGTTACGAAAACAAAAACCTCAAATTCCTGATTTTTTTCAAGAATTGTGATTAATGATTTTATTTTACCAAAATCGGCTCTGGTACCAGTTAAAAAAAGGATTTTTTTCATTGATATTATTGAATATCTTCCCAAGTTAATTGTTCATCATTCTCAATATTTCTTGTGGCTGTTTTACCAATTATATCATTAAAACTTTCAGCCAAAATTTTTCCTGTTCCAGGTCTTTTTACCCAGATGTTTTCTTTGGTAAAAACTTCTCCTTTTTTAATTGAAGTAATAGAGCAAACTGTTGCAAAAGCAAAATCTATAGTTACTTGCTCTTCATCAGCAGGTTTTTTTGATCCGCCACGCATTTGGGCAATTTCTGCACTTGAAATGATTAATTCGCGACAAGCACTTTCATCCATACTGCAAACAATATCTGGGCCCATACGTTGCATGTGATCTGTAAAATGTCTTTCTAGAATGCTAGCTCCTAAGGCAACAGCTCCTAAACATGCATTGTTATTTAAAGTATGATCGCTTAAACCGAAAACTTTATTTGGAAAAGCCTGATTCAATTCGACCATAGCGCCAAAACGAACCAAATGAATTGGTGTTGGATATAAATTTGTAGTATGCAATAAAGCAACAGGAACATTATATTTATCAAATACTGCTACTGCTTTTTGAATACTTTCAATAGTATTCATTCCTGTACTTAAAATAACAGGTTTTCCAAAAGAAGCGATATGCTCTAAAAGCGGATAATTATTGCATTCTCCAGATCCTATTTTGTAAGCTGGAATATCAAACTTTTTTAGTCTTTCAGCTGCCGCACGTGAAAATGGAGTCGAAATAAAAATCATGCCTTTGCTTTCTACATAATTTTTAAGTTCTAACTCCTCTGCTTCGTTAAGTGAGCAACGTTCCATAATTTCATATATCGAAACATCTGCATTTCCAGGAATAACTTTTTTTGCAGCACCAGTCATTTCATCTTCAACAATATGCGTTTGATGTTTTACAACTTCTACTCCGGCTCTCTTAGCGGCATCTACCATTTCTTTGGCAACTTGAAGAGATCCTTCGTGATTAATTCCGATTTCAGCAATCACTAGTGGTGGGTAATCTGGGCCAATTTTGCGGCCTGCTATTTCGATATATGGATTCATTTTTTTACTTGTTTTTATATAAATATTGAGCGTAATCAAAATCTTCTTGCGTATCAATATCTACGCTGGCAAAAATATGATTTATCTCAAATGGAAAAGCATCTTCTGATATAATTATATCATTTAAAATTTTTTCGGATTTCGTAATATACAACAATCCATTTTCGAAAAAAAGAGGTTCTAAATCTTGGCTTCTTTGACCAATTTCATAATTAAAAGGAACGAACTTGCCTTCATTTATTTTTCCAAACTTTTGATGATTTCGAGAAACTGTAAATAAGCTGTTATGATTTCCTTGTAAATAAAGATTAAATGCATCTTTAAGCAAGTTCTCTGGACGCAACGGATTTGTTGGCTGTAATAAAATCACATTTTCAACTTCTTCAATTGATTCCAAAACATGCTTTAATGCTGAAACTGTAGGCTCCAAATCTCCTGACAATGATTCTGGGCGATCAATTACTTTTGCACCATATTCTAATGCAATTTCCGTGATTCTATCATCGTTTGTTGAAACATAAACCTCATCTATTATAGTGCTATTTTGTTTTGCATATAAAATAGAATGAGCCAAAAGAGGAATATCCCCCAACAGTTTTATATTTTTTTCTGGTAATCGTTTTGAACCTCCTCGCGCAGGAATTATTGCAATAGTTTTCATTAGCTAAAATTCTTTTTTGCGTTTTCAATAATGGTATTCATTCCTTCATTCCAACTTTTTGTAGAATATAAATTTTCAGGAATTGAAACTTTATATGTTTCTTCTGCATCAAGAAATGATTCGATTGCTTGCATCCAATCTTCAATAAAGTTCGGATTTTCAATCAGTTTTCCTAGTTTTCCGTATTGTAAAACTTCCGGAACTCCTCCATTTGCAGAAGCAATGCAATAACAACCGCAATGTAAAGCTTCAATTAAACTCAATCCAAAACCTTCATGCCAAAGTGTTGGAAACAAATAACAATCTGCCATTTGATAATACTTTGGCAAATCATTATTGGGTATTCTTCCTAAAAAAGACACCCCTTCTATTTTTACATCTCGATTTGCACCGATTACTAAAAGAATGGCGTCATTCTGGATTGCGTTAATTCTTTTCCAAACGTTTAAAATAAAATCTAAACCTTTTTTAGGACGGTCCTGAGAACACCAGATAAATACTTTTTTGTTTATAATACCTAACTGCTTCCTTATGTTTACTTTTTCTTCAATATTTACTTTATGAAATTTAGAAGTATCTATTCCATTGTGTAAAACTGAAAATTTTGTGGGCAGAACAGTATAATAGTCTTTATGCGCTTTGTAGGAGTCATTTGTTAACAAAACCATTTCATCGATACCCTCAAAAAAGCATCTCCCTAAAAAATTCTCATAAAATGGAGGAAACCCATGATAAAAGAATTGCAAATAACATTGATTCTTCTTATTTTTAGTTTTTAAAAAATCAAGCAATGGTTTTACAATTCCGAAATTATCGATGATTTGAATTATCAGCTTATCATTCTTTTCAATAATTTTCTCCAACTCTTTAAAATAGCCTAAGTAAGGATTTTTAAAAAATTTCTTTTGAACTTTTAAGAGATTATTATTAGTAACTAAACCATAATCAATTCCGTTGTATAAAGTCTCGGGCTTTTCACAAATGATATAATCAATAGAATGATCACTTCTTAAATAATTATGATATAAGGTTGTCCAGCTCCCAATATGAGAGTAAGGTAAAGGAATTTGGGAAATCAGAACTACTTTTGACATTTAGAGCGCTTTGACTTTACTTTTTTATTTTGAATGTGATACTATTTAAATCATTGCTGACTTCGTAAAAATAAGGAAGAGTATGATAAAACGAAATAATATGCAACAGCAATAAATCATTAATTTCTCTTAAAGAATAATATTTTGGCACTTTTTTCCCTAAAAGTTTCTTCAATTTGTATTTTAATGAGTTTTGAAAAGGATCTTTTACAAAATGAATATTCAAAATCCCATCTTTAAAATTAGGCAATTCACAAAACAAAAAATGAGTGATAACTTCCTTTTTATTAAGCATCAATTTTTCCTTATTATCCTTTTTTAAAGCTTCAAAATCATTCTTAGAGATACCAACTCCCCAACTTACATTATTAACTTCTGTTTTTCTGCTTTGAGCATTTCTTATCAATTTTTGATGATTTATTCTCACAATGTCCGTCAGTTGCAAATCTTGAGTAAGAACTTTTTTTTCTGCCTTTCTATAACTGGTATGCCATTGATGAAGCATTAAAATTTCTTCTGAATAGAAAATGCTTTCAGTACCATTTTTTTCTAATCGGTTATGAACATCAATATCTTCTGCTCCCCAAAAATGCAAAAATTCATCATAGCCAGTAATCTCTTTCAAGCTTTTAAGATGAAATAATGATAGACCTTGTGCTCCAACTTCACTACTGAAATCAATTTCAAAGTCTTCAAATTTCTTATCCGATTTGGATTCTTTTTCATTAAGAAAACCAACTTTAAAATAATAACCTTTAATTGGATTTTTTAATTCATAAAGTTTATAAATAAAATTTGAGCTAAAAATCATATCAACATCAGCTGTAAAAATGTATTCTGTGGTAACATTTTTCAATCCTATGTTAATTGCTTTAGCTCTTGACCAAGGCTGAAATTCAGAGTAATTATAGATATATTTTGCGAATTTATAATTAGAAACTAATTCCTTAATAATAGATGCCGAGACTGAATCTGAACCATAATCTACTAAAAGAACTTCAAACTTAGAATTTGTCTGCTCCTTAAGTGAATCTAAAGAACGCTTAACTCTCTCAGACTCTCTATTTCTATATGGATAAATTATAGTGATCATAAATTAAACTCTAAGATAATTGTCAATATATTTCAAAATTTCTGAATTTTCATTTTTAAACTTTCTTGCAAAAAATGTGCAATTGTCTCCATATTCATTATTCACAACACTATTTTCAAAAATCTCACGATGTTCCTCTGAAATAAAAGCAGGACCGGGAGCCACTCTCCAGTCTACATAAGTTAAGTTTCCTTTCAGATTTTTAATACCTGAATTCCCAATAATTGTAGGTATTAGGATTTCTTCGCTACAAAATGAATTTCTAAAAAACCTCTCATATTTTGGATTATTTTCTAAAAAGTCTAAAATATAATTAACAGTTGAATGTGTTAAAACCCACCAAGTAGGACCAAAAAAAACTCTCTCAAAAGGAAAATTTTTTTTAGGAAAATATAAACTGATTTTTTTCTCCAAACGCAATAAGACTTTTATCCAAATGGGTTTGTTTGGTTTTCTTCTGTAAAACAGATCAAAATAAAAATTGGTTATCCAACCTTTTTTAAATTCGGCAGGAAATCCTTCTTTTATACTTACAAACTCTCCGCCATCGTTTAATAATGAATACAGAAAATTATTATTTTTTATTGGGTAATCGCTTCCGCTGACTAAAGCGTAATAATCATAACTTCCTTCAAGCGCTTCTGTCATTAAATTAAGAATGGCTTTTTGGTGTGACCAGCCTCCCCACCAAACTTTATGCCTTTTGATGAATTTAATATTTTCAAATTCATTCAAGTTTGTAGGCATTAAAGAATTTTTATCAATATGAATGAAAAAATAAACATTCTTGTCATTTAAAGCAGCTATCAATCTTTTTAAATGCTCATATTCATGATAAGCCGTTATGAGATAAGCGATTTTAATTTTATTTTGCATATCTATTTTAAATCAAATAATTGCTAGCTTCCTCTTTTGAAAGTCCTTTCCATCTTAAAAAATACCTCATCAATTTTTTATTTAAAATGAACTTGCCAAAGATTTTACTTTTAATAATATAAAGCCATTTTGAGCTAGATTCTATTGATTTTAATTTAAAATCAATTTCTGTATTATCGCTTTCTAATTTTGACACTTCATCATACATCCATTGTTCTGCCACATTTCCCATGTGATAAGTATAATTATCAAGAGTTGACAATCTCCAAAAACCCTTCTTTACAACCGCTATATCGAACAAATCGTTACTCTTTCCCCCTAACACAAAATCTGTAAATCTCTTTTCTAAAGAATTAAAAATTGATGCTCTATATGTTATCACAAAATGACCTGCACCAACAACAGCCGATTCATTGTTATTAGAAATTGTCAAGTATTTTCTTAAATGCGCTTCATTATAAAAATTTTCATTTCCAACACTTACTCCAAATTTTTTCAGAGCTTCCTTATTAAGTACTTCCTTAAATTTCATCTTTTTTGAAAACAGGAAGTCCCAATATAAATTTGACGTAAAAGTTCTTAACGATCTAGAAGAGGGTGTTGTACATACCGCTCCACATTTTGAAAAATTTTGAAAAACTTTATAGGTGGCTTGCTGCCATCCGTTTAAAAATAACACATCGGCATCTGAGGTTGTTATGAGATCAAAATTGTGTCCTACAACTCCTTTAAGCATTGCATTTATCTTTCCAACATTTGTCACATGAACGAGTTCGTGAATTTTATTTTCTTTTTTCAAAGAATTTAAATAATACACAATAAGTTCACAACTACCATTATTCACAATTGTTATGTATGTTTTATCATGAACCGTTTTCCATAGTGAAGCTAAATTAAGTTTTAATATTTCAAAACTTTCTTTAAAATATCCTTCTTGATTTGGAATATATACGGGGATAATGACCTGATGAAAATAGTCAGATTTTAAAACTCCTTTATCTTTGTTTGGGTTAAAGCCTAATCTCACAGCATAATTGTTTTATACATTTCAATCACTTTTAATTTAATCTGAGAATATTCTAATTTATCGAGAGCTATTTTTTGATTTTTTAACGATGCCCTTTCTAGAAAATTTAAATCTGAAATTGATTTTAGAACATTTTCTTTAATCTCTTCAAGCGATTCTGGATTTTGAATTAAAAGCCCATTTTCATTATTTGAAATTACCTCTTCAGTAACACCACCAGGATTTGATTGTATTGGGAAAGCCCCCATAAGTATTGCTTCTAATAATGTATTTGGCATTCCATCGGAGATACTATTTCCTATATAAACTAAAGATTTTCCCATTAGCTCAATCAATTCGCTCTGCGAAAGTCCATGTCTGTCAAAAAAACTAAAATTTAACTGATTGCTTCTTATATAATCTTTCACTTTTGAGTGTGAACCAAAAACTACCACTTGATATCCTTCTATTTCTGTTTTTATAGAGTGCAGTGCCTTTACAATATTTAGACCTCTCCCTAAATGATGTTCATATCCTTTAACTAAAATAATTTTTCTTTTAGAAACTGGCAGTTTTAAAGTTTCCAGCTCTTTCATTTTATAACCTGTGCCACCAGGAATTACACCTAAAAATTTTCCGGAAAAGTTTAACTCGACCGCCAGATCAAAATCTCTTTTACAATCTGTATGCAGGAAATCAACTCTTTTTAAAACATTTTTTATTTTGTAATTATGGGTCTTAAAATTCTTATAGTAAAAAAGGTCACTACCCCAGCAAGAATACAACCATTTCACTTTTGGGTACTTTTGCATTGTTTTCAAAATAGGATATGAACAGCTCTGCATTTCAAAACTATGAATTACATCTGGTCTTATTTCTAAAATTATTCTCTCTAAGGCTTCATTTGCTGTTACTTCTAAATAAGGAAGAATTTTTTCGTATAAATTGGGATAGTTTTTACTCAAAAAAAATTCTCCTTTAATATGAGGCTTTTTTCTTTTTTTCCATCCAACAAATTGCTTTACAGAATCAAAAGTCTCTAGCTTTCCCCTTCCCAAAACATCAAACCAATATAACTCGAAGTCACTATCTTTCAAGTTTTCCATCCATCTTAGTATATGAATAGATGGCATTGAAATTAGCAGAATTTTCATGATTCTTATTTTTCTTAATCAGACTTTTGAATAACAAAAAACTAACAACAATAATATACTAGTAATTTGCATGGTTTATCTTTTTACTCCTCTAATAGTTAATTTCTTTAAAATAAATTTATAGCAGTCTATACCCTTTTTTAAAAATATTATAAATAGTAAATCCAATCATTGTTTTTACAGCTTCTGAAAATTTAAAAAGCTTTAGTTGTATACTTAAAAGTTCTACGAAATAATAAAATTTATACTTATTATTTTCTACTAAAGCTTGCCTGAGAATAAATTTACAACGCACTTTTAAATGTTCTTTTAAAATATTGGGACTTAGTTTTTTATTTTTTTCAATTATGGATATATGCTTTTTAATTGCTTTAAACTCTGATTTTATTTCATCAAAATTTAGTTTACCAATTTCATGAGACAAAGAGCTATCATGTATACGATATTGAATAAGTTCTTCATCCAAATAAACTACTGTTGGTTCATTATACAACATTCGGAGATTAAAATCCCAATCGTCTAAATTTGTAATTGTTTCATCAAATAAATAAGACTGTTTTTCTAAAAAACTTTTTTTCCATGTTGGAGTGCATATGTAGTAGGCAATTTTTCCTTTAAAATAATCATGAAGTATATCTTTAGATAAGAAAGCATGTTTTTTCTTCAGTACATTTTTATTGAAGTCAACATATTGTAATGATGACACAATTAAATCAGGGTTATTTGAAAAATTATTACTAATACACTCAAGGGCATTCGGGAATAAAATATCATCACTATCAAACCATTTAATATAATTACCATTGCTTAATTCAAATCCATAATTTCTGCATGAATTTGGACCTTTTAAAACCTCATCCGGTCTTTTAAAATACTGAAATCTAGAATCTTGCTGAATGTACTTTTTTAAAACTACATCAGTCTCATCATTCGAACCGTCATCAACTATTATACATTCCCAGTCTTGATAACTTTGCAATAAAATGCTATCTAGTGTTTCGAGTATTAAATGCGCTCTGTTATATGTTGGTATTATTATTGAAATAGTAGGATTACGCATAAAGATTTTTTTTGAAATATTTTTCCATTTTGTAACTCCCCCTATTAATTAAAATAAAGAAACATGCGCTGAGAAAAAACTCAATTCCTATTTTTTTATTTATTTGGTAGAATTGAGAAGTAGCATTTTTTGTTATAAAAAAGCAATTTTTAAAATGTTTTTGCTCCAACCCTCTATAAAATGAATGCACTATAATAGAATAATGTTGAATAATTAACTCTTTATCATTTAATTGAATACTTCTTTTCAAATTCTCTATTGCAATTATCATCTTGGACTCTTCAAATAATTTTATATAATTATTGTTTGCAAAAGTTTTTGTGTTTTCATGCTGACGATACAAAAACAATGATTTATTTAAAATTATATATTTATTTGGGTTCAAATTGTAAAATAATCTCGAAAAAAGTTCCGATTCTTGACCTCTTGCAATATTAACATTGAATAATTCTTTATTTTTTAAAAAACTTTTTCTAAAAAGAATAGATGGAGTAAGGATTTGGAGTCTCCATAAAATATAATCTTTAAATAAAAAAGATTTCACATCCAAATCGATATCCTTAATTGGTTTCAAAGTTTGGTCAGTATAAGTTCCTGAGCAGATGACCAGATCTATCTGATCTGAAAACAATTCAAGCTTTTTACTAATAAAGGTATTAATCATTATATCATCATCATCAAACCAATTGATAAACTCACCTTTACTTAATTCAAATCCATAATTCCTAGAAGCGTTCCCTCCTGGTAATCTATCTATGGGACGCTGATGCAATTGAAAACGACTATCTTTTTTAGCATATTCATTAATTATACCAACAGTATTATCAGTTGAGCCATCATCAACAATAATACATTCCCAATTTTGATAAGTTTGTGCTAGTATGCTATCTAGTGTTTCACCTATTAAATGTCCACGATTAAAAGTAGGGATTATTATAGAAACGAGTTCCTTAGTCATAATTGATAATTATTACTCATTTCTTACTTTGCGGTAAAGTAAGAAAGAATATTCATTGTGCATACCCTCTTGCTGAAGTTTTTTAACTATTTTATATTTTTTTAAAGTCTTTGTAAAATAACAGAAATTGTATGCAAAATCTCTTTTGTTAAATAGTAGAATTGATAATAAAATTTTCTTTAAAATAAACTTGAGCATTTTATTTACTGTCCATGAATTGTTAGGATTCAAAAGCTTTACATCATTGATATTAACAAAAGTTTTCAGAGTAAGCCTTCTCTCACTTACATTCCTATCATGTAAAGCAACTGATTTAGGTACAATGCCTATTTTTAGTTTTTTAAATTGACATCTATTAATATAATCATTATCCTCTGCATAATGAAAAAAATATGGATTGAACCCTCCTACATTTTGCAATGTTTTTTTTGACAGAAGCCAAATTGCCGCATTAACAAAACTAACATCATAAATATTTTTCAAATCTTTTTTTAAAAAAAGGTCTGAGTAAAAATCTTTACAATTATTAACAGTAACATAGGTTTGAAATAATAAATCCATTCTGTTTCCTTGCCCATTTAGATGTACAGGACTTAAGACACCATATTCTGGATTTACTTGCATTTGTTCAACCAAAAGCCCTATTGTATCTTCTTTTAAATAAGCATCTTGATTCAATAAAACAAAATATTCACCTCCTTTTTCTAAAGCGATGTCTAGTCCAATATTATTTGCTGCCCCGAAACCTAAATTTTTATTTTGTTGCACTAAAAGAACATTTTTGAAATTTCGTTCAATAAATTCAACGGTACCATCTGCACTACAATTATCAATAACAATTACAGTGGATGAAACTGCACTATTTAAAATACTATTTAAACAGTCTTCAATCCATTGCATCCCATTAAAAGTTACAACAATGACAAAAATTTTATTATGCATATTAAAACTTAGGATAATTTTATTTTAGAATTCTTTTTAGAAACTTTAACGGCCTCAAAACTGCATGCCCTACTGTATATGTATTACTAGCTCTAATATCTGCAAGTAATTCTTCTTTAATAATATCTCCTCCATCAAAAAAAGAAATACAATGTTTTTCAAAAACAAAATCAGATGCAATAGCTATTAAAAACATTGGGTTTATTACTCTCTTATTGATCATAGTATAATTACCGTAGAAATAGTTTGAGTCTTTTAAAGTATTATCATCTTGAATAATTGAGCTTCCATTGTTATAAGTTTGAGATAACAATTGAAAATTATTGAAATAATTAGAAACTAAACTAGTAAATTCATTTTTATATAATTCTTTAACATGGAATTCATTTGCGATATCTCGAAGCTCAGAATAGTGTAATTTATCAGGAGTAGATATTATTAATATACCTTCTGATTTTAAAATTCTTTTTATCTCTAACATCATTTTTTCATGTTCGTCATGATGCTCGATTGTTTCAAAACTAACTACAACGTCAACGCTATTATCTGCTAAAGGAATATTACTTGTGCTTCCTTCTAAAAATTCTATATTCTCTGCTTTATATTTTAATTTAGCTAAAGCAATCGATTCTTTGTCAATATCGACACCATAAACAAATGAAGCATGTTTACTTATTAAACTCGTGCCATAACCCTCGCCACTAGCTATGTCAAGCACAATTTTATCTTTTACATAAGTATTTGTAATTGCGTATCTATGTAAATGCTCTATTGCAACTCGGTTATATATGAAAGTTTCTAATCTTTCTCCTGTCCAATTTTTCATAATATTCTATTTCCAATTTAAAATTGGCCTCACAATTCCTGGAAAATTTCCATTATAATTCCCTCGAGCTGTATCGCCTCCAAATTTGTCAATTACATTAAATCCTACTATATCCATCTCATGAAATTCAACAACAAATGGGTTATATCTCATGATTGCAAAACTACATGTATAAGTACCTTCTGCTAATAGATTTCCTGGAATTATTATTTTTTTTGAATAAACGCCTTTAGATAATGGCTTCACTAGAGTTAAAGAATCTTTATCATGAGAACTAAAAATATGAACATTCTCATTATTGAATAAATTAAACCCATGTGTGAAAGTATTACCTTCCTCCAAAATTTCGTATGTAAATTGTATTGCTACTGAATTTGTTATTGAATGGTTTAATTCTAATTCCTCTTTTTCATTTAATACTTTTGCATTTAATAAACGTAAAAAATTAGTTTTTGGACTTGATTCTTTATCCCACTCTTTATAAGCAAATTGCTTTTCATCATCAAAATATCTATTGACCGCTTCTTCAATATTTCCCTCAAAAATTACTTTCCCATACTCTAAAACAACCCCCCTAGTACACAAGCTTCTAACGGCAGCCATATTATGACTCACAAACAAAACAGTCCTTCCTTCTCCTTTAGAAATATCCTGCATTTTACCAATAGCCTTCTTTTGAAACTCAGCGTCTCCAACTGCTAAAACCTCATCGACAACCAAAATTTCAGGTTCCAAAAAAGCGGCTACTGCAAATGCTAAACGGACTGTCATTCCAGAACTATATCTTTTTACAGGTGTATCAATATAACGCTCACATCCTGAAAACTCAATAATTTCATCTAGTTTAGAGGTAATCTCTTTTTTAGTCATTCCTAAAATGGCTCCATTAAGAAATATATTTTCTCGGCCTGTCATTTCTCCATTAAAACCTGTACCTACTTCCAATAAAGAAGCAATACGTCCTCGAGACTTTATACTACCTGTTGTTGGTGCAGTAACCTTCGAAAGAATTTTTAAAAGTGTAGACTTTCCTGCTCCATTTTTTCCTATAATTCCTAAAACCTCACCTCTTTGAACTTCAAAACTAATATCCTGGAGAGCCCATACATAATCTGAAGTTCCTTTTTTAGAACGATCATTTACTTCTCCAATTTTCAAATATGGATTTTCCTTTCCACGAATTTTATGCCACCATCTATTTAAATCGTGACTTAAAGTTCCTGTCCCAACTTCACCTAATCGGTACTGCTTAGAAATATTTTCAGCTTTTAATATAATATCTTTCATTTATACGGTATCTATAAAGCTTTTTTCGGTTCTATTAAAAACCAATAATCCAACAAAAAATACAATTAATGTAACTACCATTGTGTACACTAAACCTAAAATTGATATATTTCCAATATTTAAAAGCATGTAGCGTGAAGTTTCTATTACATAAGCTAAAGGATTATACTGAACAATCCAACCAAATTTTGGAAGCTTTTCTTTTATCAATTCCATTGGGTACATTACTGCAGAAATATACATTAGCAATTGCACTCCGAATCCAACCAAATTATTTAAATCTCGATATTTTGTAACCATTGAAGAAATGATCATTCCCAAACCTAGTCCCAATATTCCCATAAATATTATTAAGACTGGAAAAAACAACACCGATATATTTAAACTTAAATCTGCACCTTGACAAAAGAAGAAAATATAAAAGACAACAAATATGCAAAATTGAATTCCGAATTTGACCAAATTTGAAATCACTATAGATAAAGGAGTAATAATCCTTGGAAAATAGACCTTTCCAAATATCCCTGCATTAGATTTAAATGTATCTGAAGTTCCATTTAAACAAGCAGTAAAATAATTCCAGACCATAATACCAGCAAGATTAAATAAAAATGGTGGAATAGAGCCTGTCTTAATTCCAGCAACATTATTGAATATAATAGTAAAGGTTATAGAGGTAAACAAAGGCTGAATGAGATACCAAAGCGGACCTAAAACTGTCTGTTTATACACTGTAATTATGTCTCTTTTTACAAAAAGCATTAGTAAATCTCGATACTGCCAAATCTCTTTAAAATTCAGCGAGAAAAATTTATTCGTGGGTGTTATTTCAAACAACCAATCATTTGAGTTTTTAGAATCCATTAAAAAAGAACTTTAAAATCTTGCATTATAAAATTTAACAAGATTTTTAACATTTTAGATTTGGGTTAAAAATGTCAAAAGGCGTTTTTAAAAAACACCTTTTGATTATATTTGATTTATAATTTAATTATTTATACTACTTGTCTAGAACTTCAAAAGCAGAGTTCATACTCTTAAATTCTGGAACAATTTTTTTCATTTTAGCCACTATATCATCATTTTCGTAAAAATCAGCAATACCTATTAATTCGTCAACGTCATTATGAAGGGTTTCATACTCATCTTGAATTTCTTGTGCAATCATGATCTTGTTATGATACGTTGGAAGGGTTTTAGAAGTATCATTCAATAATTCTTCATAAAGTTTTTCTCCAGGTCTTAAACCAACAATTTTAATTTTAATTTCCTTGTCTGGTATAAAACCGGCTAACTTAATCATTTTTCGGGCTAAATCAATAATTCTAACTGGTTTTCCCATATCAAAAATATAGATTTCCCCACCATTCCCCATTGCTCCAGCTTCTAACACGAGCTGGCAAGCTTCTGGGATTGTCATGAAATAACGAATAATATCTTGATGTGTAATGGTTACTGGCCCTCCCTCTGCAATTTGTTTAGTAAACAAAGGCACAACAGATCCGTTTGAACCTAAAACATTGCCAAAGCGAGTAGTAATAAATTTTGTACCTCCTTCAACATTTTCTCTTTGATTTTTCAAGAATAAAGACTGCACATATTTTTCAGCAATACGTTTACTTGCTCCCATTACATTACTTGGATTTACAGCTTTATCTGTAGAAACCATTACAAATTTCTTTACATGGTATTTACAGGCTAAATCCGCAAGGTTTTTAGTTCCTTTTATGTTAGTCTGAATTGCCTGAGCAGGGTTTTCTTCCATCAAAGGTACGTGTTTATATGCTGCCGCATGAAAAACAACATGTGGATTATAATTTTTAAAGACTTTATCCAATGCTTTTTTGCTTCTGACATCTGCAATTACAGCAACAATTTTAGTGCTAAAATTCATGGCTTGCGTTTCTAAACATAAATTATGTAAAGGCGTCTCAGCATGATCTAAAACAATAACATTTTTCGGATTGAAATTCAAAACCTGTCTTACAATCTCACTTCCAATTGAACCAGCAGCTCCGGTAATTAAAATTGTTTTGTCTTTTAATTGTTTAGAAATTGATTTACTATCTAGAACTATAGGTTTTCTTTCTAATAGATCTTCGATTTGAATATTTTTTACTTTCTGAGAAATCTCTTTTTGGTTTTCCCAGTCGGAAATCAATGGAACTGTATATACTCTGTAGTTAAACTCCAAACACTGATCAACAATAATAAGTTGCTCATCTTTAGTTAAACTTTTATCAGCTATGATAACTCCTTCTGCCGCAACAGAACGCATTAAAGCAGGAAGCTTTTTTCTTAAAATTAAAATAGGAAGGTCTAGCATCCGTTTAGATGCATTCTGATTATTCTTATCTACGAATCCGACAATTTTAAATCTCGAAGGTGTTTCAAATTTTAAAGCATTTGCTACAGAAATAGCATTTGCATCTGTACCATAAATTACAGTTCTAATTAATTTGTTGGTAGCTTTTTCTGAAAAATACATTTCAAAAGTCTGTTTTACGACTACACGATATAAAAATAGTCCACAAAATGACAAAACCAAGTTGATAAAAAGTGCAGTATTCAAAAAAGCTTTGTGCCCTGTATGTAATTCAAATATTAAATTTATAAATAAGAAAAATACCAGAACAGACATCTGAGAAAACAGCAATTTTATTGCGTCAATATAAGAAGAATGTCTAATAATTCCTGAATACGTTCTGAAAAGCCAGAAAAAAAATACATTAACAATAATTAGTCCTGCAACAAAGTAAAAATTATGTGAGGTAATGAGATATCCTATTGCTGTCCCTTCAAAAAGCAAATAGGTAAGACAAAAAGAAAAAACCAAAACCATAACATCTATTCCAACAATAATCCATCTAGGCAGGTAGCTAAGATTATTAATGTTAGCACGAAGATTTCTTGGTGAGAAAGTATTATACAACAGTGAGGTTATGCTATTTGGTTTGTCTGTATTCAATTTAGTTTTTTTTAATGCCTATATTCTTGTCTTATATACAAAAATACAAATTAAAGGTTTTAAACAATTAGTTTAAAGGTACAAATTATATTTTAACAGTTTTTCTCTTTTGCTTTAAAAAATCAATTAGGTATGCCCCATACCCAGATTTTAAAAGTGGTTGTGCCAATGCTTCAAGTTGTTCATCGTTTATAAAACCTTGTCGCCAAGCAATTTCTTCGATACATCCCACTTTTAATCCTTGTCTTTCCTCTATAACTTGGACAAACTGCCCAGCTTGCATTAAACTGTTAAATGTTCCTGTATCTAACCATGCTGTTCCTCTGCTTAGTATACCAACCTTTAACTGTCCTTTTTCAAGATAAACTTTATTAACATCTGTAATTTCATATTCGCCACGAGCACTTGGTTTAATATTTTTGGCAATTTGCACTACAGAATTATCATAGAAATAAAGGCCAGGAACAGCATAATTAGATTTAGGCTCTAAAGGTTTTTCTTCTATTGAAATAGCATTCTTGTTTTCGTCAAATTCTACTACTCCATATCTTTCAGGGTCTGCAACGTGATAGGCAAAAACAACACCACCATCCGGATTAGCATTGTCTTTTAAGAGTTGTTGCATATTTGTTCCGAAAAAGATATTGTCTCCTAACACCAATGCCACTTTATCTTTTCCGATAAAATCTTCTCCAATTACAAAAGCTTGAGCTAAACCATTTGGATCTGGTTGTTCTGCATAACTAAATTTACATCCTATTGTACTTCCATCTCCTAAAAGTTTCTTGAAATGAGGTAAATCATGAGGTGTTGAAATTATTAAAATTTCATTTATACCAGCCATCATTAATGTTGACAATGGATAGTATATCATAGGTTTATCATATACTGGCATTAACTGTTTACTTACCGCTAAAGTTAATGGATGTAATCTTGTGCCAGAACCTCCAGCTAATATAATACCTTTCATAAATTTTAATTTTAGTTTCTAAAACTCATAGTTTAACTGAAATGTAAATCTCAACCTTTATTTTTTATATAAATATTTTTTTCAAACTTTCTTTATAATGTGGAATTTCCAAATTATAAGTTGACTTAATTTTCTTTTTATCCAACAAAGAAAAATTTGGTCTTTTTGCTGGAGTTGGATAAGAAGAAGATGGGATACCGTTTACCTTGCAATTATAACTTCCAAGCTCTTTAATACTCAAAGCAAATTCATGCCAGCTTATTTCTCCTTCATTAGAATAATTATATATTCCTGAAATCCAATTTGGTGAATTAACAATATCAATCATTGCTTGAGCTAGATCAGCTGCATAAGTTGGTGAACCAATTTGATCATTTACTACGCTAATCTCCTCTCTCTCTTGCATTAAGCGTTGCATAGTTTTAACAAAATTGTTTCCAAATTTACTATAGACCCAAGAAGTTCTAATAATAATCGAATCAGGATTTTGCTTCATGCATGCAATCTCTCCTGCCAATTTACTTTCACCATACACATTTATCGGATTTGTTAGCGCCTCTTCATCTAAAGCAACAGACGAAGTGCCATCAAAAACATAATCTGTAGAAACATGAATTAACTTAATATTATTTTCTGAAGAATACTTTGCAATTACTTCTACAGCTGAAGAATTTACAGTAAAAGCCAAATCTCTCTCTATTTCAGCTTTATCAACTGCGGTATAAGCACCACAATTAAAAATCACATCTGCCTTAATTTCATTTAATTGAGCCGACAAAACATCTAGATTATCTAATTGGATTTTTGTTCTATCCGCAAAAATCCACTCATACTCTGGATATTTTGATGACAAAACCGATAGTTCTGATCCTAATTGCCCATTTGCACCTGTTACAAGAATTTTTTTCATTAAAATAGGCTATTACAGTTTTCAATAAAAGGCAGAATCTGATCTTTATCAGAAACGATTGCATTATTCAAATCCATTCCCCAATCAATATTTAAAGATGGATCATTATATTTGATTCCACCTTCAGAAGCCTTATTATAAAATTGATCACATTTGTACATCACCGATGCTGTTTCACTAATCACCGAAAATCCGTGCGCAAAGCCTCGAGGAACTAACAATTGCTTTTTGTTTTCTGCTGAAAGTAAAATACTAAATGATTTTCCATAAGTAGGAGAATCTTTTCTTAAATCTACAGCAACATCAATAATTTCACCATCTAAAACACGTACTAATTTAGTTTGTGCAAAAGGAGGGTTTTGATAATGTAATCCTCTTAAGGTTCCATATTTGGAAAATGATTGGTTGTCTTGAACAAAATCAATATTAATTCCTAGATCTTCAAATTTAGTTTTGCTATAAGACTCAAAAAAATAACCTCTTTCATCGCCAAAAACAACTGGCTCAATAATAACTAAATCTCTAATGTACGTTTCTTCAACTTTCATATAAATTAGGCAAGTGTTTTTATTTTAATTAATTAAAATAAAGTGTTGATTACTTTTTCTATTCTTTTTTTATCTTCATTTGTAAGATTTGATCCAGATGGCAAACATAATCCATTTTCAAAAAGCTCTTCTGATATTTTATTGCCATAATAAGGATATTTTTCAAAAATTGGTTGCAAATGCATTGGCTTCCAAATTGGACGTGTCTCAATGTTTGCTTTTTCAAAAGCTTGCAACAAATCATTCTTAATTTTGCTTGATTTTAGCAAAATTGTATTCAACCAATAATTTGAAAAATAATCTTCATTTTTTGCCTCAAAAAGTTCGACTTCTTCTATAGTTGAAAAAAGTTCTCGATAAAACAAATGATTATTCCTTCTCGAATCTATTTTTTCTTTAAGCGTTTTCATTTGTCCTAATCCAATACCTGCACAAATATTACTCATTCTGTAATTATATCCAATTTCACTATGCTGATAATGAATAGCATCATCTTTTGCTTGGGTTGCATAAAAAATGGTTTTCTCCTTTACTTCTTTTGAATTAGATATTAAAGCACCACCACTTGATGTTGTAATTATTTTATTTCCATTAAATGACAATATTCCAAATTCACCAAAGGTACCACAATTTTTCCCCTTATAACAACTTCCTAAGGCTTCGGCACTATCTTCAATAATTGGAATTCCATAACAATCAGCAATAGCATGAACTTCATCTACTTTATATGGCATACCATACAAATGAACTGCAATTATTGCTTTTGGTTTATTGCCTTTTTTAATCCGATCCTTAATCGCTATTTCAAGATTTTCAGGACAAATATTCCAAGTTTCAGGTTCGCTATCAACAAAAATAGGAGTTGCGCCTCGATACAAAATTGGATTTGCAGATGCTGAAAATGTCAAGCTTTGACAAATAACCTCATCTCTTGGTTTTACTCCTAATAAAATTAATGACAAATGAATTGCATATGTTCCTGAATTTAACGCTGCTACGAATGAATCTTCTCCGAAATAATTTTGAAGTTCAATTTCGAAATCATTTACATTTGGCCCACCAGAAGTAATCCAATTAGATTGCAATGCTTTCTCAATATATTCTATTTCAAAACCACTTTGCTGCGATAAGGATAAATAAATTCTACCCATTTAAATTCCAATAATCAGAAGGATATCGTGCATCATCTTCTTTTACATTAGATAATGGCAAGGTAGAAAATGATATTAATTTTGAGTCTTTTTCTAGTGATTCTACTGCATTTGCATAACCTGCAGGAATATGAACAATTTTACTGTCAAATTCAGATACTTCTACTGTTTCAATAGGTAAATCTTTTGAAGGGTTTTCCCAATTATCAATTTTTACAAAATGGATTTTAAAAGATCCGCTTACACAGTAAAAGTTCTTTGAATCTAATTTATGTCCCTGCCAAGCGCGGATAGGGTTTTCTTCCGAATTAGTAATGATATAAAATCTTTCAATATCATTAAAACTAAAATCATTAACATATGAAATAGTTCCTCGGTGATCTGAAAAATTTCCTCCCTGAATTACTTCTGGACTCATACCTGTAATTTTAAGTTACTTTTATTTATCAAGTAAAATTTTAATGAATACACTAAAAGCAATGGAACAATTATAATCGCAAATAATATATAATCGTTTATTTTTTGATAAAGTGATATTACTAAAATTGAAACCCCGATTTGTGCCAATGCATAATACAGCGAAACTAATCTATGCTGTATTTTATATTCATTGCTCAGAATTTGATATAAATGTAAACGATGTGCTTCGAATATATTTTGTTTTAAATAAAGACGATGCAAAATGGTACAAACTGCATCTATACCATAAACAGCTAAAAACAAAAGCCAAATAATCGAATTGGTCTTTAAAATTAATTTTAAAACTAAATAAATAATCCAAAATGCAATTGCAATACTACCAACATCACCTGCAAAACATTTAGCCTTTTTTCTATAATTAAAAAACAAAAAGACCAGACTTGCAATCATTCCATATTTTATGAAACTTCCATCTGTAAACAGTTGAATTTTTGTATTAACATATAATAAAGATCCAAGTACAGCCAAAGTATAAAGTCCTGTTATTCCATTAATACCGTCCATGAAATTGTAAGCGTTTATTAATCCAATTGCAAGGACATAAGATATAACAACTCCCCAAATTGGCATAAGAGTAAACAAGTTAAGATCTAAGAAAATCAGTGTAATTGCAAGAAAATGAATGGAAATTCTAATTTTATTAGAAAGACTTTGAATATCATCCCAAAAACTTACCAGACTAACCAATGTTATTCCGGTAAAGAAAAAATAATTGCTTTCAATATGCTGAAAAAAATAAAGCAGAGCTGAAAACCAAAAAATTACACCTCCTCCTCGAAGAGTTATTTCGGTATGTGAACTTCTTTGATTTGGTTTGTCGATAATATTAAAACGATCTGCTACTTTGAAATAAAGCAACATTAAAATCATTAAGACTAAACCTAATATAGTGTATTGCATTATTTTATAAAACTTTTTATTGTTTTTTCCAATCCTTCTTTTGTCGTATTTGGTAATTTTTCAATTCCAATTGCCTTTTTTATCTTCTCATTCGAAACTCTATAATTTTCTGTTAGTTTTTGAATTGTTTCAGAATTTAGTGGAAATTTAATAACATCCCCTATTCTGGCTATGCCATTTATAACAGGCTTAGGAACAGAAATATTTAAATTAGTTTTATCTAAAACGGTAGATATAATTTTTACGAGCTCATTTGTAGAAAGTACATCATCGTCCGAAAAATTATACACTCCTGATTTTATCTTTTTATTTTGAAGAATTTCCTTAATCATAAAATTAAGATTATCAATCCCTAAAAATGATCTTTCATTATGAAATGCTCCTAATGGATATGGAACTCTATTTTTTACAACATTGTAGAGAAGATTTAGATTCCCTTTATTACCTGGACCATGAATCATACAGGGTCTAATAATAAAAACTCTTTTACCTTCAGGAATCTTCTTTGACAAAATATATTCTTCTGCTTTTAGTTTTGATTTTCCGTAAGGAGTTTTCGGATTAACCATTGCATTTTCATATAAAACATCATCGACTATATCTGCAACTGCCTTCACACTACTAAAATAGATAAAATCGCTAATCTCACTTTCTAAAAACAAATCGAATAATTCTTTAGTTAAATCAGTATTTATTTTAAAATATTCAGATGAATCACTTGTATTCTTTGTATCATGAGCTTTTCCTGCCAAGTGAATGAGAACATCACCCACTAAATTCTCTTTCCAATCTAAATTACGTAATGAAATGGGATTAACTTTAAAAGATTGCTCTTCTAAATGATCAAGCAAATTTTTACCTACAAAACCAGATGAACCCGTTACTAGTACGTTCATATTTTTAGCTGTTTAAATCATTATAGATTTTTAAATGTGTAGAAATTACAGCTTTCACATTAAATTCTTTTTCGGCTTTTATTCTTGAATTTTCTCCCATTTTTCTAATTAATTCTGGATTCAGAATTAATTTTTCCAATGCTTCAGCCAATTCATTAATTGAATAAACTGGAACTTTAAAACCATTTTCTCCTTCATCGACACATTCTCTGCATCCGATAGCATCTGTTGTTACAATAGCTCTTCCTATAGAACAAGCTTCTATTAAAGTTTTTGGCATTCCCTCTCTGTAAGATGGTAGAATTACAATATGTGAATTTTTGTAAACTTCAACCATATTTTTCTGGTATCCTATCCAAATTACATACTGACCATCTTGCCACTCATTTAAATATGATGCAGGAACACCTGCCTTATTCTCTTCATCTGCAAGACCTGACAAAATGAATTGAGCTTTCTCGTTATATTTTTCTTTTAAAATATCTGAAGCTCCTTTTAATTCTTTTACTCCTTTATCCCATAACATTCTGATGGGAAGTAAAATTTTTACTCTCTCAAAAGAAGGCATTTTAGAAAAAGAAAATTCATCTAGATTAACTCCAGATCCTTTTATTTTTATAATTGAATTATTAAAATAAATAACACCTAATTTTTTAAGTTCAGCTTCATCATCATCATTCTGAAAAATTATACTAAGATTTTTTCTATTGAATCCAAATCGCATTAATCTAAGCATTATTTTCTGAACTAAACTCTGACGATCTCCTGTAAAATTATATCCTAGTCCACTGATTGCGTTAACTACTCCTTTAATTTTTAAAACTTTTGCAATTACAGAACCATAAATTACAGGTTTAAGTGTAATATGATGCACTACATCTGGTGAAATTTTCTTATAGAGCTTTCTAAATTGAATTAAGGTTTTTAATTCGTCTAAAGGGTTTGTTCCTGAACGTGAAAATTTAAAGTCAATAAATTTTATTCCATCAATCTCTATTTCATTACCTCTTCCTGTATCCTCAGCTGCAACAATAACTTTCCAACCTAATTTTGAAGCCTCTTGAGCTATACATAATCTATGAGATATAAAAAACCAATCTACATTGGCCACCATTAATAGTGTTTTCATTATGCGTTATAAATTTAATTTATCTAATAAAGAATTCGATTTTATTAAAACTTATTATTAATTTCTTGATCCGGTACTTTTTACAATTGCATACTTATCTTTTTCTATTCTAAACCATTTTTCAAAATACTCAAAAGAAATATATGAAATTAGTATAGTTGTTCCAAATACAGAACAGTAAACAGCTATATATTTCCAAAAAAAATTAAGACTAATATCTTTAAGTAAAAAAGACAAATAAAATATAATTAGTGGATGATAAACATAAACACCGTATGAGATTTTTCCTAAGAAATTAAAAACACTAGTATCTAAATTAATAAGACGATTTTTTATATTTATTTGTCCAACAATTAAAATTAAAGCAACCAAACTAATGATCCACATATCAATTATTGAATTAATATGAAAACTATTTAATCCCACCAATAATAAAATAAAAAATGCTATACTTTGCGATATTTTATTATCCACCAACTTCAAAAATAAGTGATTATTTTTTTTATAATAGTACGCTCCAAGACCTCCAATCATCATGCAATCAAATCTATTAACTATCGTTGCGATTGCCAATTCAGTATATGGCATAATTACCCATATAATAACCCTTATGATATTTAAAATGACTATTAGAAAAAATATTTTTTTTATTAAATTTTTATTAATCAATTTATTTAACCACGGCCAAAACAAATAAAATTGTTCTTCAACTCCTATGGACCAATAGTGATGTAAAAAAGGCAATGACATATTCATTATAAAAGGAATATTTGCTGTAAAAAAAATATAAAAGAAAATTGAACTTGAATTAAAATCATACGAAAAAAGAACAGCAGTAATTATTGCTAATACAAAATACAAATAATACAGGGGCCATATCCTAAGAATCCGCCTTAAATAGAATTTTTTTATAGCAATTGTATTGGTTTTTTCTTTTTCTAATTGAATTAAATATGTAATTAAAAAACCACTTAATACAAAAAAAATAGTAACACCGTTAGAGGCTAACTGATAACTTACTGGTTTACCAGATGCATTTTTACCTAATAAGTAAGGTGATAGATTGAATTTTTCTAGTTCCAAGGTTAAATGAGAAAAAACAACAGCAAGTGATGCAATAGCCCTTAGACCATTCAAACCACTTAAGTACAAAGATTTATTGAGCATTATTTTTTGGTTAAAAATTTTATTCTAATATTATTTTTCAAATTTGACATTTTTGATTTATCTATTTTTGTTCCTTGATAGACTTGTGGATTTGTTAAATCAACTTGAATATTGTTTTCAAAAAGATCATAAAACTGAACTGGCTCTTTACTATTGTTTTTCCATGTTGGATTATCAATTTTTATGTTTCCACTAACAATTCCATTTTGAGTTTTTTTTGCTATGGCTTCACTTTTTAGTTTTGTAAGTGCAAATCCCATAGCATAGGCAGAACCATCATCCAAATGATTTTTAATGACAACATCTATATTTTTTTCATTTACCCCATAAATATTATTTAATGCGAAAAGAATACCTCTCAAACTATTATTAAAAGTGATTGGGTTGGTTACTGTAATTTTTTGCAAATTTTCTAGGTTGTTATTTGGTTCAAAATCAATTCCTGCCATAGGGCGAGTGCCATTTGTATTTGATATTAAAGGGTTTACAATATCAAGTCCTATCACTGATATAACAGAAATTCCGTTTCTTCTATTATTATCTAAAAGGGCATTTTTAATTACAATATTACTGTTCATTTGTTTCCCTGTGCCTATATAAATACCATCTCCCCAACAATCTGAAATTACAGGATTTAAAATGGTTACATTTTCAGCTCCTCTGATAGAAATCCCCATTCCCCACTCTCCAGTGTTTCCAATATGAGACTTTCTATCTCCAGTAATATTAGGAAAATATAACACTACATTTTTAACATTATAAATTCTTATGACCTCATAATTTGTTTTATCATTTGGCTCTAATAATAATTTTGAATTTTTACCAAAAATTAATTTGCTGTCACTACTGATATTAATTCCTTTGGAATTAATTAGTAAAGGAAAATCAGGAAAATTTACAATTCTTTTTTCATCGAGTACTTTTTGAACAATATCAGTATAATCTTCTTTTCCGGTTTTGTCGCAATTCACTGGCAAACTACTAACTAAATCATATGCTGTTTTACTTAATCCTGCCGCTTCTGACAGTACTGAATTATCAGTCTTAATATTGGAATAATAATTTTCAGGAATATTTTTATATTTAAAATTTTGACTGCAACTTATATTTGATTGCAGTAAAAGTAAAATAAAAACTATTTTACTTTTTGTTTCTAGTTTTTTTATACTATACCACATGATTTAAAATAATTTTAATGAATTCGTTAATATCTCTTTGTTTAAGGTAATCATCAAATTTAATACGATTTAGACTTGTATCTGCCTGTAGACATTCTTTCAAAGCATTTGCTAATGTAGAGTCGTTAGTTTCTTCAGATATTACAATACCTGGAATTTTATCTATTCCTCCAGCGCACATTGTACTTACAACTTTTTCATTTTGACTCATCATCTGCAGTAGGACATTTGGAAATCCTTCTAATCTTGAAGAAACCACGCATATATCTGCTTTTTTAAAATATGGATAAACATTAGATTGAAATCCTTCTAAAAAAACCTTATGTTCTAATTTTAATGAATTAATTTTTGATTGCAATTTATCTTTATAAGGTCCATCTCCTAAAATGTATAGATTTAGGTTTTCAGAATAAGAGCCTAAAAGTATTTTAAAGCTATCAATTAATATGTCGAATCCTTTTTCTGGGATTAAACGTCCAGCTGTCACAATATTTTTTATTAAATCATTTCCAGCATTTTGAAGTTTTATTTCATCTTTTTCAAGGTCCCTAATTAACTGCAAATCTATTGGATTTGGAATTACCTTTATTAGTGTTCTTTTATTTAGATAGGGAAGGTTTTTTATTAGCTGCTCCTTCATATCTTCTGTTTGACAAATCAATAACTTTATTGTTTGATAACCAACCCTATATAAAGCTAAATAAATCTTCTTTTTTACTCCTCGGTATCTTTTAAAAATTGAAGTTGATTCCCTAGCAATTAAACTTTGGACTCTTATTATCTTTAAACTGTTCAATAACCCAACCACTGATGTACAGCCAATATGGGATGTAAACGACAGATAGTAATTATTATTTCGTTTGAATATCATTTTAATAATGAATTTCAAAAACCCTCTTTTTTCGCTTTTGTTAGATAAATGGTGAAATTTTAAATTATTGCTTTGCAGATTATTCCAACCGTTTATTTCAAAAAATTTTAAAAAATATACATCTACAAAAAACTCTTGTTTAAGCAATGTTTTTACAATCATTAGCACAATTTGCTCCGCTCCTCCAAGTTTGTTGTTTGGTAAAACAATTAAAACTTTTTTATTATTTTTTTTCAATTTTATAATTAATTTTTCATACTTTTTTTAACTCTAACATCTATAACTTTATCAATTTTGTCTTTATAGCTCAAAGTTGAATCAAGATCATTTTCAGAAACATATTCATCAATTACCTTCCTTTTATAATCTGAATAATTACCAATAATTCTAGCAGGATTTCCTCCAACAATTACGCCTTCAGGAACAGATTTTGTTAAAACTGAACCAGCGGCAACAATTACATTGTCATCAATTACAACTCCAGGTAAAATAATAGAATTAACACCTACAAAAACATTATCCCCAATTTTTACCTTTTGATATAGAAATCTCCTTCCTTTTTCATCGTCAAAAAGCCATGTTGAACCATCATGAGTCAAAATTTTAACACCAGAGGTTATAGTAACCTTATTACCAATTTCAATTAACCATGGTTCAGTACCAAATTCTTTAGTAATGATTCTACAATTACTTCCAACCTTTACTCCCTTGTATTTTGCATAATTCGTTCCAGTTAAAAAAAATTGATATAAGAGATCTTTAATTTTATAAAACAGTTTTTTTATCATATCATCTTTTTAAAACAGTTAAATACTTGCTTTGAAACAATATTAACATCAAAATTTTCTTGTACAACATTATACGCATTATTGCCAAATAAATTTCTTTTAGAACTTGATTCAATCAATATGTCAAAAGCTTGAACCCATTCATCAATATTGTTTACTCCATATCCAATTTCTCCTAACTTTAAAACATCATTATTCATACCCACAGCCGAGACAACAACCGGAAGCTTCGCCGCCATATAACATAACATTTTATAACTGCACTTCCCTCTTGTTTGATCGTTATCAGGTAATGGCATAATACCAATATCAGCATTTTTTATTGATGTAAATTCTATATCCTGAGACCAATAGCTAAATTCGTAATCCTTTTTTTCTAAATATGTAAAATTTGGCTCTGTATCTGATATTATCTTAATTTTAACAAAATCATATTTATCGCAAATAATTTTTAATGCTTGTTCCATTTTATAAACAAAAGGATATCCAGAGCTAGTACCTGTCCATAGTATATAAAATGGTCTAGAAGTATTATCTCTTTCCACTTCGTCATATTTTGAAACATCCACTGCAGTTGGGATAATGTCTATATTGGAATTCCAATTTGAAAAATAATCTGCTAAAAATTCGTTTCCACAAATTACTCTTTCTGCCCTTTTAGCAATTTTCTGTGCAAAAACACCATTATTTTTCAAAAAAATTGCATCATCAACATCAAAAACAATTGGTTTAGACAAAAATCTTTCAAATGAATATTGTTTTGAAAACATTACTTTTTGCAACCATGTCACATCTGTTTTGGATTGCTGGAAAACCTTTACGGAATTTTCTAGAATATTTTTTACCCCCCAGTTCAATTGATTAATTTTCCCTCGAGGAGGAAAGGCACCAGATTTAGAATAAATCTCATTCACGCTTACACCATAATTAGCTAAATATGGAATTAATTGTCTAACCCTGTACCGAGCACTTGGAGCTAAAAAACCAGTCGTATAAGCATTAACTTTCATGTTTCAAATTATATATATGATTTAAATAAACAACTAAAAAAGGAATAAAAAACAACATCCTTAAATATATAAATATAGGATAGCCTACTTCAAACAAAAACAAAACAAAAACGATAAATAAATATGATTTCCGCTCTCGGACATTAGTCCTAAAAAAATTGAACATCCCATAATAAATCCCAACAGCCATAATTAGGGATCCTCTTAAAAGATATAATATAAAACCTGAATCTGAATAATAAAGGTTATCTGAAACTGTTAATCCTATTGGGGAAAAAGGATTACTCATAATATAATCAATTGTAGGTTGTAAAGGTGATTCTGAAGAATATCTTCCTCTTAATCCATTTTTATCACTAGATAAAATTAGTGATAAATCAAATTTATTCATGATAACCAAAATAGTATCATCAATAAAAATAAAGTATAATGGTATAATCGAAATTACAACCGCTACTATTATCAAACTAGTCTTATTTGATTTAAATAAGTCAAATAAAATGAAAATAGAAAACAATAAAAAAATTAATGAACTGTTTGATCTTATAAAAAATAATAAAATCAATAATATAATGGCACACAGCAAATAGATAAATTTGTTTAAAACTTTATATGTCTTAATGTTTAGATAAAAGAAAATAAATAAAAACAATGCTGCTATTGAATGGGTGGCAAAAGTACCAACCGGTTTAAAGCCAGCAAGCATATTTGGCAATAAATTATCATAACCTGCTATATAATAATTCAATATAAATTGTAAGACGGCTTGGGAACTGAATACCACTCCAACTCCTAAAAAAATAATTATAAAAGTACATATTAGAAAACTACTTCGGACTAAGTTATTAACCTTTATATCTTTTAAGTCTAAGAAAAATAATAAACTAAGAAAAAAAAAATTAGGATAAATTCCGAAGGAATATTTAGTGAAAATAAAAGAGGCCGAAACTGTAAATATTAACAATGAGATATTAATCATAATAAATAACAGAATTCTAACCATTGTAATCCTCTTCTTTATCAAAAGCACGAAAAATACAAATAAAAGGAAAAATGAAACAAAAGAAAAGTTATTACTCATTTGACCATTTATCGAAGTCGGAGAAAATATTCCAATAAATAAAAGTAAAGAAAAAATGAATGAATCCCTTTTCTCCGTTTCATTCAAAATCATGATTTGCAATCTTTAATTTGTCTTACAACTTTAGCTGGGCTTCCAACTACTACTGAATATGAAGGAACATTTTTTGTTACTACAGAGTTAGCCCCTATTATTGCATTTCTTCCAATAGTTATATTAGATAAGATTGAAACATTTTGCCCAATCCAAACATTATCTTCAATAATAATAGGCCCTTTCGAATCTAATTTTCTTAAAGATGGAGCAATCTCAATATCCATAAAATTGACATCTCCGTGTGAGTGATCTGAAATAAAAACATTACTTGCCATCAAAACATTGTTACCAATAATCACTTTATCTATAGCAACTATTTGACAATTTGGATTTAATGTAACATTGTCTCCTATTTCAATTTTACCCTCGTATTTATAATCATAGTAAGAATGTATTGCTTGCATTCTTAAATTTTTACCACTCACAAAATTTTTACCAATTTTTATGTTGTTTAGTCCTTGAATTTTAATAGGATATTGAAAACGTGCTAATCCATCTACTTCTTTTAACTTTCTTGATATTGAAAGAGAAAGCAGATAATTTTTCAATGAATTAAATTTTACTGAAAATTTATAGCCGAACATATAAGAAAGAACTCTAAAAAACATACTGTTATTTTTTCTTGAAGGAGCTGCTTAGCAATTCTATTGCTGTCTTTCTATTAAATATAATAATTGAAGAAATAAAAACTACACCTCCAAGTATAAGTTTCAAAACTAAGAAGTATATATCTTTTGAATCTCCAAAAAAACGCATTGAAAAAAACATTAAAAGAGCTGATAGAACAACTTTTAAAATCGGAATAAAATCAATCGGAATAACCAAAATTTTCCTCGTTACAAAATAAGTTGTTAAAACAGCAAGAGCGCTACACACTAAAGCACACCAGACTGCCGATATATACCCGAATTTTGGGACAAAAATTATATTGAGCCCTACGTTTAAAATAGCAACAAACACTAATATTAACAACTGAAACTTAGTTTCTTTTTTTAAGTAAAAGAACAAATCAAAATAAAAACTTTTAACTCCTAAAACAAATGCATGCATAGAAATTAATGGCAGGAAAAAAAAATCTAATTTGGAAAATTTCTTTCCCAGTAATAGGTGGGTTAAATCGTGAGAGGTTGCGCAAAATACAACTACTATTGGTAACGCAATGAAAAAAATCATTTGCAAAGATTTATTCATATGTTTTTTTAACTCCCCACTATTTCCTTGTTCAGTATACAATTTCATAGCAATTGGAAATGCTGAAGTTGCTGCAATAGAAATAAAAACACCTATAGTTTGTTGACTAAAGTCGTATCCCAAAGAAAATAATCCTGTTTCTTCAACACTTCTATAGTGACTAATAATAAATCTGTTTGAATAGGATAAAATATAACTTAGACCTGCTGAAGCTGACAATGGTAAACTATAAATTGTAATTTTTTTTAACAATTCTCTATCCAACTTGAAATTAAAATTAACTCTTGGAAAATTTATTTTGTAAATAGAATATAAAACTGAAAATATAAAACTAAAAATCATTGCGATAATTAACCCCATATATCCAAAGCCCAGATAAACGAGTACAATACCTATAACAGTCGCAAAGAAAGATTTTATGAAGTTAGACTTCATATAATCATTTGGTTTTAATTCTGTAATAAATATTTGAGTTAACAATGTAAATACGTACTGCAGAATCACTAATATTCCAATATATAATATGATTGTTTTATTAATATCAAGATAACGAACATATGGATATATAAGATATGCTATTATAGTTACAATTATAGATATTAAAATTGCTAATTGAATCTTGTTCTTAACAAATAACAAAAATTCATCTCTTTTATCCTCTGCAATATATTCAGGTAGGAATCTCGACATTCCAAATCTAAACCAATCGAAAAAAATTATATTAATAATTCCTACTATACTAATTATTAAGGAATAAATACCGTATTCAGCAGGTGTTAAAATTTTCGAATAAAATAATATTGCAATAAATGAGAGTATACCAGGAATACCCTTACTTAAAAAATAGACAAACGTGTGTTTAAAAAATGTGTTCACTTATCAATCTTTAAAATTCAATTAGATTTCTAAAAAGGAATAAGAAAAATTATAATTTT
>Ga0099826_10000127_pt1 | contig 34374 bp, 43 predicted proteins | sample Mtrugardesep15_FD_76830 | JGI IMG/M metagenome (GOLD analysis project Ga0099826, IMG submission 76830) | Root nodule microbial communities of legume samples collected from California, USA - M. trunc garden sep15 | ecosystem: Host-associated > Plants > Roots > Nodule | place: USA: California... | reverse complement strand
CCTTGCCGCGCACCCGTACACGACCCGCGTCATCAACCCCGCCTACGGCCCAAAGTCGGCCGGGTTCGGTTGCGAGACCTGCCACGACTGGGACGGCGTCCCCGAAGGACGCGGGAACTGCGCCACCATCCTCGCCCTCGCCGAAGCCTACGGACTCGAACCAGTAGACGAGCAGGACGTGGAGGTCATCCGTGGCTGATCAAAAAATCGGGCAGCTCCTCGACACGCTCGGCGTCACCGTTGACCTCGACGAAGGCGACATGGTCACCGACGCCCACGTCCTCCTGAAAGTCGTGAAACCGGACGGTACGGCCAGCCTCGTCAAAGCCGTCAGCGAATCCCTCGACTGGATCACCTTGATCGGCATGCTCACCGCCGCCCTCCACATCGAGAACAGCGGCTACACCAACGCCCGAGACGACGACCAGTAGGAGAAGGCCTTGACGATCGCAGTCGACTTCGACGGAGTGATCCACGCCTACAGCAAGGGCTGGCAGAACGGCACCATCTACGACGCCCCCATGCCGGGCGCGCTCGACGGCCTCAACGAGCTGATGAAGCGGGACGCCGTGTTCATCCATACCAGCCGCGACCCGCAAGCCGTCGCCCTGTGGATCGTCGAGAAGCTTGGGATCACGGCCACCTGGGAGATGGAAGGCGCCCGCCCGCACGAGTTCTGGAACGACCGGGGTCGGGTCCTCGTCACCAACCGCAAGCTGCCCGCCACCGTCTACATCGACGACCGGGGACTGCGCTTCGAATCCTGGGAGCAGACCATGGCCGTGCTGGATGCGTCATGAGCGGCGGCTCGTACAACTACCTGTGCCACGCCTTCGACCTCGACGACCTACTCAGTAGTCGCGGCAGCCTGAGAGAGATGGCCGACCGGCTCGCCGGGCTCGGCTACGCAGAAGACGCCGCGAAGGAAACCGAAGAACTCCTCATACTCCTCAATCAGTGGAGTGTTCGTGCCGAAGTCCGCCGGAATCGGCTGGCCAAGGTGTGGAAGGCGGTCGAATGGTGGGACTCCTGCGACTCGGGCGAGGACGATGTCCGTGAGGCTCTCGCCGCCTACAGGGGCGAGCCGGGCCAGCCGGAAAAGGATCCGGCACCGTGACCGGCCGCGCGCGGCGCCTCGGCTTCCAGCTCGCCATGGCTATAGGCGCCGCCTGGATGGTCGTCTTTTTCAACGACCCTCGCCCGCAAGTCGCCCTGCTCGCCTTCAGCGCGTGGTGCTGCTTCCTCGTCGCCATCTGGAAGACGGGACGGCCGTGACCGAAGCCGACGCTCTTAACGCTGCCATGAGCCACATTGCCGAGAATATGCGGAAAGCCGCTCTGCGTGCCCTCCGCAGCAGCCCGAGCGACTTCGCCCTCACTAGCGACTGGGCGACCGAACCCCAGCGCGTCACCTACCTGTTCGGCAAGGCGTATTGGTGGGACCGGGACCTTGTTGGGTGCCTCACGCTGCAACCCGCCGCGTGGATCAACGCACCGGCGCTACGCGAACGGTGAGCTGCTGCCCGTAGGCGGCCCGGAACTGGTCCGGAGTGAAGGCGCGGCCGTCCGCCAGGAACACCGGATCCACCCGCGCCCCGCCAAGTTCCGCCTCGTCTCCTACCAGCGCCCACGCCACGACGTCCGATGGGACGGCCACGCCGCTGACGTCACTGTCCGGAGGCGCGGACACCTCCACCCGCCAGCCCGGCGCCGCAGGGACGATCCCGGTGATCGCCCCCACGGCTGACGCCTCGGTGAGTAGCGGCATCATGCTCTCCTTACGCCGATAGGTGATGACACGTCAGGCCCCGGCCCGTTGTCGGCCGGCAGTGCCGCCGCCTCCGGGCGGGCCGGGTCTTACGCAATGGACGGCGCCAGGCTGCGCATGAGGAGCCGGGCCATGTAGCGATGACCAGCGTCGTTCATGTGGATGCTGTCCGCGTTCATCAGGTCGAGCGGGTCATGGATGCTGTCGTTCATGAGGGGGAAGAGCCCAGCCAGGTCTACGTACTGGACGCGGTCCAGCTCGTCGGCCAGCTCCTGCATCTTGTCCGCGTACTGGCCGTACAGGTAGGTGGTGCCGTAGCCCACCTGGTCGTACCGCCGGTAGCTGTTGATCAGCACGATGTCCGGCCGGTATCCCAGGTTGTTCCACGTGTTGTGGATGATCGTCGCGAGATTCGTTTTGAACGTGCTCGGGTTGACGCTGGCGCTGAAGTCGTTGCTGCTCAGCATCAGGGCGACGAGGTTGACGTTCCCGATGGCGGCGGCGCGCTGCCAGATGGTGTTCGCGTTGGTGGTGATGAAGTCGGCGGATGCCGTGCTGCCCTTGCCTGAGTTGTAGATCCGCACCCCGGACGTGGCGTCGCCGTTGTGGACGTACACGCCGTTGATGATGCACGCGTTGGTGGCGTTGATCTGGAGGGTGTGGCTTCCCAGGGTCAGGCCGGTGACGGTGACGTTTCCGTCGTGGCGGTTCGCCGTTCCGGTCGTGTTGGGGGTGACCACGACCGCGCTGCCGCCGTCCACCTGGTATGAGAAGGCGCCCTGGCCCGGCCCCTGGACGAAGTGCAGGTCGAATCCCGTGGAGTTCGTCATGGTGCGGGACAGTGTTGCTCCGGCGGACAGGGCGTAGGAAGCCAGGCCCAGGCCGTCCCCGTTCAGCGACGCCGTTCCCGTGGTGCTCCACCCGCTGTCGCCGGCGCGGATGTGCTTGCCTCCGGTCACCGACGAGCTGTTGAAGCTCTTGTGGAGGAGCTGACCGAACACGTCCGTGTACCTGTTGTCCAGAGTGGACGAGAGGGAGCCCTGCGTGGTGCTGGACCCGATGAACAGGGCGCACGTCCGGGTCAGATCCGCGTTCGCCAGCGATGCCTGCCACGTCGTCGGAGCAGACGGCTCACGCTGGGGATTACCGAACTCGCTCACCCGGTAGGTGCCCGAGTTGATCGTGCCGTTGTTGCCGCTGCCGGAGCTGTCCGTGGCCGTCGTTCCGGTGCGCTCGTCGAAGTGGTAGCGGAACAGATTCCCGCTCGCCGGGAACGTGGCGGTCTGGAAGATCGCCGTCAGTTCCGATGCCGTCAGGACGCGGTTGTACAGGAACGCCTCGTCCAGCGCCCCGGACAGGTTGCGGGCGGTGCCGTCGCGGGTGCCGAGGTAGCTGCCGACCGTCGCATCGGCCGTGCGTGCGGTGATGGCCAGGGTGTCCATGAGGACGTTGTTCTTGTAGACCTTCAGGGTGGTCGCGCCGTCGTAGGCCAGGACCAGCCACATCTTGCCGTAGCAGAAGGTGTTGACGGCGGTGACCTGCGTGGCGCCCCAGAAGAACGCCAACCGCTTGGTCGTCCCGTCCACGCGGGCCGAGTAGCCCTTGTCGTTGCCGCTGGAGTAGCCGTAGGACCACACGGCTCCGTCATCGGTGAGGGCGTTGCCGTAGAAATCCACCCACGTGCCGAAGGTGAAGGGCTGGCCGTTGAGGTAGGTCTTCACGCCGAGGGCCACGTTGCTGCCGCTGCTGCCGGACAGCTCGATGGCGTACTTGAGGTCGTTGTACGTCGGTGCGGCGCCGGGCTGCGGGGCACGCACGGGGGCCGTCGTGGCGCCGGTGGCGTAGGTGATGTTGTCCCCCAGGATCACGGTGGAGGTGCCGTCATCGTTGAGCCCTGCGATCGCGGCGTGCAGGATTGCCGCGTCCAGCTGGACGTATCCGCTGGATCCGGTGACGCTCACGCCGTACTGGGGGGAGTTCGTCTGGGTGCCGTTGTCGTCGACTCCGGGGTAGCAGGTCATGTTGGTGACCAGAATGGGGATGGTCGCTGCGGCGACCCCGAGACCTGCGAAGCCTCCCCCGCCCGCGCCCCCGTTGCGTCCGTCGCGGCGGGTCATCAGGCCGGTGATGACGAGGGGAGTCTGGCCTGTGGCGTCGATGAGGACGCCGTGTTGGCCGTTGCGGTCGGTGGAGCAGCCCGTCATCTGCATGCCGCCGGAGCCGGCCCAGTCGCCCCAGTTGCCCGTGATGCGGTAGCCGTGGGAGCCGTTCCACTCGGTGCGGCAGGCCTGGAGTTGGGCGTTGGTGCAGTTGGTGAGGACGATGCCCTGCGCCCAGCAGCCGATGACCTGTACGTCGTCGAGGGTGACGTCGGTGTTGCCGGTGAACAGGATGCCGTTGGCGTGACAGTTGTCGATCATGACGTGGTGGAGGCGCCATGAGAAGGGGCATTTGCCGTCGGTGCGGTCGGCGGTGACGATGCCGTTGTTGGGCATCTGCCGGATGGTGACGTTGTCGAGGACGACGTTCTGCACGTTGCCCTTGGCGTACAGGCCGTCGATGGAGGTGCCGGTGAGCTGGGAGCCGTCCAGCATCAGGTTGGTGAGGCGCTGCTCGCCGGAGATGTCCGGGTGTCCGGACACGGTGGCGTCGCCGATGATCTGGATGACCGAGGTGCCGGTGAACGGCGTGGCGGGCTGGATGAAGCTCTGGTACTCGGCGCCGGTCATACCGGGTCCGACCATGAGGTTGGCGTGGGAGCCGATCAGGGTGACGCCGTTGCCGAGGTCGAGGGTGGCGGTCGTCTTGTAGACGCCGCGTGGGAAGTAGACGACGCCACCGGGCGGGCAGGCGTTGATGGCGTTCTGAATGGCCGTGGTGTCGTCGTGGGCGCCGTCACCGAGCGCCCCGTAGGAGCGGACGACGATCCAGTCGAGCTGCGCGGGGATCTGGCTGCTGTCGATGCTGCCGGAGCCGTCGAGCTGCGCCCAGCCTCCCGGCTCGCCGCCCTGGGCTATGAAGTCGTCGAGCTGCTCGCCGACGTCGCGGGCGGTCAGGGCGAAGCGGGTGGTGTAGCCGAAGTCGACGTAGCAGGCGCTGACACCGTCGGGCCCCATGAAGCTGACGGCGCCGTCCGCATCCGCGGTGACCGTGGTGATAGGCGCGCCGGTCAGGGTGGTGAGGTCAGTTAGCTGGGTGCCGCCGGTGAGGGCATCCCAGACGGTGCCGTCCGCCCCGGGGCGGACGAGGAGCTGATTGCCGACGCGCTCCATGGCGTAGTCGGCCGGGCTACCCCCGAACGGGTGTCGCATGGTGTTCCTCTTCTCTGGGGGCGCTACAGCCAGTAGGAGCCGTCGACAGTGAGGGTGTCGCCGGTGCGGATGTTGAACGGCTGGTTGGTCAGCAGGTTGAGGCTGTTGACCGTGGAGCTGACGCTGTTGCCGTTGGATGTGGGGAAGCGCAGCCGGGAGATGCGGCCCTGGTTCTCGGTTGGGAAGATCATGCCGACGCCCACGGCCGATCCCTCGCCGTTGGCGGAGGTGTAGGCCCAGGTGAACAGGCTGCGGTGGGCGAGCGTTGCGGGCAGTCCCGGCGGCAGCGACACCGCGATCGGGTCCTCGTAGGCGCCCGGGTTGCCGGTTGGCGTCAGCTGGATCGTGAGGTCGACGCGGCTTCCGCGGGCCTGATAGCGGCCGGTGTTGCCAGAACCGGATCCCCAGTTGATAACGCTGGCGGATGTGTCGGTGCCGGCGTACCAGGTCGGCGTGTATGTGGAGTCGTCGATGCCCGGGGTGGCAATCCACCGCCATGCCGCGCCGTCGCCGACGTACAGCTTGCCGTCCTCGACGAGGAGCTGGTTCTTGATGCTGGGACGCCGCCCTCCGGCGATGCTCGGGACGACGCCGCGGCTGGTGAGGTAGCGCTTGTCGACGACGTTGGCGGCGGTGACCACGGACGCTCCGGCCGCCACCGTGCACTGGGCGAGGGGGATCTCCCAAATAGCACCATCGACCTGGGTGAGTGCCGGGGCCGTGGTGCCGCCCGTCTTGTACTCGGCGGACACTTTGTTTGCGGCCGGGTCGGCGCGCAGCACGACCAGGTCGACGCGGGCCGTGCCGCCCGCGTTCGCGGGGACGGTGAGGTTCTTGACGGCATTCAGGTCGTAGTAGTAGCCGTTGACGAACGCGTTGCCCGGGGCGACCCCAACGGTCGTCGTTCCGGACCCGGTGACCTTGAGGGTCGTCCAGCTTGCGTCGAGGGCGATGACGCCGTCCAGGCCCCACTGACGGGACATGTTGGACCACTGCGATTCGGTGGCGATCGGGGAGCCGTCGAACGGCGCACTGAACTCGGCCATCAGGCGGCCTTCCTTGTCTTGAGGCGCCCGACGTCCTTCTTGACCTGGGCGATGTACGAGTAGATGCGGGCGAGGGCGCCGGAACCGCTGGAGTCCCCGCCGACGGTGGCCTTGGTGCTGGAGCCGCTGGCGGAGCTGGTAAGGGCCACTTCGCGGACGACGTCCGTGTACCAGGCCCCGCCGCGGAGTTGAGCGGCGACGGTGTCCCCGACGTTGTAATCGCGGCCGTAGCGCAGCATCGGCAAGTCGATCGGGGAGATTGACAGCGAGCCTTGGCCGGCCCCGTTGGCGAGGGCTTCCTCGCCGGCCTGGTCCATCTGCGCGGCGAGGTCGACGCTGGCGGTGTCCACGCTGGTCTGGTCGACGAACTGCTCGATGACCAGCCCCGGGAACAGGGGGTCGGCGCGGTCGTAGGTCTTGCACACGCGTGGGGAGCTGCCGCCGCCCGCGACGACCACTGCCCTGGTACAGGTGGGCGGAGTCGTCGAGTAGCTGGCGTCGGTGAGGTTGCCGAGGCCGAAGCTGAATCGGGCCGTGCCGGACAGGTCGGCGGGCTGGAACACCTGGAACTGGAGGGAGCTGCCGACTTGGCGGACGCGGAAGCCGAGCCCGGCCGCGGCGGCGATGTCCTGCAGGGCCACGAGCAGGTTGTCGAATTGGTTGACCTCGCGCACCAGGGCGGGCCCGTGGAATCCGTTCGCGGCGAGCGTGAGGAGCGGATTCTTCCGGGAGGCCAGGGCGCCGGGTCCGGCATTTAGGTTGACGAGGTTGCGCATGCCGGTTTCGACGGCCGCCACATCGATCTTGTAGACGGAGGCGGTCTGTGAGCCGATCGCCGCGGTCGGAGAAGGCCAGCAGGTGTAGCGGGAGAGGATCTCGTCGTCGCTGATGGCCCCGACGGTGAGCTTGCCTGCTCCTGCGTCGGAGTCGGATCGGGACCAGTCCGGGGTGCGGATCGGGCCGGACAGTACCGTCTCCCCCGACGGCGTCTTCACGATGAGGCCGTTGCCCTCCACCAGCAGCGGTGCGCTGGGAGAGTCGGCGGACACGGTCAGGGTCATGGCACCGATCGCGTTGAAGCGGGGCACGACGGTGAGGTCGGTGTGATCGGTGACCTGCCCAATCCGCTGCAGCGTGCTGTCACGGACGTAGACGCGAAGCGCGGTGGAATCCATGGCCAGCCTCCTACGACGCCAGGTAGCGGGGCTGGTAGGTCATGGACACTGACGTCGCGGAAGTGGAGCCATCGACGACGAGGTTGAGAAGGTTGTCGCCCTCCTGCAGGGGCCACATCGTGGAGGCGTCCGAGAGGTCCGGCCACAGGTTCGTCGTCCCGTTGAGGAGGGCGCTCTGCCTGCGCTCGCGGGTGTCGATGACGATGGTGTCCGCACCCGTGATGGTGCGGGTGACCACCAGCTCTTCGACGGTCTCCTCGCCGCTGATCGGGTCGATGACCGTGTTGGTGAGAGTGATCTCGGTAGCCGGGCCTTCGATCGTCCACACCGGGTAGGCGACGTCGTCGCCCGGATTGTTCACGGTGACCTCGCCGAGTACCTGAGAGGCGCCGACGGCGAGAGGAAGGATCGGGAAGAAGGTGGCACTGCTGCTCGCTTTCCACGTGTGGGTGACTTCCGAGCCGATCCAGTACGGGGAGGGGCAGCCGAAGGTGATGGCGTTGATGCACCACCGCTCCCCGGCCGCATCCAGGCTCTCGTCGCCTTCGAGGCCACCCGTGTAGTAGGCGCCGATGGTGCGGGTGGCGCCGTCGGGTTCTGTCAACGTCATGGCGCCGACACCGCGTTTGGGGTTGAGACTGTTGATGAAGGCGCGGCGGCGCGCCTTGTAGGCGGCCCGGCTGTCGTTGGCCCAGAACGCGATCGGAAGGATGATCTCCTTGCCCTGGGCGCGGACGTCTCGCAGCTCGTAGCCGTCGACACCCGGCGACTCGTCTGTGGAGAAGGCGTAGCCGGGCATGTCGAGGCCCTTCGCGCCCGGCTGCAGGAGCCAGCCGTTCTCCCAGTCCGACAGATACGTCGTCACCCCACGCGGATCCGTGAAGCTGACGGCCGGCATCTGGTTGATGAGCGTCGGCCACGGAACGCCGGGCGGCTGCTCGGGTGGGACATAGACGGAGGGGACGAGGATCGGCATGTCAGCCTCCCACCACTACGGTCCGGTTGAGCATGTCGTCCATGGCGAGTGCGTCGAGGACGCTCTTGCGTGAAGCGACCTCGCGCACGAGGGCGTGGTAGTTCAGGTTGCGGTCGCCGCCGTTGCGGATGGTCTGGCTGCTTTGAATGCGGGCGGCGGTGGCGGAGGCGGTGGAGCGCACCGTGTTGGCCATGCGCAGGGCGGCGGCCGACGCGTCGGGGACGGTGTCCTGGACTCCGCGGGCGAAGCCGAGCCCGGTGAACCGGCCGAGGCTGCGGAGGATCTGCGAAGGCGACTTGATCCTCAGTTCGACCTTGATGGTCTTCTGGACGGCCTTCGCGAGCTTCGCCATCTGCGCCTCGATCAGCTTCTGCGTGGAGGCGAGGCCGGTCAGGTAGCCCTTGCCGCTGTTGGCGCCGGCGTCGTACATGGCGTCGGCGGCGTTCTTGCCGAACTGCCCAGTGGCCGCGTTGATGGCGTCCTGGGTGGCGTTGATGGACTTCAGTTGGGACGGTGTCGCATCCACCAGGGCCTGCGCGTAGGCGGCGCCTCCGTCCGGCCCGGCAGAGATGATCTGCTGCAGGAGGGTCTTGGACAGGCCGCGCTCGCCGAGGATCTGCAGGTTCTTCCCGAAGGCCTTCAACTGCCCGAGTCGAACGTTCAGGCCGGACAGGATGCCGGTCGCGTCCGTGGTGATACCGGCGTTGGGCAGCGCCGTCAGTGCGGTGAAGTTGATGGCCTGCCCGGTGGCGTCTGCGGCGAGCTGATTGGCCTGCGTGATCTTCGCGGCGATCGTGTCGCGCGCCTTCGCCAGGGCCTGCAACTGGGCGGACTGCTTGCCGATCTGAGCGAGCAGCCGGTTGTCGAGGGTCGACTTGACGCCCTTGAACGCGTTCTTGATCGCGGTGGCGACCTTGGTCATCGCCGAGCTGATCGCGGCGGCGGTGCCGGTGAGCTGCTTGAGGAAGTCCCCGCCGACGGATGCGGCGAGGGGCCCGGTGTCGATGTTCTTGCCGCCGACCCGGATGATGCCGCCTGAGGCGTAGCCGCGGGAGAGGCCGCGGTGGACGCGCATGCCGTGGATGCCGCCGCCCGCGTAGCCGCCGGGCCGGTTGTAGGCCTTCGACAGGGAGCCGTAGCGGGCCAGCGCGTACTTCATGCTGGCGTAGATGTTGGCGATCGGGTTCGTGGAGACGCCGTACAGCTTGGGCCCGGTGTTCTTGTACTTCCCGGCGTAGGCGCGGAATGTTCCCTCGATGACCTGCATCAACCCGACGCTGGGGTGTCCGGCTTTCCAGTTGGAGTCCGACCGGTTGACGGCCGTGGGGTTACCGCCGGACTCCTGGTTCATGCGGCGCAGTGTCGTGTTGGCGAGGCTGAGGGATTGGTGGACTTGGCCGAGGGCCTGCTGGACGACGCCCCGCCAGCGCTGCACACCGGAGCCGCCGTCCCCGGTGCCGCCGCCGGTGAGGTACGGCATCGGGTCGACGGAGCGGCCGTTGATGCGGGCTTCGAGGTGGAGGTGGGGGCCGGTGACGTTGCCGGTGGCGCCGACGGAGCCGATGCGGGCGCCCTGGGTGATGCCCTGCCCGGCCTTGGCGACCATCGAGGACATGTGTGCGTACAGGGAGGCGAGGCCGCCGCCGTGGCTGACGGTGACGTGTTTGCCGTAGGGGCCGCCGCTCTGCACCTTGGCGACGGTGCCGTTGTCGACGGCGACGACCTTCGTGCCCGTCTTGGCGGGGAAGTCGAGACCGGTGTGGCGGCCGGATGACCACATGCTGCCCTTGACGCCGAACCTGGTGCCGTAGGGCGCATTGACCGGCTTGATCCACTGGCCTGAGGAGGGTGCGATGTCCTTGCCGCGGATGTAGTCGATGGCTTTGTCGATGAAGTTGAGCGGCGCGGCGCCGATCATCCCCGGGTAGGTGTTGATGTTCGATCCGAGGGCCTTGGTGATGCCCTTCTTGACCGGCTTGAACGCCTTCGCCGCGAGGTCGCCGAGCGTGCCGCGGACCGCGTCCGACCCCTTCTTGAGGACGCTGCCGACGCCGTCCGCGATGGACGATCCGGCGCTGCCGATGGCGGAGCCGATGTCGCCGAAGATGCCGCCGCCGGCGAAGCCCATCTGGGCGCGGGCCATGGCGGGGTGCTGGCCGCGGATTGCTGCCGCGTTCAGCGCGTAAAGGCGGGCCCGCTCATACGGGTCCTGCATGACTTCGGAGACGTAGACGCCTTCGCCGCGCCGCATGGGGACGAGTTGGTCGTCGCCGTCGCTGTAGCGGGACCAGCCGGGCAGGATGCCGCCGCGGGCGAAACCCTTGGGGAGGGGGATTTTCGGCAGGTCGGGCACGCCGGGGATCTTTGAAGCGGTGGCGTTCCAGACTTTGGTGACGCCCTTGTTATAAACCGTCTCAATCCAGAACTTGATGGGCGTCTTGACGTAGTCGGACAGGCCGCCCCAGATCTTCCCGAGGCCCTTGACGGTGGTGCGGAATGCGCTGGTGAGGGAGTCGGCGAAGGTGCCCCAGCCGCGGCGGATGCTCCTCCAGGCGCTGGAGGCGGTGGCGTTGACCTGATCCCAGAGGCTGCCCCAGATTCTGGTGGTGCCGCCCTTGAGCTTGTTGAAGCGGTCGGTGACGCCATCCTTGATCGATGTGGCGGTCTTGATGAGGCCGGTGAACATGCGGCCGAACCAGCCGATGGCACCGTTGACAATGTCCGGGATGATCGAGTGCCCGAGGAGGATGTCGTACAGCCACTTGAACCTGTCCACCACCCACTTCACGGCTTCCGTGACCATGTCCACGAAGGCCTGGAAGTGGCCGATGGCGATGGTGATGACCGGCACGAGGATGGTGATCGCGCCCGCAAGGACGGTCGCGAGCATGGTTGCGAGCTGGGTGATCAGCGGCATGAGGGGGGTGATGACCTGCAGGGCGAGGGTCAGGAGCGAAATGTTGAGTTCGGTCAGGGGCGGCACGAGCGGCAGGAGGGCGTCGACGAGCGTCGGAATGATGGGGGCCAGTGCGGCGAGGTTCTCGCCGATGAGGGCGGCGGCGGGCAGGAGCGCCGTGATCACGGGCTGGAGTGCGGTCACAGCCGCGCCAACGATCTTGATGAGGGTGTCGCTCAGTACGCCCAGGAACGGGCCAACGGCCTTCAGGATCGCAGCGATCAGGGTGCCGAGCGGCGCAAGCAGCGGCATGAGGTTCTGGACCAGGCCGATCAGCAGGCCGCCCGCGTCCTGAAGGATCGGCAGCAGCGCCTCGACCACCGGCATCAGCGCCCGGCCCAGCTCGCCAGCCAGCTCGGCGAGCACAGGCCCGAACCTGTCGGCGAGCTGCTGAATCACCGGGGCCAGTGCCGCCAGCAACGGCAACGCCGCCTGGATGACCGCACCCAGCGTCCCAGCCAGCAGCTTCGCGATCGCGTTGATCGCCGTGAAGATCGACGTCAGTGCGGCCTGGACTTGGGGGAGTTCGATGATGCGCCGGATCTCAGCCAGGGCGGCACCGATGACGCCGAAGAAGTCTCCACCCGCAGCGCTCGCAGCTTTGAAAATCCCGGCGATGATGCCGCCGATGTCGCCGAGAACCTTCCCGAACTGCAGGGCCACATCCAGCGCGGTGTTGATGGCGTCGGTGAGGCTGCCGTCCTTGAACCCCTGGGCGAGCTTCGCCATCACCCGGTCCACCACCGAGGCCGCACCCGACGTGATCCGGTCGAAAGCGGGCTGAGCGGCCACCGACAACTGCGCGAAGCCCGTCACCAACTGGCCGGGGATGGCGGACAGGTTGCCCAGGCTGGAGCGCACCCCGTCGAACAGCTTGCCGAGCGTTCCCGCCTTCTGCAGGTTCGACACCGCAGCCAGGGCGTTCTGCGCCATCGTGTTCAGCTCGCCGGCAGCCCCGACCAGGCCGCGGCGGACGGTCGGCAGGATCTGCCCGCCGACCTGCTGCAGGCGGGTTCCCACGCCCGCGAAAAGGCGGTCCTGGACGTCGAGTTTCATGTCCCGCCAGGCCGGCGCCATGTCCTGCAGGATGGCGACGAAGGCCCGTGCGTTCGGGGACAGCTTGGCTAGGGCGGTGTCGAGCTTCGACGTCTGTGCCGCCGCGGTCTGCTGGGCGTCGGCAAGTTGCCGGGCCGCGTCGGCTACGGCCTGCTGGGCGTCAGCGACCTGCCGCTGCCCCTCCGCCTGCGACTTCGCCACATCGGCCTGGGCGGCGGCGACGGCCCGCTGCTGGTCGGCGACCTGCTCGTCGGCGCGGGCGACTTGCTGGCGTGCCTGGACGACAGCTTGGGAGCCGTTCACGCCTGCTTTGTTCGCTGCGGCCGTGTCCTTGGTGAGGCGGCCCAGTTCGGTGCGCTGCTCTTCCAGGGACTGTACGGCGCGGTCGCGGGCCAGTTCGGACTGCTGGATCTGCAGCTGGGTGGCGGTCGGGTCGGAGCGGGTCTGCTGCAGGTCGAGTTCGGCCTGCTGGACGGCGAGGGTGGCCTCTTCCTCGGACAGGCGGCCGTCCTTGAGGCGGTTGTTCATGTCCTCGAGGTCGCGTACCGCTTGCCGCCTGGCCGCGGTCAGGTCCTGCTGGGCTTGCCGGGCGTCGCGTTGGGCGGCGGTGAGGCCTCGTTCGGCTTCGGCGACGTGCTGCTGCGCCTGCCGTACCCGGTCTGCGGCCTGGATTTGGGCGTCCTGGAGGGAGCGCTGCGCCCGGGTGAGGGAGCGTTGGGCGTTCTCGACCTGCCGGGTGGAGGAGGCGGCTTTGGTGGCTTCGGAGGCGACGGGCTGGAAGGCGGCCTTGATGGCGTCGCCAATCCCGGAGGTGCCGATCTTGATGGCGGCGAACCCGCCGACCAAGGTCGCCAAGGCGGGTGCGGCGGTGGCGGCGAGCGGCCCGAGTTGCGCTATCGCGGAGCCGAGGGAGGCGAGCGTCGGCAGTGCGGAGATCGCCGCGCCCGCAAGGACGGCGATCCGGCTGGAGAGCAGGCCGACGCCGGCTCCTCCTCCCCCGCTGCCGCCGAGCCCGTTGAGGCCCGCGGTGAGTGCGGCCAGGCCGATGGAGCGCACTCGCACGTCGACGGTGCGGTCACGGGTGAGGAAGCGCAGCGCTGCCGTCGCGGCGGTCGTGTCGGCGTTGGCCTGCACCGTCACCTGCCGGCGACGGGTGAGGTTGGCCAGGTCAGCGGCGGCGACGCGGGTGTCGACGTCCGCGCCGATGCGCACTGTTCGTCGTTGGATCAGGTTCCGGATCTCGTTCGCGGCGACCCGGGTGTCCACGCTGGCGCGGATGTTGACGACGCGGTCCTTGCACAGCTTGTCGAGGGCGGTCTCGACCTTCTTTGCAGCCGTGTCGTCGAAGACGGGCTTGATCGCCACTGTGGCCGAGCTGTCCCGCGTGATCTTCTTCAGGGCGAATTCGGCTGCGCTGGTGTCGAGGTCGACCTTGATATCGATCGTGCGGGCGGCTGTCAGCTTGTCGATGGCCTTCTTCGCCGGGCCGTCATCGACATCGAAGCCGATGTCGATCGTCCGCGCCTTGGTGAGCTTGTCGATCGACTTCTTCGTGTCCTCGTCATCAACATCGAAGTCGATCTTTATCGTGCGGGCTGCGGTGAGCTGATCGAGCTTCTTCTTCGTCGTGACGGTGTCAAGATCGAGGCCGACCTTGATGACCGGCTTCAACTTGCGGACCGCAGACTCAACCTTGCCGATGATGATCTGCCCGGCCAGATCTCCGGCGAGAACGGCGGGCTGGCGGATGGCCTTGGGCAGCTCGATCTTGAGCAGGTCGCCGAACCTGGACGTGTCCGGAGTCAGTGAAACCCGGGTGCGTCCGACGACTGTCGCCTCGGCCATGCCGCCTCCCTCCCGTTATCCGCGTGCTGCTGCTTCGAGTTCGGCGAGCCGCGCCCGCCACTCGTCGATCTCCGTCTCGTCGTCCTGCCGTTCCGGGGTCGGCGAGAACGAGTCGAGGTAGTGCTCGGCGCGCTGCCGTGCCTCCGCCTGGGCTGCGTCGTCGGCCTCGTGCGCCTCCAGCTGTGGCGGCTGCACAGGATCCATCTCTGGTGGCCGTCCTTTGAGGTGGGCGGTCCACAGGATGCGGACTGCCATCAGCAGGGCGTTGTAGTTCGCAGCAAGGAGATAGGTGCTGGATGTCCAGCGGCGCCCCTCGATGTCGCCGCCCGCTGCCGCCTTGGTGGCGGAGTCCTCCGGCAGCGCCCGGACCAGGTCGCGGAGTTCAGCCCAGTTCATCGAGCCTTCACCCCACGACATGGCCCAGAACTCCTCTAGGCGACGGCCTGGGTAGTAGCGCTGGAGGTCGGCGCGGACGGCTCCTGAGTGCTCGCGGAGGAGTTCGAGGAGCCAGAGCCTTCCCCCTCCGTGGTGCCCGCCTCGTCGGAGAGGCCATCGACGATCTCCTTGAGTTCGCCGACGGTGAGCTTGCCGACCTTGACGAGCCGGTCGAACGACTCAGGTGGGCGGGCCAGTTCGCGCAGGAGGCCGATGTTGGCGTCGCCGCCCTTCTCCTGGACTTCCTCGATGACCTCGACGGGCCAGTCGTCCTGGGTGGGGAGGGTGCAGACCTCGTCGACGCCCTGCTCGTTGGCGAAATAAATGTCGACGAACTGGACCTTGGCTGCGGCCTGGCGCTGGGCGCGCATCTCCTGAAGGCGGATGACCTTGCGGTTGGGCTTGGACACGGCGGGTTCCTTCTCGGGCGAGGGCGGGGCGGGGGCATGTCAGGTGGCCCGTCGTGCCGCCCCCGCCCAAGGGATTGAGCGCGACGGACCACCAGTTCGGGGGTTACGGGGTGGGGAGGGTGACGTCGGTGATGAAGTGCTGTACCGACTGGGCTCCGCCTGGGGCGGCGAGCGCGGTGAAGGTGAGGCCGAAGTTGCTGCTCTCTTCGGCGGAGTGCTTGATGGCCTCGCGGTCGGACACGCCGGTGCGGGCGATCATGATGCGGTGCCGCTTCCCCGACATGATCACGTCGAGGCCGAGGGCGATCTCCACCGTGTCCGCGACCGAACCGGAGCCGAAGGAGATGAACTGCTTCTTCGGCGTCGGCGTGGTCACCGCCGCCGTCGACGTCATCGAAGCCAACTTGACCTGGTAGTACAGGCTGAGGTTGTAGGCGTTCGTCTGCCGGAACACCAGCTTGAACGTCTGCGTCCTCTTACGTGCCAGGTCGACGACCGGTGCATCCTCGCCCCACGCGTCCAGCTGCGTGCGCTCCTCCTCGAGCGCCTCCTCCAGGCCGTCCGGGGTGATGAACCCCATGTCCTCGAAGTCGGAGCCCCACGCTTCCTCCGGCCCGGTCGGGAACGTCGCCCCGACCTCGGCCCGGTACGCCTTGCCGGCGGTACCAACGATGATTTCCGCTGCGTCGCCCACGGTGGGCCTCCTAGCTGGTCACACGGGGTGGGCGCACGCTCATCCCCAGAATCATTCCGACGCGGACCGCATCGGAGTTGAGGTCTTCGGGCCGGTCCTGCGGGCCGGTCTCCTGGCTGATCCCGCCCACCTCGCCGTCGGCGGTGGCCTGGTTGGGCAGGAGCTCCCAGGCGGCCAGGACGCGCAGGGCGAGCTGCATGGCCTTGGCGTCGTCGGTGTCGTAGCAGTCGACGCTGAAGCGGGGGTTGTCCCTGCTCGCCGGGTCTGCCCAGCCCCGCTGGTCGGCGAGGCCGCCGATCCGCAGCACCCGCACCACCGGCAGGGCAGCGTTGAGCGCCGCACCCTCCGGGGTCGCGGAGGTGACGAGCACGCCGTCGAGGGCGGCCGACAGAAGATCGATGGCGATCTTCTTGCCGTCGGGGAGGACAACCGGTGTCGTCATGGCTAGGCCGTCGCGCCCGCGGTCGTCTTGTCGGCGAACGCCACCAGCTCACTCTTGGTGGCCTTGTCGGCGTTGGCCTGCTCCATGCCCAGGTGCACGGCGTAGGAGCGCCAGTCGTCGACCTTGGCACCGTCGGCCGGCCGCGGGAACTCTGCCTCCGCCGCGGTCGGGGTGGTGCTCTTGCCGGACTGGTACGGCTCACCGACCTGCTCGGCGAAGCCCTTCCAGCGGTGGACCTCGTCGGGGGGGATCTCGATGACGTCACCGGGCTTCTTGTCGTTGCGCCAGAACGTCAACTTCATCTTCACGACGTCGCCGTCGGCCATCGGTGTCTCCTTCATCAGTGATCGCCGCCTGCGGCGTCGAGGGCGTGTCCGAGCGTGTAGTGGGGGCGGTGGATTGCGTGGCCGTGACGGTCCCGCTGGGTGGTGCCGTGCTCGACGTAGATGGAATGGTCGGCGTCGGCATCAACGTGCCGGGTGCCGTCTGCGTCGGGCTCTTTGACGATGTGGATGTTGTCTCTGAACTCGCCCGTGTCGACCGGGGCCGTGGCGATCGCGACCGCCTCGACCCTCTTCATGCGGGCCGTCAGGTCTTCCTGCACCTCCGGGTCGAGGGGCAGCTCGAACTCGATTGCCTCGTAATCCGGTTCGACGTCGATGCCGACGAGCGTGGCCATCAGCCCGCCACCTCCCGCAGGTCGACGACCTGCCCCGACAGCGGCCCCGAATGCTCCGGCACTGCCGGAACCCCGTCGACCTCCCAAGTACGGTCCTGCCAGCGGACCCGCATCCACTCCGTGACCTGCGGGGCCCGGGGCGGCATGAACAGGCGGGCCGTGGTGACGGTCTGATCGGAGGCGTTTCTCGTCTCAGAGGAGCCTGTGTAGTCGACGGTCGCCCGCCGCACCTCAGTTGGAACGGCGTGCTCCCAGTCGCGGACCTGCTTGTTGTAGGCGCCCGCAACGAGTGGGGCGTCCAGCAGGAACACCGTCTGGCGGTCGATGTGGCCCGGCATCAGCCCTCCACCCACACGAAGCCCGCGAAGTGGCCGGACGTGAGCAGGACGTCGGCGACCGAGTCCGCAATCCGGGGCGTGCTGCCCGCCCCGGAACCGACGGTGCGCCGCGTGAACGACCGCTGCCCCGTCGACATCGACTGGAGGTCGTTCTGCGCCCCGGTCTCGTCGTCGCGGTCGATCAGCCACTGCACCTGCTGCACGCACGCGTCCGACAAGGTCTGCTGCACGTCGGGGTCGGTGGTGTCATAGGCGAGGCCGTACAGTGCCCTGTCGATCGCCGTGGACGCCCGCTTCAGCAGGCGCACGGCGTTCTCCGGCGCAGGCTCAGGGGCGAGCCACGCCTCCAGTTCACTGACGGTCGCATACGGCATCGGCTACACCTGCGCCCCGTCGTCGCCGTCTTCGGCGACTGCGACGTACTCCTGGCAGTCCTTCTTCGTCGCCGCCGCAGCGTCCTCCTCGGACATGCCGAGAGACACCGCGTAGGCGCGCCAGTCGTCGACCTTCGAGTTCGCGTTCGGCTTGGCGGCGGGAGCATCCGGGTCGCTGGAAGCCGGAGCCTGAGGCGACTCCTCCTCCTGCTCGGACGCCTCCTCGTTGACGGGCACGAGATGGCCGATGGCGACCTGCTTGGCCATCTCGTCGGACAGCGGCTCATCCAGGTGCAGGCGCATGCCGCCCGCGCCCTGATACTCGCGGCCCGCCATCACAGCGCCCGCGGCAGCTTGAAGACGGTGATCGAGCCCGTGTGGCCGGACGCGAAGTCGACGTACATCTTCGAACCCTGCTGCTGGAAGCGGGCCGAGGTGAACGGGCCGAGCCACTCGACGCCCGACGTCAGGGCGACCGACTGGACGAGGTCGCCCTGACCGGCCATCCAGGCGGCGCTTCCGCTGCCCGCCTTGACGGTGACGTTCTTGGCGCTGCCTGCCGTGTTGGTGACCCGGATGAGCGTGTGCTCGGGGTCGACATTGTTGATGACGACGCCGTTGGTGACGAGGGTGGCGTCGATCGTGGTCCCGGCCGGGTCCGTGAGGTGGGCGTTCGGGACGAGAGGCGTATACGAAACTGCGGTGCGAGGCATGGGAAGGCTCCCGGGTCTGAGTCAGGGACGGCGAGGATCAAGCACGGGGAGGGTCACGCCGGGTCGATGAAGGCCACGGCGATGCCGGTCGGGCGCACGAGCTTCGCGCCGTACACGTGCAGACCTCGGACCGCGTCGGCGATCGTCGTCTCCAGGCGGAGCGCCTCGGTCTCCAGGATCTGGTCGGCGTAGGTGATCGCCCCGGGGTAGCCGGCCTGGATGACCTGGGTGTCGGCGGTCGGGTTGGGGGCGTTGTTCGACATCAGGATGTCGAAGCCCGCGGCTCGGCCGATCATGCCGTTGCGGAGGCCCTCGCTGCTGCCGGAGGCGTCGACCTTCACGAAGCGGTCGTCCTGCAGGAGGCTGCCTTCGAGTTCCGGGGTGATGACGACGTAGCGGCCCTCGGTGGGAACGCTGGCCCGGTTGAGCCGGGTGCGCAGCGGGATGAGCACCTTGTTGTAGGCGTCCGTCGGCGTGGTGAAGGTGTTGACCGGGGCTCCGGTCGAGCCGACCGTGTTGCTGCTGGCGACGCCGGTGTACAGGTTGGCGACGTAGGTGTCCGCAGCGTCGCGCAGCTTGTACGCCGAGTTCTGCGCCATCTTCGTCATCGGGTTGACGCGGGCCTGCGCCTTGTCGACGTCGTCCAGCTTGAAGGCGAAGAACTTCTTCCGGTCGATGATCAGGTCGACGCCGGCGGTCTCGATGTCCTCGTAGTTGAGGGGCGTGTTGGCGTCGTAGTCACTGATCGTCGGGTCGCCGATCGTGGTGATGTGGACGGACTGCCCGTAGTTCTGGATCTCGCCCTCGTAGTCGCTGTTGACGAGCTGCGGCTGCGCGTAGACGAGCGAGTTCCGGAGCGCGTCGAGCAGCAGCGCAGACCAGATGTCGGGCTTGAAGTTGGCGATGGACAAGGGAGGCTCCTATGGTCAGCCTCCGCCGCCCAGGTAGGCCGTGAAGCGGCCCTCTCTGGTGGCTTTGGCGATCTCTTCGGTGGTCATCCGCTTTCGGTCTGCCTCGCCCAGTTGCCGCTTGCCGCCTGGGGCCCCATCCATCGGCGCGCCACCCGCTGGGGTGGGTTCCGGCTTCGGCTCGGGCGCCTTGGCCGCGAGCTTGGCGTTGCCGTCCACTGCCGTCTTCACGGCCTTGCCGACGGCCTCGTCGAACCCGTCCGCGGTGGGGTCGAGTTTGGCGATGGCGTTGGCGAAGGAGCGTGAGTCGAGCAGCGCGTCGGGGTCGCCGCCGTGCCGTCCGGCCGTCTTGTAGACGGCGAGCTCAACGGCGGTCTGGCGGGCCTGCGCGCGGGACTCCTTGGTCTCTCCGCGGGCCTCGTCCAGTTGCTTGGCGAGCTCTTCGGGGGTGGGCGGCTTCTGCTCGTCGGTCTCGATGCCGAAGGCGGCGGCGACCTTCTTCATGAAGGCTGCCTGGTCGTCGGCGGCTTTCTGTTCCGCGGCGATGCGCTTGGCCTTCTCGGCTTCGACGTCGCCTCGGATGTTCTCGACGAGCTTTTCGAACTTTGCCTGGTCGAACTCGCCCTCGAACTTCGGGGCCTTCCCCTTGGGTTCGTCGGCGGGCTTCGGTTCGGCGGGTTCGGGCTTGGCGGGGGTTGCGGGTGCGGCCGGCTCTGGCGGAGTCGGTGCGGAGTCCGTTGGCGCGGGCGGGGGGGCGGGCTGGGTGCTCGGGTCCGCGGGCGTGCTTCCGGGCTGGGCGGGGGTCGTCATCTGCGGTGCCTCCTTGGGCGGCCTGTGCGGCGGCGATGCCTTGATCGCTTCGCATTAGCCCAGATGTTAACCCTGAACCCGCCTCAATGCTGCACAATCAAAGGTGAAAGTGCAAGATAACCTTTGAATCCAAGATCGAGAGGGGGTGTGGTGATGGCCGACACCCGCGCAATCGCCGACATGGCGCAGCAACACCCCGACGCCATCCGCGAACTCGAACGCCGCAGCACCTACCCAGCAAGCCGCCCCCTTGCCGAAGCCCTCACCCAAGCCCAGGCAGACGCCCTCGCCCAGTGGATCACCAAAGCCGGACCCGGCCGCAACACCCCCGTCGGCGACGCACTGCGGCAACTCGTCGACTACGTGCGGCGGTTGCTGCGCGACGCCTTCGCAGGCCGCGGCAAACAAGCCCAGCGCGACGCCGAACGCGCCGCCTACAACGCCGCCCAACTCGGCGCCCGACAGGCCTCCGCCATCGCAGCCGCCATGAGCGGACAACACGTCCCACCTGTCCAGGCCGAACCCGGGCCGGAAGCCCAGCAGGCCTGCGAAGCGATCCCCGCCGCTGTAGAAGCCGAGCACAGCAACGCCCTCGCCCTCCTCACCGCCGCCGGCCTCACCGCCATGGGCTTGGCCGGGCTCACCGCCGTCTTCCAGCGCGCCCGCCGGGCAGTCGGCCGGATCACCGCCGGCATGGCCGTCGCCATCACCAGCGCCGCCGCCCACGGTGCCCGCCTCGTCACCCGAGCCCTCGGCCCCGGCGTCCGACTGTTGTGGGTTGCCGAACCCGACGCCTGCGCCGCGTGCGCCGCCTACGCCGGGCATCACATCCGGCCCGGCGGTCTCTTCCCTGGCGGCCTGTCGCTCGACCCGCAGCGCACCGTGTTCACCACCGCGATCCCCGGCCCCCCACGGCATCCGCACTGCCGGTGTGGAGTCATCCCCTGGTCGCCTGCCTGGCCGGCCACGGGAACGCCCCTGCCCATCCTGCTGCGCCAGCGCGCCCGCACCGCACGGAGGCCGTAATGCCTGACGGCACCACAAGCCCCGCCCGCTTCGACGAATTCCGTGAGCTGCACGAGGAAGGCCTCGGCCGCAACGCGATCGCCCGCCGGATGGACATCACCAACTCGGTGGCCTCCCGCACCGCCGAACACCTCGGCCTCGCCTTCGACCGCAGCCGCATCGAAGCCGCCAACCGGGCCCGGCTCGCCGACCTGAACGAACGCCGCAGCCTCCTCGCCGTCCGCTTCCAGGAGATCGCCGAAGACTCCCTGGAGCGCATCTACCAGCAGACCACGGTGTTCTCCTTCGGCGGCAAGGAGAACGAGTACAACGACCACACCTTCGACGAAGCCCCCATCGCGGAACGGCAGAAGCTCGTCACGGCCGCGGCGATCGCCGTCGACAAGTCGCTGAAGTTGGCCCCCGCCGAAACGTCGAACGACCTTGATGAGGCCAAGTCGATGCTGGGCTCCCTGGGTCAGGCCCTGGTCGAATTCTCACGCACCGAGGACGAACAGAACTCCCAGGCCGAGGACGACGAGGCGTAGCCGTGCTGGACACGCTGCCGCTGTCCCGGAAGCAGATCAGATCCATCGCCGAGTCGACGACGAAGATCTCCTGCTGGGAAGGGGCTATCCGGTCCGGAAAGACCATCGCCAGCCTGCTCAAGTGGCTGATCTTTATTGCGAACGCGCCGTCAACGGGCGAACTCGTCATGATTGGCAAGACGTCGCAGACCATCCACCGCAACCTGTTCCTGCCCATGCAGGATGTCGCCCTGTTCGGGCCGATCGCCAAGCTCATCCACTACACGCCCGGCGCCCCAACCGCCACCATCCTGGGGCGCATCGTGCACGTCATCGGCGCCAACGACGCCAAAAGCGAACCGAAGATCCGCGGCATGACCCTGTGCGGCGCCTACGTCGACGAGGTCACGCTGGTGCCGCAGGTGTTCTTCGAACAGCTCCTGGGCCGCATGTCCGTCAAGGGTGCCCAGCTGTATTGCACGACCAACCCGGACAATCCAGCGCACTGGTTCATGCGGGACTGGCTGTCGCAGGAGGGCGTCAAACCGCTCCGCCGCTTCTCCTTCACGATCGACGACAACCCGTTCCTCGACGAGGACTACGTCCGCGACATCAAGGCCATGCACGAAGGCCTCTTCTACCGCCGCTTCATCCTCGGCGAATGGGTCGCCGCCGAAGGCGCCATCTACGACTCGTGGGACCGTGAACGCCACATCGTCACCAGCCTGCCCAAGCAGGGCATCCACCGCTGGATCAGCCTCGGCGTCGACTACGGCACCAAAAATCCGTTCCACGCCGTGCTCATCGGCCTGGGCGCGGACCGCAAGCTGTACGCCGCAGCCGAGTGGCGGTACGACTCCAGACAGAAGCGCAAGCAGCTCACCGACGCCGAATACTCGCAGCGGCTGCGCGCATGGCTCCTCGACGTGCCAGGCATCGGGCCGATACGCCCACAGTTCGTCACCGTCGACCCCAGCGCCGCCTCGTTCTCCACGCAGCTGTCACGGGACCGGCTGCGGCCGACGCCGGCGAAGAACGACGTGATGGACGGCATTCGCACCGTCTCCTCGCTGCTCGCCTCCAACCAGCTGCTGGTGCACGAGTCCTGCAAGGACTTGATCACCGAGATCGGCGGCTACTCCTGGGACGACCAGGCCGCCCTCCGCGGCGAGGAACGCCCCATCAAGGTCGCCGACCACGGCGTAGACGCCCTCCGCTACGCCCTCTTCACGACTCGAACCCTGTGGCGGCACAAGCTCGCCCTGGCCGCCTAGAAAGGGACCCCGTCATGCCGCTGCCCCCATCCGGCAACACGCCGTGGCCGCCGCCGCAGTTGGAGATTCCGCACGCCGACATGAACATGTGGCGGGCCTGGTACTCCGGTAACACCGACCACCTCGCAGCCGTGTACGGAGGGCCCGCGAACTACCGGTCCAACGCGATCGCCCGCGAATACTTCGAGGTCGACAAGCGGCGCGCGGGCGGCGAGGAACTACGCATGTTCTGGGGCCAGCAGGCCTCCCCCGGCCAGCAGGCCGCGAAGCTGCACGTTCCGATCGCCGCCGACGTTGCGGAGATGTCGGCGAACCTGCTGTGGTCGGATGTGCCGCAGGTGACTGTGGACGGCGACTCCACCGACAAGGCGATGGCAAAGACCACGCAGGCGCAGATCGGCCGCTACCTCGACGACCGCGGCCACGCCAAGATGCGGGAAGCGTCCGAGCTGACCGCGGGCCTGTCCAACGTGTATCTGCGGGTGGTGTGGGACAGGACGTTGCGTCCGCGGCCGTGGACGGATGTGATCGCCCCGGAAGCGGTGGTGCCGACGTGGCGGTGGGGGGCGCTCGCGGAGGCCATCGTGTGGCGGGAGCTGGCGCCGCTCGCCGACCAGTCAAAGGTGTGGCGGCTACTCGAGTTCCACACGCCGGGGACCATCGAGTACGGCCTGTACGAGGGCGGCGCGGCCACGCTGGGGATACGCGCCGAGTCCCTGGCCGTTCACCCGGACACCGAATATCTGGTGGCGCGCACCGACGACTTGGGGCGCCAGTCGACGGGCATCGACCGGATGCTGATCACGCATCTGCCGAACGTCCTGCCGAACCGGGTATGGGACGGGGTGCCCGACACGGCGCCGCTTGGACGCTCCGACTTCACCGGCATCGAACCGCTCATGGATGCGCTCGACGAGTCGTGGACCAGCTGGATCCGGGACCTGCGCCTGGGCAAGGCGCGGCTGATCGTTCCGCAGTCGATGCTGGAGACGGAGGGCGCCGGAACGGGCGGCATGTTCGACCTCGACAAGGAGGTCAGCGTCGCCCTGAACCTGCTGGGCGGCGAGTCGATGAAGGACTCGATCACCGAAGTCCAGTTCAATATCCGCGTCGAGGAGCATGAGCGCACCACGAAGGCGCTGCGTCTGCAGATCCTCTCCTCCGCCGGCTACTCGGCGCAGGGGTTCGGTGAGGCGGGCACGATCGCAGCAACGGCGACGGAGGTCGTGGCCCGCAAGGAGGAGTCGCTGACGACCCGGGGCACGAAGATCCTCTACCAGCGTCCGGCACTGCTCGATCACTTGACGACGATGATGATGGTCGATGTGCAGCATTGCGGGGCGAAGGACGTCGACCCGGCCGCCGAGCTCACCGCGTCGTGGCCGCAAGCCGTACAGCCCGACCCGGAAGCCGTCGCACGCACGCTGCAGCTGTTGGACTCGGCAGGGGCTATCTCCGACTTCATGAAGGTCAAGATGCGGTCGCCGGAGCTGGATGACAACGAGGTGATAGCGGAGGTGCGGCGAATCCGCGAGGACGAGCAGCATGCCCTCGGCCCGGCCGGCGATCCCTTCAACGCGGGCGGCGGGCGCGTGCCGGTCCCGAACAGCGAAGACGCGGACAGCGACGGCACCGAGGCAGGATCCGACGAGGGCCAGGACGAGGAAGAGGGCGGGGGCTCGCGCGGGCTGGCTGCCGCCTAGCGGCTGGCGCTACTCGGGGAGGTTCACGCAAATCTGCCTGCCGAGCTCCTTGCTGTATCCGCAGTAGCCGGTGTCTCCCATGCAGGTCGGCGCTCCGTCCTCGTCGGACGGGCATGCCGTGCGGGCCACGCCATTCGGATAGAAGTACTTCGCCATGAGCACCTGGCGGTCGTTCTGGTCAGTCATCGCGCCTCTCGGGGTGGGCGGGGGCTCGCAGGTTCGGGATCTCGCGGCCTAGCGGCGTCGGGCACCCTTACGTGCGGGGAGTCGACGGTAGCGGGTCACGGGCCCACCCTTCGTAGCGTGGGCCTTCTCGCGGGCGTACTTCCGCAGTCGAGGATTCGCCCAGAACATGCGCCACTGGGCCTTGCTGCGGAATCCGGAAGCCCTTCGTCCCGGCATGATGCACCTCCCTTCGGGGATCTCCCTGCAGTCTGCCCAAACACGCCTGCGTCGCCGCTCCAGCATGACGAAGGCCCGGCCGCCCACGGGGGCGACCGGGCCAACTCGAGGTGGGTCAGTTCACGTCGGCGCGCATGGGGTCGCCGAGGATCCCGTCGGTGTAGGTGACGTACTTCGGGGTGAACTTGCCCTTGCCGGTGACGGTGCCGGAAATGTTTTCACCGGGGGCGAGGTCGACGGTGTCGATCTGGTTTTCGTCGACGGCGAGTTCGGCGGTGCGCTTGGTGCCGTCCGTGCCGGTGATCGAGAAGTAGAGCGGGTTCACGTCGACGGTCTCGTCACTGTTGTTGGTGACGGTGATGAGGACGGACGTGTAGTTGCTGCCCTCAGCGAGGATGCTGCCCGCGAACTTGGCCTTCTTTGCGGCGACCTTCACGGCCGGCTCGGGTGCCTTCTTGCTCGGCTCTTCCGCTGCCTTCTGCGGCTCTTCTTCGGCCGGCGTCTCGGCGGCCGTGCTGCTGGCGGTGACGTTGCTGCCCTTGCTGTCGTTGCTGCTGTCGTCGTTGCCGATGAGGGCGCCGACGATGCCGAGGAGGACGAGCAGGCCGACGAGTCCGAGGCAGCCGAAGCCGACGATTTTACCCGCGCTGCTCTTCTTCGGCGGGGGCGGCTGCCACGCCGGCGGGGTCGGCGGCTGGCCCCAGCCGGGCTGTTGCGGCTGCTGCGGTTGCTGCGGGTACTGGTGCGGGTTGCTCACGGGTGTCCCCCTGGAAGTTTTGATGTGCATGTGAAGGACACGTAAAGGTGCCGCATGGTTGCACAACCCAGGCATCGAATTCCGGTTCGGCCCCGAACACGACTGCGGCCCTGCCCCAGTCGTCGGGGTCAGGGCCACGGTCACGCGGCTTGCTGGTCGTCAGTGGCGACGGCGGTCTCGCATCCTCGGCAGTCGCGGACTTCGCCGAACACGTAGGCGTCGGTCTTGTATCCGGTCTTCCCGCAGGCGGCTTCGAGGAGGTCCCACCAGCGTTCATCCTCGGGTCGTCTGGTGCGGTGCCGGGTACGGCCGTTGACGAAGCGAACCTTCTTGATCGGGAACTGTTCGGCGATCGTCGGAGCAGGAGCGGTCACGGCTATTCGCTCCAGCCGATAAGGCGGAACTCGACGCCCTCGGCCTCGATCTCCTGCTTCGAGCTGCACTGCTCGGACGCCCAGACGAGCCGGAGGATCGCGTCGCCGTGCGATGGCGGGCTGGTCTGGTATTCGCCCCAGATCTGGCCGTGGTTGTCGAGGAGGATCGCGTCGTGGTTGTCGCTGGGCCGTTCGGCGAGCGGCATGAGTCCGGCTTCGATGGCGGCGCGTAGCCACTCTGCGGCCTCGGACAGCAGCACGGCTTGGCTCTCCTTGCCGAGTTGCTCCCAGCTGGGGTTGAGGCCGCTGCCGGACTCGTGGGCCATGTCTTGGCGGCGCTTGGCGAGTTGGCGGATGCGGGGGTCGTTCACGCGCTAGTCCTCGTCTCGGTTCCAGTAGCGGCGGTCTTCGAGTGCTGCGGTGCGTGGGTCTTCGTCCCAGTCGTGCGGCGTGCGCTCAACCAGCGGCACGTCGGGCGCGGGCTCGGTGGGGGCGGTCACGCGGGGTCCTCCCAGCCTCGGGCGACGTCCAGCGCGCGGCGCAGCGCGGACGCGAGTGGCAACCGCTGCGCCTCCGGCAGGGTGATGAACACCTTCTCCTCCCGCTCCGCCGAGTGAACCTCGGTCACGGTTACGGCCACGCCGCTCGGGGCTGCACGCACGTTCAGAGCCCCTGCGACCAAGTCGTCGCCCTCCCACGTGGCCTGGTCCGTGAGCGCTTGGATCAGTCCGGGCAGGTCCGTGGTGGTCACGCCGACCTCGGCGACGCCGCGGCTGTCCGGGCCGGTGATCCCGAAGTCGTAGAGGCCGCTGGCGTTGGCGCGGGTGATGCGGATGAGAACCTCGGCGTAGCCAGCCGATTCGCGAAGGCCGGCGGGAATGATCCGGAGGGTGGTGCCGTCCTCCGTGGTGTAGTCCCAGGGCTGGGGGGTGAGTTCGGCGATGACGGTGTTGAGGGCGTCGCGGAAGTCCATCGGGGTTCTCCTATCGTTGCTGGCCGGGCATGTCGCCCCAGCCGAAGACGTATCCAGGGTTGACGGCAGCCAGCACCTTGTTCGCCGCGCAGAGTTCGGCGAGCGCCCCCTGCCGCCCTTCCTCGCACCGGGGCAGTCGGCACAGGGTGAGCCGCACCGACGCCTCCCATGCCTGCCGTCGGGCGGCCCGTACCCGGGCCGGGAGTTGGCGGGCGGACAGGGCGGCGACCGCCTCCGGGACCGGGACGGGAGCGCGCGGGAAGGCGATCACGGTGTCGCCTGGCCGAGGTCGGCGATGAGGACGGTCGCGTTGTCGGCGTACTCGCCGGCGTGGTCGATGGCGGACTGGGTGAAGTCGCGGGCCGCTTCAGTGGGCGTGCCGATCAGGTAGTCGGCGAGGTTGCGGCAAGAGTCTTCGAGGGGCTCGTAGGCGCCGTCGGAGGCGAGGAGGAGACGGGAGTTCTCCGACAGGCGGGTGACCGACTCGATCGCGGGGTGTCCGTACCGGTCCTTCACCTGCTGGTCGGTCTCGTCGCTGCCGAGGCAGGAGGTGACGATGTTCCGGTTGCCGCCGCCGTGGATGTCGTTGGGCGGGTATACGCGCCGCAGATTGTGGTCCTGGGTGAGGCGCAGCACCGTCCCACCGACGAGGAGGTAGGCGCGTGCGTCACCGCACCAGGCGACGGTGAGCCAGCGCGGGGAGGCGACCGCGACGACCGCGCACGCCTGCGGCCCGAATCCCCACGGGCCTTGCCGGTCCGGGTCGGCGGCGTAGCGGTTGTACTGCACGCGCAGTCCGGTCTCAGCGTCGCAGTGGTAGGCGGCCGAGCGGGCGACCCGGCGGGCGGCGGTACGCGTCCAGTCGCGGATCTCGTCGGAGGATCCGATGCCGTCGAGGAGAACGTAGGCGCGGGCGCCGTTGTGGGTCGCGGTGGCGGTGGCGTCGCACTGGTGGGAGCGGTCGCCGATCAGTTGGGCGGTGGCGTAGCTGCGCATGGTGGGTTCCTTACGCCGCGAGGGCGAGTCGAGCGGCGACGACCTTGAAGGCCGGCTTCCTAGGGCGGTAGGCGAGGCAGATGAGGCCGACCTGGATGGGCGTGTACCGCGTGCAGTCCCGCATGCGCCGCCCGGCGTGGGTGCGGCCGATGGTGCCGACGACACCCAGCTTGGCGGCGACCTTGCGCAGCGTGCCGACCATGCTGGCCGCGTCCCGGTGGGAGAGTCCGTGCGCCATGGCGTGGGAGGCGAGGGTGCCGGTTCCACGGCGGGCGATACGGGCGGCGGCGCGGGTGGCGATGCTGCGGGCCTTGACGGTGGCCCTGCGGCTGCGGCTGGTGCGGATCATCGGGTCCCCCTTGGTACGGCGTCTACTGGCTAGACGTCTACAGAATAGACAAGGGCGGGGAGTCACGTCTACCCGATAGACAAAAGACGTCTAGGAAACAGACGCCTGCCGTGAGACCATGCAGCTCATGACCACCGACTGGGAGAAGCAGCTGGGGCGGCGCGCAACAGCCGTCGACCGAGCCAAAGAGGCGCTCGACGCCGACATCGCCGCCGCACGTCTCGACGGACACTCATTCCGCGAGATCGGCTCCTGGGCCAACGTGAACCACGAACGCGCCCGAACCATCTGCATCCGCATCAACGGCGACTCCCACACCCGCGTCGAACGAGAACCCGCCCCCGAGTAGCCGCTTCCCGGATTCGGCCCCCGCTCCCCCACCCGCCGCGCCACACTGCAGGGATGGCGCTGAGGTTCACCGTGCAAGGCGATGACGAGCAGGAGACCGCGACCGGGCTGGAACTGCTGCTGACGCTCGGGCTGCAGGAGTTCATGCCGCCCCGGCAGTTGAGCGACGACCGGTGGATGGCGCGGGCTGTACCCGCGACGACGGCCCGGACCGATGACGGTCCGGGCCGTTCCGCTGGCTAGCCGAGGTTGGTGGCGGGCTCGCTATTGGTGCTCTATCGGGCCCAGGGGCGGGGCTTGTAGTCGGAGGCCGCTTCGAGCACCGACAGGGCGAGGTCCTGTCGGTCCATTCCGGCGTCGACTCCCTGCTCGACGACCTCGTTGGCGAGTTTGCTGCTTCCGCGGCCGAGGAGTCCGCCGCGCTGAAGCTGGCGGCCGGCTTCCTGGATCTGCTCAGGGGTGGGCTTGGTCATGTTTTTCCTCTCACTTTCCGGCGTTGTCGATGAGCCACTGGCCGTATTCGCGGTCGGCGGCGGCGTGTATGTCGCCGCGGTCCCAGCCGACTTTGATGGCGTGGTTGATGGCGGGCTGGACGTGGAGCAGGTAGTGCATGCGGTAGCCGACGCCCGCCCGCTGGAGTCGCTGGTTGTCGGCGAGGAGGTGGACGGCGAGGTCGCGGAGTTCGTGCCGGTCGTCTTCGGTGTAGGCGGCGGGTGCGCCGGGGGTGACGACGTCCTGGAGGAAGTCGGGGATGTCGAGGGTCTGGGTCATAGCGTTCTCCTACTGGTTGCGGGTGTGGGCGAGTTGGGCGGCGCGGTCGAGGTAGCGCAGGACGGGCGCGGGGCTGGTCTGGGTGTCGTTCCAGGACGGGAGCGTGTCGGCGGTCGGGAAGTCCGCCTGGATGGCTTCGAGCAGCAGAACGCAGGCGTCGTCGGCGTCCCGGCGTTCGACGGCTTCGATACGGAGGGCGCCCATCGGGCAGCGGCGCGTTCCGTGGTCTTCGCGGAGGCCGCCTTGCAGCCAGCCGTTCGTTTCGATGTGCACGCGCGCCCGGTACAACAGGGCGGCAAGCGGCGTGTCGTAGGGGTTGGCGGCCGGGGCCAGGGTGGGCGTGAGCGGAACGACCAGGACGGACTCTGTGATGGCGGGTACGGGGTCGGCGCCGGCGATGTGGGCGGTGTTGATCGCGAAGGCGAGGGCGGCTTCGTTGAGTCGGGCGTCCATCTCGACGTTGAGCAGGGCGAGTCGGGCGTCGAGGGCGAGGACGGGGGGCGGGCTTGCCGGGGCGTGGATCGTCGTGGTCATGTGGGCGTTGCCTTCTGCGCGTTCGCGCGTGGTGGGTGGGTGGGGCGCCCCTGATTGCTGGCAGGCGGAAGGGGCGCCCCGGCTTTACCAGGAGAAGCGGCTGCGCTTCTTGGGCTTGCCGCCGCCGGGCCGGGTGTGGGGGTCGCTGCCGGAGAGGACCCGCTTATCGAGGCCGCGGATCTCGGCCTCGTCGAGGATGCCGCTGTAGTCGTTGCCGAGCGGGGCGCCGACCTGGGGGGCGGGCCCGTCGAGGTTGCGCAGGCCGCGGGGCGGGGCGTCGTACATGGGCCCGAAGTTCTGGCACAGGGTGTGTGCGGAGTAGCCGCCGTCGGTGCACGGATTGTTCGTGGGCCACAGCCGGTCGGTGAAGACGACCTCGCTGTACGTTTTCGAGTCCTCGTAGGGGTTGTGCTTCGTGTCGTGGGTGTTGACGTAGTAGTAGGGGCGGCGAAGCTCGAGTTCGCGGCAGAATCGCTTGGCGTCGGACGGCTTCCAGATCTTGGGCATGGGTGGAGCTCCGTTTCTGGTATGTGGCGGTTTGTCGGGTGGACTTGTCTTGGTTTGCGCCCGGACGTCCCCCCGGACGACGGGTGGTCGGGACCCGGGTCGCGACCGGGTGCCGTCCGGAGGGTTGCGAGGATCGACCGGGGGATTGTCCGGGCGTATGGGGTATTTCACCCCACACTGTCCGGGCAAAGCGGTACATAACTTCGGGCCTAGCGGCCCTCAAGGAGATCGAGCGCCTCGGCGATGTCGGCCCGCTTGTAGCCGTTCACGCGGTTCGGAAGGCCCGGGATCGTGACCTTGACGGTCCCGCCGGCACCGCCCGCCCGAAGCAGCTCGCCGAGACGCTCCTCGTCCATGCCGCCGCCGATGATCTCGGCCATCTCCTTGAGCTGCGCCACGCCGCGGCCGAGGTCGTCCATGGCCTTGAGGCAGCCCCGCAGCGCGTCCATCTGCATGCGCTGCTCCGACGTGTGGTTGAGGACGTTCCGGCCGGGGACGCCGTCCCGCTTGGGGCCGCCGGCCGCCGAGGACAGGCCGGTGGCGTTGAGGAGGTGCCGCTCGATCGGGTCCTCCCACTGCCCGGCCAGACGGCCCGCCTTCTCGCGGATCTTCGCCGCCTTCTCCAGCAGCATCGTGATCTCGCCGCGGTCGTCCTCGTCGAGGTCGAAGGACCGTGCCTTGTCGGTGACTCCGACGAACGGGTTGACCAGCCAGCCGAGGCCGGGACGCGGCGGGTCGAACTTCGACGCATCCCGCCCCATGCCCGACGATCCCTTACCGAGGATGGCGTTGGACTGGTCAGCCGTGTCGACGCGCATCGCCCACTTGGTGGTGAAGTTGATGGCCAGCTCGGTCGGGAAGACGTCGGCATTCGGGTACTGCGTGATGACCACGAACATGATCCCGGCACCCACAGCAACCGACGCCAAGTTGACCATGCGCTCCATGATCTCCTCGCGCAGCGCCTTGCCCTTGCGGGTGAAAGTCGCCAGCTCGTCGATCACGATCAGCTCAAGACCCCCGATGTCATTGATCGACGTCTCGACCAACTTGCTCTTGCCGAGCCTGTTCAGTTCAGCCTCGCGACGCTTCATGTCTGCGATCTCGGCGTCAAGCAGGGCAAGCAGGCGCTCCGGGCTGGGCTTGAAGTACGTGGCTGCGACCCCGGCCTTGGCGTAGGCGTTCCATTCCGCGTTCTCCTTGCCTGCCACGATCCGCAGGTTGATGCGCGGATCGAAGGAGGCGCCGACAACGACATTGGAGGCACCGACACCCTTACCGGAGCGGGTGCCGCCACCGATCGCCATGTTGGAACTCCGGATCGGAAGGAAGACGGTCCGGCCCCGCTTGTTCCACGAGGTCGGCACGCCGTCCTTCCACGCGTTGATCTGGGCAGGCTTCTTCAGCAGCGGCGACGGGCGGACTTCTTCGAACGGGTCCTCATCGGCAATCCACAGGCTGGTGCGGACCGCGGAACCGGCCTTCTCGATGTCGACCATGGTGGAGTCGCGGCCGAGCCCGCCCGCGAACACCTCGATCCTGTCCTGCAGTTTCGCGACGGTCTGACCTGCGGGAAGGTCGAAGACGACGGTGGTGTTGCCGTCCTTCTCCCGCTGCGGCACAGCAAGGATCGAAAGCTGCTCGTCACCCTTCAGCATGCCGATCTTGCGGAGGGCTTCCTCAAGCTGCGGCACCGTGCATGCGGGCGGCGGCGGGGCGTTGAACTCCCGCTGCCCGGCCTGCACCTCCGGCTTCACCATGCTCACCGGGGCGGCCAGCTGCTCCATCGGGGCAGGCGCAGGCTGGCCGGCGTCGAAAGGGCGCGACACCAGGTACCAGCCGTAGCCGGCCGCGACACCGAGCGCGGCGAGGATCATCGGCTGGCCGTTGGCGGCCTGCTCGGCGGCGACACCGAGCACCGGCAGCGACCCGAACGCGCCACCTGCGACAGCGGCAGCCCGCCCGGCACGCTTACCGTGCCTGGCCCGGTCGATCTCCCGGTCGTTGGGCGGCAGCACCACCTGGGCTCGCAGCGCCTCCAGCCGGGACTCGGCCGCGGCCACTTCCCCGGCGAGCGTAGCGAGCTTGCCGGCGCCCACAGTTTCGCCGTCCTGCTCGGCGCGTGCTTTGGCGACGGCGAAGTGGGCGTGCGCCTGAGCTGCGAGGCGCTCCTGGGCGGCGACCCGCTCGGCGTGCTTGCGCTGCTTGGTCTCGGTCGCCATGTGGATGACGGCCACTTCGTCGAGGTCGCCGGTGTTGAGCCAGTCCTTGAGGCGGGCCCCGGCGTTGCCGCGCTGCTCCTTGAAGGCGGCCTTGATCCGCTCACCGCGGGGCGTCTCGTCGGTCTTCTCGATCGGCTCGACGGCCACTATGGGCTTGCAGTCGGGCCGGGGCGGGATCTCGGTGGCCACGGGTCTGTCCTTCCTTGAGTCGGGGGGGGCGGGGCCCGGTTGGGCCCCGCCGGGGTGCGGCTAGCCGAGGCCGCCGAGCGCGCTTCCGAGCGAGCCGACCAGGGAGTTGGTGAGGGAAGAGCCCATGGAACCGACGATGGTCCCGGCGAGCGAGATGCCGAGGAGGCCCACGAGGGTGGCGTCCATGGCCTTGATGTGGCCGTGCTTGACCTTGAAGAACACGATGATGCCGAGGACGAGGATGACGACGATCCCCACGGCGAGGGTGCCGCCGCCGGCGGTCTGGGCCTGGATCTGCTGGTAGTCGGCGGGCGTCTGACCGGTGACCGGTGTCTGCGGGTTGAAGCCGGATCCGGGGTTGTTCGCGGCGAGCTGGACGGTCGCCGTGTGGTGGCCGGCGTCGGCCTTGTAAGAGACGTTGTCGAGTCCGCGGACGTGCATGACGCGGCCGTCGGGCAGGTTGACGGGGGCTCCGGTGGCACGGTCAACGGCGGCCTGAATCTCGGCGGCGGAGGCCTGCGGGGCGTCCATGACGGTGATGGCGGCGGTGCCGCCGAGGAGGGCTACGGCTGCGCTGCCCGACACGGCGATCCGGCGAATGGTGGCGTTCATCTTTCTCTCCTGGGTGGGTTGAGGTCAGTCGGTCGGGCTGAGTCAGTGGTGGTGGCCGTTGACGGCCATGTGCAGGCGCGCGGTGTCGGCGGCGGCGACCTTCGCAACGGGATGGAAGGGGGTGCTGTCGCCCGGGGTTCGGCGGTGCTCTGGGGGCTTCCTGCGGCCCGCTTTTTTCGGCTTCTCGGAGGAGGGGGGGAGATCGGTAACGACCTGCGACTTTGCGACCACTCCGAGTGCCTTCACGGGGGCGGGGTGGAGGACCTCAAGGAGGCGGGCGCGATTGCTCACCGGGGACCCGTTGGCGGCATCGAAAGCGTCCGCCAGCGCCTTCCTCGATGCGTAAGCCTGAGCGTGCAGGGAGGGGGTCATGCCCGGGGTGCGGGTGCCGTACAGGATCTCCCACGCAGAGGCGAACGCCTCCTCGAAGGCGAGTGTCCCGTAGGGGGCCGCGGACACCAGTCGCTCCGCAAGCTCCACGACATCCTTGTGGTCATTGCGGCGCCGCTTCTCGTGTGCAGCGCGAGCCTTCCCCTCCGCGCGCTTCTTCGGGTCAACGCGGTCCGCAGTGAGGGTCAGTACCCACTGCCGGACTTCGAAGAACAGCGGGCCGAGCATCGTCACCGCGGCCAGCCCCCAGCCGACTGCGGCAGCGTCCGCCGCACTGAGGCCATGGCCTTCGAGACTGCGCCCGTAGCCCAAGTTGATGTGCGCGGCGTACCCGGCAGCCCCCATCGACAGGGCCCGCAGCAGCCAGCGCACCCAGGCGGGGAGCTTCTTCTCGTCGGCGTAGGCCACACCAGCCGCCATCACCCACGCGGCGCCCTCAAGGGCGGGCCCGATAGGGAAGAGCATCCAGTGGATGGACACGAAGTGGATGATCTGCGCGGGCAGGG
>Ga0099826_10000124_pt1 | contig 34781 bp, 26 predicted proteins | sample Mtrugardesep15_FD_76830 | JGI IMG/M metagenome (GOLD analysis project Ga0099826, IMG submission 76830) | Root nodule microbial communities of legume samples collected from California, USA - M. trunc garden sep15 | ecosystem: Host-associated > Plants > Roots > Nodule | place: USA: California... | reverse complement strand
GTCATCACCCACGCGCACTGGTTCGACCTCGGCGCGCGCCGGCCGCCCGAGCTCACGGCCGGCGACGATGCGGCGGATGCGCAGTGGGTGCCCATCGCCGAACTGGCCGGCCTGGAGAGCCGGTTCCACGACGACCACTTCCACATCCTCGATCTGTTCTTCGGACTGACGAAGGATGCCGCAGAAAGCAGCGCCGCATGAATGACCGCGACCGCTATCGCGGCTGTCTCCTGGGTCTTGCATGCGGCGATGCCGTGGGTACGACCGTGGAGTTCATGCCGCGGGGAACGTTCGAACCGATAAGAGGGATGGAGGGCGGCGGCCCTTTCGGACTGCAGCCGGGCGAATGGACGGACGACACGTCTATGGCGTTGTGCCTTGCTACCAGCCTCGTCCGAAACCGTGGCTTCGATCCCGTCGACCAGATGAACAGGTATTGCAACTGGCGCAGCGTCGGTTATCTGAGCAGCAATGGCGAATGCTTTGACATCGGGCTCACAGTGGCGACGGCCCTGGATCGCTACCTGCGCACCCACGACCCCTTCGCTGGAGACCCGGACCCGAGGACGGCCGGCAATGGCGCGTTGATGCGGCTGGCGCCTGTTCCCATGTACTTTCGCGGAAGCGCAGAAGACACGTTCCGGTTTGCCGGCGAGAGCACGCGCACCACACACGGCGCCCGCGAAGCGATTGACTGTTCACGGCTCTTCGCTCTTCAGCTGCGGGCGGCGCTGATGGGGGCGGAAAAGGAGCACATTGTCGAGACCCGCATTCCCGAACCGCTGTCCGAGAAGGCCGCTGCGATCGCCTTGGGGAGCTATCGCAGCAAGCCGCGCGAGGCGGTCAAAGGTTCGGGATACTGCATTGATTCGCTCGAGGCGGCGCTTTGGTGCTTCTGGACGACCGAGTCCTTCGAGGAAGCCGTGCTGGCCGCGGCAAACCTGGGCGATGACGCAGATACGACAGCCGCGATATGTGGGCAGCTGGCCGGCGCGCACTATGGCGTGTCTTGCATTCCGAAGGCTTGGCTCGAGCCTTTGGCCATGCGCGGCGACATCGAATCGCTTGCCGATTTGCTGCTGGCAGGCCCGGATTATTCCTGACCTCGCCGCAGCTCTCCCGTCGTCCCAGCGACCACTCGATCGTCGCCTGCTCAGCCGGCGCCTGCAGTCGCCACGGCGTTCGGCCGCAGTTCCTTGCGCAGGATCTTTCCGACCGCGGACTTCGGCAGGGCGTCCAGGAACGTGATGTGGCGGGGCACCTTGTATGCGGCCAGGAGCTTGCGGCAATGCGCTTCCAGCTCCTCTGCCTGCAACCCCGGCGCGCGCCGCACGACGAAGAGATGCGGCGCCTCCGCCGACCGCTCGTCCGGGACCCCGACGCACGCGCATTCGAGCACGTCCGGGTGCAAGGCGACCACGCCTTCGATTTCGTTCGGATAGACGTTGAAGCCGGAGACCAGGATCATGTCCTTCTTGCGGTCGACGACGTACATCAGGCCTTGCGCGTCCATGGTGACGATGTCGCCGGTGCGGAACCAGCCGTCCTGCGTGAAGGATCTGCGCGTTTCCTCCTCGCGGTTCCAGTAGCCCGCGAAGACCTGCGGCCCCTTGATGAGCAGCTCGCCGGGCGTGCCGAGCGGCACCGGCTCGCCCGCATCGTCGACGATCAGAACATCGGTGGAGGGCACGGGCGCGCCGATCGTGCCGTTGCGGCCGAGCGCGTTGAAGGTCGCGCTGGGTGATGTCTCGGTGAGTCCATAGGCCTCGGTGATCGGCGGGCCGCCCGCTTTCACCCACTTGGCCGCAACGGCTTCCTGGATCGAGGCGCCGGCGCCGATGACCACGTTGCAGCGCGAGAAGTCGATGCCCGCGATCGCGGGCGAGGTGACCATGGCATTGAACATCGTGTTGACGCCGACGAGCATGTCGAAGGGCGCCCGCTTGAGTTCGGCGCAAAGCCCCTCGGCATCGCGCGGGTTGACGACGAGGCGGTTGTGGGCGCCGCACGCAAGAGCCGTCAAGGTCGTGCCGAGCGGAAAGATGTGATACAGCGGCAGCGGCGTCACGATCTCGAAGTTGTCGATGTCCAGCGCCAGTGCGAGCCATGAGCGCATCTGCAGCGTGCTGGCCAGCACGCTGCGGTGCGTGAGGCAGGCACCCTTCGAAACGCCCGTCGTGCCGCCGGTGTACTGCAGGAACGCCAGGTCGGACGGAGCCACCTGCTCGCCGGTGAAGTCGGCATCCGCCAGCGCGGACATCGCGTCGCGCAGGCTCACGATGCGGGCGCCGTCGCTCGCACCAGCAGCATCGGCCTGGCCGGCCGTGGCGAACAATGAGGGCTTCACGTCCCGCATCGGCACCGTCAGCACATACCGGACCTGCGTCTGGCCGAGGATCTCGTTCACCAGCCCCATGAAAGGCTCGGCCGCCACCAGCGCCGAAGCGCCGGAATCGGCCAGCTGGTAGGCGAGCTCGCGCGCCGTGTAGAGCGGATTCATCGTCACACCGACCATGCCCGCGCGCAGGATGGCCGCCAGCGCCACCGGGTAGACGAGGTTGTTGTGCAGCAGCAGGGCGACCCTGTCGCCACGCTTGAGGCCGGCCGCCTGCAGCGAGCGCGCGACGAGCGCCGACGCATGCTCGACCTGCGCGAAGGTCAGCGATTCACCGGCGCAGGTCACGGCCGTCCTGGCTGCATGCTTCGTGAACGCGCGTTCCAGCAGGGTAACGAGGGTTTCATGCTCGCCGAGGAGGACGTCGTGGGGAAGCCCTGCCGGATAGGAGGCATGCCAGAGTCGGTGTTCCATGTGGTTTTCCTTCGTGCGGTGGATGGGATTCAGGACTGCAGCGCTTCGCGAACGAAGTCCATCCGGTCCTGGCCGAAGAACATCTGGTCGCCCACGAAGAGCGTGGGTGCGCCGAACACGCCGCGTTCGACGGCCTCTTGCGTGGTGGCCTTCAACGCGGCCTTGGTCTCGGCGTCCTGCGTCAGGCGCTCGATCTCGGCGGGGTCGAACCCGCCTTCGGTCAGGATGCGCGCCGTGAGCTGCGCGTCGTTCAGGTTGAGCGCGTCGATCCACAGCGCCTTGAACACGCAGCCGAGCAGCTGCTGCAGCTGCTCGGGCCGCTGCAGCTGAATGCCAGTGACCGCGCGCATGAGGAACAGCGTGATGACGGGGAAGTGCGGATTGCCCTGGAATTGCACGCCATAGCGGCGCGCATGGCGCTCGTAGTCCATCTGCGTGTAGCGCCCCTTGACGGGAATGGTGGCCGGCGAGGCGTTGCCGGTGGCTTGGTAGACGCCCCCGAGCAGCATCGGCCGGTAGACGAGGTCGGCGCCATGGCTGGCGCACAAGCCTGGCAGCTGCGTCCATGCCAGGTAGGACGAGGGACTGCCGACATCGAAGAAGAAATCAACTGACTTGCGCATTCAAGGGCTCCTTTGAGTTAACGAACGTTTGATAAACGGAAGCTATGTGATTAATGCGGCCCCGTCAACGGGGTTTCACTGGGTTCTTCTTCGATTGACAAACGAGCGTTCAACAATTAACGTGCAATGACTTAACGGACGTTTTTTAAAGGAGAACGCATGGACCCATCAACCAACCCCCGCGGTGTGGCTCTCGTCATCGGCGCCGGCGACGCCACCGGCAGCGCCATCGGCGCGCGCTTCGCCCGTGAGGGCTACGTCACGTGCCTGACACGGCGGTCGGCCGACAAACTCGAGCCGGCCATCGAGCGCATCCGCGCGGCCGGCGGCCAAGCCTTCGGCTATGGCAGCGATGCACGCAAGGAGGACGACGTCGTCGGGCTCATCGACCAGATCGAAAAGGAGCGCGGACCGATCGAGGTGATGGTCTTCAACATCGGCGCCAACGTGCCCAGCAGCATCCTGGAGGAGACGGGGCGCAAGTACATGAAGATCTGGGAAATGGCCGCGTTCAGCGCGTTCCTGAATGCGCGCGAGGTTGCCCGCAGGATGGTGCAGCGCGGCCGCGGCACGATTCTCTTCACCGGCGCGACGGCAGGCATCCGTGGCTCGGCGAATTTCGCGGCCTTTGCCGGCGCCAAGCATTCCCTGCGCGCGCTGGCCCAGAGCATGGCGCGCGAACTCGGCCCGCGCGGCATCCACGTGGCGCACATCGTGGTCGACGGCGCCATCGACACGGAGTTCATCCGCACGCAATTCCCGGAACGCTACGCGCTCAAGGAGCAGGGCGGCATCCTGAACCCCGAGCACATCGCGGAGAACTACTGGTACCTGCACACCCAGCCTCGAGACGCCTGGACCTTCGAGATGGATCTGCGCCCCTACATGGAAACCTGGTGAAAGAAGACACATGAAAACACGCATCACGGAACTCTTCGGCATCCGCCACCCGATCATCCAGGGCGGCATGCACTACGTCGGCTTTGCGGAGCTGGCCGCGGCGGTCTCCAATGCCGGCGGCCTCGGTCTCATCACGGGCCTGACCCAAAGGACGCCCGAACTGCTGGCCAAGGAAATCGCGCGCTGCCGCGACATGACCGACGAGCCCTTCGGCGTGAACCTCACGTTCCTGCCGACCTTGTCTTCGCCGCCATACCCCGAGTACATCGCCGCGATTGCCGAGGGCGGCGTTCGCATCGTCGAGACGGCGGGGCGCAGTCCCGAGGCCTACATGCCCGCGCTCAAGAAGGCCGGCATCAAGGTGATCCACAAGTGCACCTCGGTGCGGCATGCGCTGAAGGCGGAGGCCATCGGCTGCGACGCCGTGAGCGTGGACGGTTTCGAGTGCGGCGGGCACCCGGGCGAGGACGACATGCCCAACATGATCCTGCTCCCGCGCGCCGCCGAGGAACTGAAGATTCCGTTCGTGGCTTCCGGCGGCATGGCCGACGCGCGCAGCCTGGTGGCGGCGCTGGCGCTGGGCGCGGAGGGCATGAACATGGGCACGCGCTTCGTGGCCACGCAGGAAGCGCCGGTCCACCAGAACGTGAAGGACGCCATCGTCGCGGCCACCGAGCTCGACACGCGGCTCGTGATGCGCGGCCTGCGCAACACCGAGCGCGTGCTCACCAATTCATCGGTCGAGCAACTGATCCGGATCGAGAAGGAGAAGGGCGCCGACCTCAAGTTCGACGACATCATCGACCAGGTCGCGGGCGTCTACCCGCGCGTGATGCTGCAGGGCGAGATGGATGCGGGCGCCTGGAGCTGCGGCATGGTGGTCGGCCTGATCAACGACATTCCCACGGTGCAGGAACTGATGGACCGGATCATGGACGAGGCCGAGCAGCTGATCACGCGGCGGCTCTCAGGATTCCTCGAGCCTGCCCTGGCATAGCCTGCGGACATCGGCCGGCTCACTTTGCCCAGTGAGCCGGCTCCGCTTTTGACATCATGAACCGCCGTCCCTTGACGGGGCGTTCACACCAGATATCGCTGCACGGCTGCTTCGTTGAACTCGACACCCGACCCCGGCCGTTCGCTGGTGTAGGCCATCCCATCGCGCACGTCGAGCGGCTCCTCCAGGATCGGGTTCCACCAATCCATGTATTCGAGCCAATGCGCGGTCGGCGTAGCGCACAGTAGATGGGCGCTGACTTCCGGCCAGAAATGATTGGAGAGTGCCACGCCATAAAGCTGGCCGAGTGTGGCAATTTGTTGCCAACCGGTGACCCCGCCACATCGCATGGCGTCGGGCATGGCCAGGCCGCGCACACCCGCGTCGAAGGCATGGCGGAAACCGAGGGCCCCCAACCAGTTTTCACCGGCTTGCAACGGCGTGGTGGTGGCCGCTGCCAACTGCACCAGCCCGGCGTGGTCGTGGGCAACGATCGGCTCTTCGATCCAGGCGAGGCCTTCACCCTCCAGGGCGCGCAGGCGCCTCGCCGCGTCGCTGGTACCAAGCGACTGGTTGTAGTCGACCATGATGGCCGCGTCCGGGCCCATCGCCGAGCGCATGGCGCGGACCACGGCCAAGTCCTCTGCGACGGTCGGATAGCCGATCTTCGCCTTGACCGCCTTGAAGCCTTTGCGCGCCCACTTCTCGGCGGAATGGCCGCTGCCCAGCGCGCCCTCGTAGCTGATGCCCGCATAGGCCTGGACCGGTCGCGGCGATGATCCGAGCATGGTGGACAGGGGCAGCTCGTGTGCGCGAGCGAAAGCGTCCCACACCGCCATGTCGATTCCGGCCAGGGCCATGCCGACCAAACCTTCGGTGCCAAGCATCCGGAAGTGCGCATGCAGCCTGCTCGAGAGATCGGCGGGCGCCAGAGGCTGGCCGACGGCGACCGATTCGAGATTGCGCATCAGCTCGGCCAACGGCTTCTGTGCGGAGAGCCCGTAGCTGAAGAGGATGCTATGGCCTTGTGCGCCGGCGTCCGTGTTGACGGTCAGGAGCACGAGGGGCGACACCCCGACCGTGCCGGAGGCCGTGCGCAGGGGCTCGGGCATTGGCACGATGACGCAGCGGACCTGGAACGAGGAGATTTTCATTGGGTGATCTCAAAAATGGGTTCAGGCCGCCGCCTGCGCCGTTGTTGCCGCGGGCGCACAGGAGGCCTCGAACTCGGCCAGCAGCGATTGCCTGGCGATCTCCGCTTCAGCCATGCTGCGCTCTTTCACGTGGCCATAGCCGCGGATACGCTGCGGCAGTTGGGCCAGCTGAATTGCGATCTCGAGGTTGTGTGCGCGCAGTTCACTTGCCTGGCGTTGCAGCAGCGCCTCGTAGTTGGCGATCAGCTCGCGTTCGGCACGGCGCTCGCTGGTATAGCCGAACAGGTCGAACCGCGTGCCGCGCACAAATCGGAGCCGAGCCAGCACGCGCATCGCAGGCAGGATCCAGGGGCCGTATTCGCTTTTCTTCAATTGCCCGGTCCGCGGGTCGCGGCGCGACAGCAGGGGCGGGGCCAGGTTGAAGCGCAGGCGCTGCGGTCCCTCGAATTGCGCGGCGAGCGCGGACTGGAATTCCGGCGCCGTATGCAGGCGCGCCACCTCGTACTCGTCCTTATAGGCCATCAGCTTGGCGAGGTTTTCGGCGACGGCCAGCGACAGCCGCTGACTGCCGGGGGCCACCGCGGCTTCGGCTTGCGCGATTTTTTCGACCAGTGCGCGGTAGCGCCGCGCGTAGTCGGCGTTCTGGTAGCGCGTGAGCAGTTCGGTGCGGTGCGCCAGCACCTCCTGCAGCCCTTGCGGCAGCTTCGGCGCGGGCGGCGAAATACCAGCCGAGGCCGCCTCGACCGCAGCGCGGTTCGTGACCCACAGGCGGCCCAGGCGCAGCGCGCGACGATTGGACTCGACCTGCACGCCATTGAGTTCCAGGGCCCGCTCGATGGCCGCCACCCCCACCGGCAGCCACCCCTTCTGCGCCGCCACACCCAGCAGGAACGTATTGGCCGCCACGGCGTCGCCACACAGCGTGGTGGCGAGGCCGGTCGCATCGACATAGTCCACATGCTCGGGGCGTACCACCCCCGCGAGTTTGCGCTGAAGCATGGACACCTCGACCCGATGGTCCGGATTCCTGGTGAAAACTGCGCTCGGCGGCACGCGGTCGTTGCCGAGGAAACGACTGCGTTCCATGTCCAGTGTGCGTGATGCTTCGTCCGCCAGACCGGCGAGCATGTCGAAGGCCAGCATCAGGTCGGCTTCGCGCAGCCCGATGCGCTGGCTGGCGATGCCCGAGGGCGCCGCCGCGACGCGCAAATGGCTGAAGACCGTCCCGTTCTTCTGAGCCACGCCGGTCATGTCGTAGACCGAGGCGGCCTTGTGTTCCAGGTGCGCCGCCATGGCCAGCACCGCGCTGACCGTGATCACGCCGGTGCCGCCGATGCCGGCCACCATGACGGAATAGCCATCGGCAACGGGCCGCACCGGCGGTACGGGTATGTTCTGCAGCAGCGCCTCGGGTAAGTCGCCCTGCGCGGGCCGGCGCAGGCTGCCCGAGCTGACCGTGACGAATGACGGGCAAAAGCCCTCCGCGCAGCGATAGTCCTTGTTGCACGAAGACTGGTTGATGGCACGCTTGCGGCCCAGGGCGGTTTCCACGGGTTCGATGCTGATGCACCCGGATTGCGCCGAGCAGTCCCCGCAGCCCTCGCAGACGGCCTGATTGATGAACAGCCGCTTGGGCGGATCGACCAGGACCTTGCGCTTGCGCCGGCGGCGCTTCTCCGCGGCACAGGTCTGTTCGTAGATGAGTACGGTGCAGCCCGCCACTTCGCGCAGTTCGCGCTGCACCGCATCGAGATCGTTGCGGTGACGTATCGTCACCTCCTTGGGCATGGCGGCATCGGAGCGGTGCAGATCCGGATGGTCCGACACCAGCACCACCTGCTTCACGCCTTCTCCCAGCACTTGGCGGGCCACCCGGCTGACCGAAATAGGCCCATCCACGGGCTGGCCGCCCGTCATGGCCACGGCGTCGTTGTAGAGGATCTTGTAGGTGATGTTGGCTTTGCTGGCGACCGCGCCGCGCAGCGCCAGCAGGCCGGAGTGGTAGTAGGTGCCGTCTCCGAGGTTCTGAAACACATGCCGGGTCTTGGTGAAATGGTGCAGTCCGCTCCAGTTCATGCCTTCGCCGCCCATCTGCGTGGACAGCAGGGTGCGCGCCTTGTAGAACATCGCCATGCTGTGACAGCCGATGCCCGCCAATGCGAAGCTGCCTTCGGGCACGTTGGTGGATGTGTTGTGCGGGCAGCCCGAGCAAAAGTAGGGAGGGCGGCTGTCCTGGGCCGTCGCCAATGAGATGACGCCGCTGCGGCGAGGGGCCAGCAGCGCAATGCGCGCCTCCAGCGTTGCATCGGCCAGGCCCGCCGTGCGAAGGCGCGCGGCGATCGCCAGCGCGAGGTCCAGCGGTTCGAGTTGCTTCTCGAGGGTGACCAGCGCAGTGCCGTGCTCGTCGTATTTGCCGACGATGCGCGGGCGCGCGGCCTCGTTGTACAGCGTGGCGGCAGCTTGGCGCTCGACGAAGGCGGCCTTTTCCTCGATGAAGAACAGCTCGGCCTTGCCAGCGGCGAATTCCTTCAGCCCGACCGGCTCCAGCGGCCACACCATGCCGACCTTGTACAGCGCCAAGCCCATCGTGCGAGCCCGCGCGTCGTCGACGCCCAGATAGGCCAGCGCCTGGCGTGTGTCCTGGTAGGCCTTGCCGGCTGAAACCAGCCCGAACCGCGCACTCTCATCGCCCATCGTGCATTGGTCGATGCGGTTGGCGCGCGCAAAGCGCAGGACCAGCGGCAACCGGTGGTGCATCAGGATGGTTTCGTCGCGCGCCGGCGCGAACGCGCCACGGTAATGCACGCCCTCGGGCGGCAACAGATCGGCCGGGTCGGGCAGGGCGATGTGCTGCGCCTGCGGGTCGATATCAACCGTGGCCGTCTGCTCGATGGTCTCGTTGACCACCTTGAGGCTGGCCCAGCAGCCGGCGTAGCGCGACAGCGCGAAGCCCACCAAACCGAACCGCACGATGTCCTCGACGTTGGATGGATACAGCACCGGGATCGAGTTGGCGGCCATCGCCTGCTCGCTTTGATGCGCAACCGTCGACGACTTGCCGGGGTGATCGTCGCCGAACACCGCCAACACGCCGCCGCGCGGATGCGTGCCGGTGTAATTGGCGTGCTTGAAGGGGTCTCCGGAGCGATCGACGCCGGGCCCCTTGCCGTACCACATGGCGAACACACCATCGACATTGGCGGGACCCAGCGCGTCCAGCTGCTGCGTACCCCAAACCGCTGTCGCGGCCAGATCTTCGTTGACGCCCGGATCGAAAACGATGCCCGCCTCCTTCAGGTGCCGCGCCGCCGCCCACAGTGCCTGGTCGAAGGTGCCCAGCGGCGAACCGCGATAGCCGCTGACATAGCCGCCGGTGGACATGCCCGCGCGGCGGTCGCGTTCGCGCTGCAGCAGCAGCACGGCGATCAACGCCTGCGCGCCGGTCAGGAATGCCGAGCCTTGCGCCAGATTGAAGCGCTCGTCCAGGCTGGCGAGCGCGCGCAGCGCGCCGGCCTCGACCGGGGGGCGGGCAAGATCGATGATGTCGGGCGTCGGGCTCATCGTGCGGACGCTGCCGCGTGCTGGGCCTCGTAGACCTGCAGGTTGCAGTAGGCGGTCTGCAGCAGGGGAACCGCTGCGCCCACGAGCCTGGCTTGCGCAATCAGGTCGCCCAGGATGGCCTGTGATTCCAGTCGCGGTATGCCGGCCATCATGTCGCGCGCCATCGACGCGGCCCAGGGCGAAGCCGGGTCCAGCAGGACGCGCTGGACCATGCCGACCGAAGCCGGGCCCGGCGGGTGGCCGGACAGGGTGGCAACCTGCGTCACTTCGTCGATCGACTGACGGATCACGGCCTCGCCACCCGTGGCGCCCAGTATCTGGCCGACACTCGCGCGCATCAGCGTGGTCACGGTGGCCCCGGACGCGAGCATCACCCACTTCTCCCACAACTCCTGCTCGATGTCGGCGGAGAGCCTGCGCATGCCGGGCGTGCGCGCGATCAGTTCGTGAAAGCGCTGCGCAATGGGCTCCTGCGACGCGGCACGCGCGCCGAGGACAAACACGTCGTTAGGCCCGAAGTGCTGAATTGCGCCGTCGGGCATCAACATGGTGGCGATGTAAGCAATGCCGCCGAGCACCTTGTCGCTGCCGAAGCGTTGATCCAGCCGGTTGTAGGCTTCCACGCCATTGATGACGGGCAGCACCAGCGCGCCCGCTGCCACTGCGGGGGCGATCGTGTCCATCGCCTCGTCGAGATCGAAGGCCTTGCAGGTCAGAAGCACCACGTCGGCCTGTGCCGCAGGCCCGGCCAGTTCGGCGCGGCTGAGCGTCGCAACGGGCAGGTTCATGTCGCCCAAGGCACTGCGCGCGACCAGCCCATGCTCGCTCAGCTGAGCCCGGCGCCGCTCGCGCACGATGAAGCGCACTTGTGCCCCGGCCTGTTGCAGGCGAGCCCCGTAATAGCCACCGGCCGCGCCGGCTCCCAACACCAGAATTTGCATGGAAGATTCCCTCTGTTTATTGCGCTTGCAAGTTGATCGACTTGGCCACGGCCCGCATCTTTGCGATCTCGTTCCTGAAGAAATTCGCCGCCTGCACGGTGTCCATGGGTCCCAGGGTCCGCGAGCTGTTTTCGCGCACGAAGCGCAGGAATTCGGGCTTGCCCAGCGCCTCGGCACTGGCACGGTTCAGGCGCACCACTTCGGCTTGCGGGACCTGCGCCGAGACGAAAAAGCCACTCCAGACCGAGTGGGTGAACGACTTGAGGGAACTGCCCTCGTTCAAGGTCGGAACGTCGGGCAGATCGGGGTTGCGCTGCTCGCTCGCAACGCCGATCGCCTTCACCTTGCCGGACTTCAGCAACCCGACCACGGGCCCGGCGAGGGGCAGGAACGCCAGGTCGATCTGGCCCCCCACGAGGTCGGGCACCGTCGAGGCCGTGCCCTTGTAGGGCACCGCCATCAGCTTTGCGCCCACGCGTGCCTCGAAGTCGGCAGCCGCGATGTGGGACGAGGAGCCGTGGCCGATGTTGCCGATCGACAGTTCCGGGTTGCCGGGCTTGCGCAAGTAGGCCACCAGTTCATCGACGTTCTTGAACGAATGCTTGGGCGCGCTCAGCAAGATGTAGTCCGTCGCGCCCAGGGGCGCGACAAGCTGGAACGATTCGGGCGAGTACTTCGCGTTGGCGATGCTCAGCGGTGCCAGGATCAGGTCGGGTCCGCTCGTGCCCAGCAGCACAGCGTGGTCGTGTGTCGAAGCCACGTTCATCGCGCCCAGCGCGCCGCCCAGGCCCGGCAGGTTCTCTACGACGACGGTCTGGCCCAACGCGTCCTGCAGGGCCGGCTGTATCTGCCGGAAGGTCACGTCCACTGCGCCTCCGGCCGGCCAGGCCACCCGGACCACGAGGGGCTTGCCGCCCGCGCTTTGGGCATACGCCGCGGGAAGGAATAACGAAGCGGCGACCGCCGCGGCGAACAGGATTTTCTTCATCGCATGGCTCTTTTCTCTGGATGGGCTGCACGCGGCGCACTACTGCGGATGCAAGTGGGTCTGCCGTGCGAGATCGCCGTACTTGAGGATCTCGGCGCTGTAGAAGTCGTCCGATTCCTTGGCCGACATCGCGAGGGTGATGACCCCGCCTTCGCTGGCGAACTTCTGGAATTCGGGGCTCAGCACGGCTTCGGTCACCGCCTTGTTCAGGCGCTGCACGACCGCATCGGGCGTGGCTCGTGGCACCAGCAGGCCGATCCATTGCCGATGGAGCACCGGCCGCTCGGGGTGTGCTTCGGACAGCGTGGGCACATCGGGCAGCATGGGGTTGCGCTTGGCGGCCGCGATGCCGATGGCGATCAGCCTTTTTTGCTGAACCATCGCCACGGTGGCCATGCCGAGCGGGATGAACCCGATGTCCACGTGGCCCCCCAGCAAGTCCTGGACGAGCGGTGCCATGCCCTTGTACGGTATGCCCGCCGCCTTGACGCCGCTGGCCGCCTTCATGTCGTCGCCTGCAAGCTGTGAGCTGGACCCGGGGCCCTGGTGGGCCAGCGACAGGCCGTTCGGCAATGCCTTGCTGTATTCCACGAGTTCGGCCAGGGTGTGCGCCGTCATCGAAGGACGCGCCACCAGCAGCATGTCGCTCATTCCCAGCGCCGCCGCCATCCGGAACTGCTCGGGCTTGTACTGGGCCGACGCCATGGCCAGCGGCGTGAGGATCACGTCGTTGGTGTGCCCCGCCACGACATAGCCGTCAGCGGGCGCCTTGAGGACGTTGACCGCGCCGATCGCTCCGCCGGCGCCGGACACGTTCTCCACCAACAAGGGCTGGCCCAGCTCGGCCTGCATCCTGGGCAGGATCTGCCGGATGAAGACGTCGGCAGTTCCGCCCGCAGGAAACGCCACGCGGATCGTCACGGGTTTGGCCGGATACGCCTGCGCCCATGAATTCGGGCTGATGGCTGCGGCGGCGGCGAACGCGCCCAGCAGGATCGATCGCTTGAGGCTGTGCATGAAAGTTGTCTCCGTTCTTGGTGGGAATCCGCCGTCGCCATTCAGAAGCGGTAGGCGTACTTGGCAATCGCGCTTTCGTTCCACTCGATCCCGCTGCCCGGCCGTTCGGGCACGTGGACTTCGCCGTTGCGGACCTCGAACGGCTCTGCCAGGATCAGATCGGCCCAGTCGCACCACTCCAGCCAGTGCGCGGTTTCCGTCACCCGCATCAGGTGAGCCGAAAACTCGGGGTACAGGTGGGTGGACACTGGCACGCCCCGGGCCGCTGCGATCCCGGCGGCGCGCATCCAGCCGGTCACGCCGCCGATGCGCATCAGGTCGGGCATCACGAAGTCCGTGGCGTCCAGTTCGAGTGCGATCTGCAGCGCGCGCGGTCCCCAGAAGTTCTCGCCGACCTGGATCGGCGTCGCCAGGCGGCGGCGCAGCTGCGCCAGTCCCGAGAGGTTGTCGCATGCGATCGGCTCCTCCATCCAGTAGAGCCCTTCGCCGTCCAGCGCGCGGCAGCGCGCAATGGCTTCGTCCATGGTGAGGGCCTGGCTGAAATCGGCCATGAGTTGCAGCGAGTCGCTGCCCGCGCGCCGGGCGGCCGCGATGGCCGCGAGATCCTGCGCCAGGCTGTCGCGCCCCAGCCGGATCTTCAGCGCGCTGAACTCGCCCTGCGCCATGAGATCGCCGGTCTCGCGCGCGACCTCCTGGGGATCGATCAGCCACAAGCCGTTGCTGTTGTACGCCTTGACCGCGCCCACGCTGCCGCCCAGGTAGCGGGCCAGCGGCATCTGCGCCGCCTTGGACAGCGCGTCCCAGAGCGCCATGTCCAGGCCGGAGATCGCGGCCAGCGTGACGCCCTCCAGCCCGATGGGCCACAGGCTCTGGCGGGCCTGGCGGAACAGATCGACCGGGTCGGCGGGCTTGCCCTTGAAGCGTTCGACCAGATCGCGAATGAGCGGGACGATGTAGCGCACGCTGTTGGGCAGGTAGGGCTGCAGGTAGCTGCGTCCCACCACGCCTCCTCGCATGTGCAGGTCGATCAGGATGATGGTCCAGGCCGGCGGGGACATGCTTTTGAGCACCGGCGTGCGATGGAGCGGCACCAGCACGGCCCGCACGTCAACGGACTCGATGGCCAGGGGAGGGTGTGCGGCAATCATCGCGTTCAGCCCAAGGTGCCCGTGAAGGCGCCGCCATCGAGCAGCAGGTTCTGTCCGGTCATGAAGCCTGCCTGAGCGCCGCACAGGAACGCGCAGGCCTGGCCGAACTCCTCGATGGTGCCGAAGCGTCCGGCGGGCACCTGCCGCAACATGGCCTCGCGTGCTTCATCCGCGGTCTTGCCGCTGCGCCTGCCCAGCACAGCGAAGCCCATCAGGATGCGGTCGGTCGCGTGGAAGCCGGGAAGCAGGGCATTGATCGTCACGTTGTGCTTCACGATCTGCCGGGACAGTCCGGCGACGAAGCCGGTCAGCCCCAGGCGCGCGCCGTTGCTGAGCCCGAGAAAATCGATGGGCGACTTGACCGCGCTCGAGGTGATGTTGACGATGCGTCCGAACTTGCGCTCGATCATGCCGTCTACCGTGGCGCGGATCAGTTCGATCGGCGCCAGCATGTTGGCGTCCAGGGCGGCGATCCATGCGTTGCGGTCCCACTCCCTGAAGTCGCCCGGCGGAGGGCCGCCCGCGTTGGTGACAAGGATGTCGGGTGCGGGCATTGCCGCAAGCACGGCCTGGCGGCCCTCGTGCGTGGCGATGTCGGCGGCCACCGTCCTTACCGCGGCGCCGGTGCTGGCGCGGATCTCGTGCGCCGTGCTCTCCAGGGTGTCCACTCCGCGCGCGGTGATGAGCAGCTCCACGCCTTCATTCGCGAGCGCCAGCGCGCAGCCTTTGCCCAGCCCCTTGCTCGCGCCACAGACGATCGCGCGCCTTCCTCTGAGCCCCAGATCCATCGCTCGCTCCTTGGTGTTCGCCAGATGCCCGCACGCGCATGACGGTGTGCCTTGCGCTGCCAAATTTTGTGGCGGCCGTTTCGGCGCAACGAGGTCTGACAGCGCCAGAGAGGGGTTCGTTTGTGCCATGCAGCCTTGTCCCGGGACTGCGGCGTTTTTTCCTCGCAAAGCGAGCGAGGCGAGGCGCTCAGGCGGATCCGGTGCGGTAGTCGCTCGGCACCTTGCCGGTCCAGCGCCTGAAGGCCTTGCGGAAGTTGGTGGCTTCGGTAAAGCCCACGCGCTCGGCGATGTCGACCACGGGAAGATTCGAATTGCTGAGATAGCCGATCGCCAGTTCCTTGCGGGTCTCGTCCACCACACGCTTGAATGTCACGCCCTCGTCCGCCAGACGGCGGTGCAGCGTGCGCACCGACACGCCCAGCCGCTCGGCCAGCCGCGCCACCGATACCATGCAGCGGGCATCGTCCAGGCAGGCGCCGCGCACCCGCGCCGGCCAGCCGCCGGCCTGGTAGCCGCCGTGCGCGGGGGCGGCGCACAGCCGCCTGCACAACTCGTGAGTGATCGAATTGGCACCCGCACACGCCGCATCCAGGATCGCAGCGTCGAAATGCCATTCGAGTACGTCGGCGCCGAATTCGGCCGTGCAGCCGAAGACCTGCGCGTAGGATCGCCAGTGCGCTGGCGCCGGGTAGTTGCAGACAAGGCGCCGGGCGGGCAGGGGCACTTCGAGCACGCGGTGGAACAGCGCGTTGAGCGAGCTGCGCCAGAACTCCGCCACGAAGGGGAGGACGGCGCCGAAGCGCTCGGCGGGCGCACAAGCGAGGATGGCCAGGTTGCCCTGGACGCGCAGCGTGGGCTGCAGGAACGGCATGGCGGGCTGCATGTGCGCGATCCCGAATTCAAGTCCGTCCCGGAAGGTCGCGCTGCTGGCCATGGCGAAGCCGTGGATGCCGAAGTCGCCGATGCGCTGGCGTGCCCCGGCGCGCAGGGCCACGTCGGAGCCGGACGACAGCTTCTGTGCATTGGCAAAGACCGCCATGCGTTGGACTTGCGACATGGGAGCGTAGGCGTTGTCGATGTCGCCGGGCTCCAGCCCCGTGCGTGCGAAGAGGTCGGACAGGGTGACTCCCTCGCTTCGCAGTTGCGCCGCCAGCGCCGAGAAACCCAGCATGGCGGCGCCGGGCGCAACGGCGGCCTGCGCGATCGGCGGAGCCAGTTGCGTCATCGGGATACTCCGCTTCGATCGAGCGAGCCCGCCCTGCTGCTAGACCCGTTCGAGACACAGGGCAATGCCCTGGCCCCCGCCGATGCACAGTGACACCACGGCCTTGCCGCCACCGGTTCGCTGGAGCGCATGGGCCACCTTCGTGATCAGGATCGCACCCGTCGCACCGATGGGATGGCCGTGCGCGATGGCGCCGCCGTCGATGTTGTAGCGCGAGGGATCGATCTTCAGCTCGTCGCGCACGACGATCGCGATGGCCGCGAAGGCTTCGTTCACCTCGTAGCGGTCGACATCCTGCACGTTCCATCCGGCACGGCCGAGCGCCTGGCGGATGGCGGGCAGCGGCCCCAATCCGAAGAAGCCCGGCTCGACCCCGGCCACGGCGACGCTGCGGATGGCGAGCATCGGCGTGAGGCCGGCTTCGCGCGCGACCGAAGCTTCGCAGACGATCATCGCGGCGGCCCCGCCGTTGATGCCCGGGGCGTTGCCGGCGGTGATGGTGCCGTCCGGACGGAACGCGGGCTTCAGGCGCGCCAGCGTCTCGGCGGTGGTGTCGGGACGGTTTCCTTCGTCCGCGGCGAAGACCGTGGACGCCTTGCCGCCCTTGATGGCCAGCGGCTCGATCTCTTCCTTGAACCAGCCGGCCTCCTGCGCAGCCGCAAACCGCTGCTGGCTCTGGGCTGCGAACGCGTCCTGCGTTTCGCGCGTCACCCCGTATTTCTGCACCAGGTCTTCCGTGTGCCAGCCCGAATGCTTGCCCGAGAAGGCGTCGTTCAATCCATCGAGCAGCAGGGAGTCCATGGCTTCGGCATTGCCCATGCGCGCGCCGAAGCGCAGGCCCGGCAGCAGATAGGGTGCGCGGTCCATGTTTTCCACGCCACCGGCGATCACCATGCTCGACACGCCGGCGAGCACTTCCGCATAGGCGCTTGCGACGCCTTGGGCGCCGGATCCGCAGACGCGGTTCACGGTCATCGCGGGCGCGGCCACGGGGAGGCCGCCCTGGACCGCGGCCTGCCTGGCCACGTTCATGCCGTTGCCCGCCTGCACGACGTTGCCCATCACCACGGAATCGACGCGCGCCGGGTCCAAGCCGGAACGGCGCAGCACCGCGGCAATGGCGTGCGCGCCCAGCGCAGCGGTGGGCGTTGTCTTCAGCGACCCGCCGAAACCGGCGATCGCGCTTCGCGCCGGGGAACAGATGACGATCTCTTTGCTCATGGTGGACTCTCCTTGGTTAGATAGTGATCGCGCAGCAATTTCTTGTAGAGCTTGCCGGTCGTGTGGCGAGGAAACTCGAATTCGAAATCGATGCTCCTGGGCACCTTGATCGGCCCGAGAAGCTCGAGGCAGCGGGCCTTCAGCGCATCGGCGACTGCCGGGCCGGTGAAGTCCGGGTGCGCCGGCTGGATGACGGCTTTGACTTCCTCGCCGTACTCCTCGTTCGGCACCCCGAAGACTGCGGCATCCGCAACCCGGGGGTCCTGCAGCAGCACGTCTTCGATCTCTTGCGGGTAGATGTTGACGCCGCCGGAGATGATGACGAAGTCCTTGCGGTCGGTCAGGTAGAGGTAGCCTTCACTGTCGAGACGGCCGATGTCGCCGAACGAGCGCCAGCCCTGCGGACTCGTCGCCGCGCGGGTCTTGGCGGGGTCGTTCCAGTACTCGAATTGCGCATCGCTTTCGAAGTAGACGTTCCCGGTTTCACCCGCAGGCAATTCATGGCCGGCGTCGTCCAGGATGTGCAGGATGCCGTCCGTCGCACGGCCGACCGAGCCCTTGTGCTGGAGCCATTCGCGCGACGTGATGGCCGTGGCGCCGATGCCCTCGGTGCCGGAGTAGTACTCCTGAAGGATTGGTCCCCACCAGTCGATCATTGCCTGCTTGACGTGCACCGGGCAGGGCGCCGCGCCGTGAACCGCCTGCACCATGGAGGCCATGCTGTGGCGGCTGCGTACGCCCGCTTCCAGGCGCAGCAGGCGGTGGAACATGGTCGGCACCCAGAGCGAATGCGTGCACCCGAAATGCGCGATGGCGGCGAGCGCGCGCTCGGCATCGAACTTCGACATCACGATGCTGGTGGCACCGGCATGGATGGCCGCCGAGAGGAACCGGTTGGGCGCGCTGTGATAGAGCGGCGATGTGGAGAGGTAGACCGAGGAGGCGTCGAGCGCGAACGACCGGGCCACCGCGGCGTTGCGGTTGTCGACCGCATCGAAGGCGCCTTCGAAGGGCGGTTTGCGCACGCCCTTGGGCCGGCCGGTGGTGCCCGACGAATACAGCATCTCGCGTCCCGGCGCGAGCACGGGCGGCAGCCCGTCCGGCGCCGCCAGAAAATGCGCCTCCCAGGATTCGATGGCCGTATCCTCAAAGCCGATGCCGACGCGCCGTGCGCCACCGAGGTCCAGCGACGATACCGTTTCGGCGCTCATGCAGGCCGACGACACGACGGCGACCGACGCCCCCGAGTCCTTCACGATGTACTCGAAATCCGCAGCCGACAGCCGCGTCGAGGCGAGCACGTAGTACAACCCGGTGCGCTGCGCGCCAAGCGCAAGAAAGAGCAAGGCCGGCGCATTCTCGATGCACAGCACGATGCAGTCGCCCCGCTTCAGGCCGAGCGACAGCAAGGCGTTGGCTGCCCGATTCGCCTCGCGTTCCAGCTGAGAGAAGCTGAACGCCTCGTCCGCTTCGAGAAAGTGCAACGCCACCTTGTCGGGCGTGGCAGCGGCGAAGCGGCTCAGGTGGTACATGCCGGGCGATCGACAAGGCTGGTCAGAAAAGATCGATGGCCGGTTCCATCAAGGCGGACGATCCCGCCCGGATCTCACCGCACAGCGCCGCCGTCTGCGGCAGCAGCCGCTGGAAGTAGAAGCGGGCGGTGGCAATCTTGGATGCATAGATTGGGTCGGTGGAGCCGGCGTTCTTGAACGCCACCTCGGCCATCCGGGCCCAGTTCCACGCAAGCGCCAGGTGCCCCACCAGGCGCAGATAGGGCGCAGCGGCGGCCCCTGCGGCGTTCGGGTCCTGCGCCGACGTGTCCACCAGCTCGCGGGTGAGCTGCCTGATCTCGGCGACCAGCCCGGCGAGCGGCGCCGCGAACTCGCGCATCGCCTCGCGCGGGCTGCAGGTCTCGGCGAATGCGCCGGCCATGTCCAGGAAGGCGCCCATCTGCCGGCCCTGGTCGGCGAGCACCTTGCGGCCCAGAAGGTCCATGGCCTGCACGCCGTTCGTGCCTTCGTAGAGGCCCACGATGCGCACGTCGCGCAGGTGCTGCTCCACGCCGTTCTCGCGGATGTAGCCGTGTCCGCCGAACACCTGCATGGCGAGCAGCGTGCATTCCACCGCGAGGTCGCTGGACAGCGCCTTCACGAGCGGGGTCAAGAGGCCCAGCAGCTCGGCCGTCTCGCTGCGTTTGGCGGGGTCGGGATGAAGACGCTGGAGATCGCTGAGCTGCGCGGTCCACAGCGCCAGGGCGCGCGCGCCCTCGATGTTCGCCTTCTGCGTGAGCAGCATGCGGCGCACGTCGGCATGTCCGATGATCGGGTCCGCCGCGTCGCCGGAGGGTCTGGCGCCGATCGCGCGCCCCTGCAGGCGTTCCTTCGCATAGCCCAGGGCCTTCTGGTACGCCGCTTCCATCAGCCCGATGGCGATCATGCCGACCAGCACGCGCATGTGGTTCATCTGCACGAACATGCCCGCCAGCCCCTTGTTGGGCGCGCCCAGCAGCCAGCCGGTCGCGCCGTCGAAGTTGATCGTGCAGGTCGAGTTGCCGTGGATGCCCAGCTTGTGCTCGATGGAGCCGCAGACCACGGCATTGCGCGTGCCGGCCGTGCCGCTTGCGTCGGGAATGAACTTCGGGACGATGAAAAGAGAGATGCCCTTCACGCCGGGCGGCGCGTCCGGCATGCGCGCGAGCACCAGGTGCATGATGTTTTCGGTCAGGTCCTGCTCGCCGCCCGAGATGAAAATCTTGCTGCCGGTGATGCTGTAGCTGCCGTCGGGCTGCGCCACGGCGCGGGTGCGCATCAGGCCCAGATCGGTGCCTGCGTTGGGTTCGGTCAGGCACATGGTGCCGGCCCACTCGCCCGAGGCGATCTTCGGCAGGTAGAGCGCCTTCTGCTCCTCCGATCCGTTGGCTGCCACGTTCACGTACGTGGCATGCGACATGCCGGGGTAGGACGACCACGCCATGTTGGCGCCGCCGAAGATTTCATAGACCGCGTTGGCCACGGCCGAGGGAAAGCCCTGGCCGCCGAACTCGGGGCTGCACGCGAGGCCGGCCCAGCCGTTCTTCGTGAACTCGTCGTAGGCCTTCTTGAAGCCGGGCGGGGTCTGCACCACGCCGGGCGAGGGCATGCTGCAACCGTGCTCGTCGCCCGGCCCGTTGAGCGGCGCGATCACCTCGGAAGCGAACTGGCCGGCCGCGGTGAGCACCTGGTCGATGGTTTCGGCGTCGAGCTCCGGCTGGCCGCAGGCCTCCAGCATGGTCGGCACCTGGAGCACTTCGTGCAGCAGGAATTGAATGTCCCGTAGGGGGGCCTGATAGGTCATCGTGATCTTCCTTGCTCAAGCCACTTCGAACAGGCCCGCGGCGCCCATGCCGCCGCCGATGCACATCGTCACGACGACGTAGCGCGCGCCGCGCCGCTTGCCTTCGATGAGCGCATGTCCCACCAGCCGCGAGCCCGTCATGCCATAGGGGTGGCCGATCGTGATGCCGCCGCCGTTGACGTTCAGCCTTTCCGGATCGATGCCCAGGCGATCGCGCGAGTACAGCACCTGGCAGGCGAAGGCCTCGTTCAATTCCCACAGGCCGATGTCGCCGACTTTGAGGCCGTGGGTCTTCAGCAGCCTAGGCACGGCCAGGACCGGACCGATGCCCATTTCCTCGGGCGCGAGGCCGGCCACCGCGATGCCGCGGTAGGTGCCAAGCGCCTTGAGCCCGCGGCGCTCGGCGACCGCGCGCTCCACCAGCACGCAGGCCGATGCGCCATCCGACAGCTGGCTCGAATTGCCCGCGGTGATGACACCGCCTTCGATGACCGGCTTGAGACTGGCAAGGCCTTCGAGCGTGGTGTCCGGGCGGTTGCCTTCATCCCGGTCCAGCGTGACGTCGCGATGGCTGATCGCGCCCGTCTGCTTGTCCGCCACAGCCATGCGCGCGGTGATCGGCACGATCTCGTCATCGAACAGATGGCGCTCCTGCGCCAGGGCGGTGCGGCGCTGCGCTTCCGCGGAATAGGCGTCTTGCGCTTCGCGCGAGATGCCGTACTTCTTTGCCACGATCTCGGCCGTGTTGAGCATCGGAATGTAGGCATGCTGCACGCGCGCGATGAGCAGCGGGTCGGCCTCTTCACCCACCCATTTGACGAACGGGTTCTGCACCGCGGAGATGTTCTCCTGCCCGCCACCCACGGTCACGTCCATGCCGTCGACGATGATCTGCTTGGCCGCCGTCGCAATGGCCATCAGGCCGGACGCGCACTGGCGGTCCATCGTCTGTCCCGGCACCGACTGCGGCAGTCCCGCCGCGAGCGCCGCGAGGCGTCCGAGGTTCATGCCCGCGGTGCCGGCGGCCATGGCGCTGCCGACGACCACGTCTTCCACCTCGCCGGGATTGATGCCCGCCCGCTGCACGGCGTGCTGGATCGCGTGACCCATCAGGGTCGGCGACTTGATGTTGTTCAATGCGCCGCGGAACGCGCGGCCGATGCCCGTGCGTGCGGTGGAAACGATGACGGCTTCTCTCATGGTTCAGACTCCAAGGGGTTCGGTGAAAAGATTGGCGTAGCGGCTCGCCACGACCGTGCGGTTCAGGCGCATCGCGGGGGTGAGTTCTTCGTCGCCCTGGTGCAGCGAACGGGGGATGACGCGAACGGTGCGCACGCGATGGGCCTCGGTCAGGCGCCCGTTCGCGATCTCCACCTGCGCCGCGATGAGCGCAGTGATCTCGGGCAGGCCGAGCAGGCTGGCGTAGTCGGTGAAGGGCAGGCGCTGCTGCTGCGCGTGCTTCCTGATCCGCTCCTCGTCCAGGGCGAGCAGCGCCGCCGAGTGCCCGTCTTGCGCCGGCACGACGATCGCATCGGCGATGTAGGCGCTGAGCCGGAAAGCGTCTTCCGCGATCTCGGGGCTGATGGATTCGCCGCGTGTTCCGATGGCCCGCGCGCGCAGGCGGCCGAGCAGGTGCACGCGGCCCTGTTCATCGGCACGTCCCAGGTCGCCGGTGCGCAGCCAGCCGTCCGCCAGGGTCTCGGCGGCGCTCAGTGTTCCGCGCACCCAGTAGCCCGGCCGCGCGATCGCGCCGCGCACCAGCACTTCGCCGTCGGGAGCCAGCTTCAGCTGTGTGCCTGTGTCGAATGGCGCGGATGCCGTCTCCATGGAGCGGCCGGCGGGGGCGATCCTGCAGAAGCCGGCCTCGGCCATGCCGTAGCAGTCGAGCAGGGGCACGCCGATGGCGTCGAACCAGTCGGCCACTTGCGCGGGGCTCGAGGCTCCGCTTGCAAGGGCGACCCGGACATTCTTCAAACCCAGTGCGGAACGTATGCGGTTCCGCGTCCTGCGTTGCAACCAGCCGGAGCTGCGCGCCGAAAGGCAGGAGGCATACGCGCTCCGCGCCACAGGCACAGCTTCCTGCATGAACAGCTCGGTCGTTCCTTGCAGCTTCTCGAAAAAGCGCGGGGCGGCAAACAGGAAGTGCGGCTCGACCTCGCTCATGTCGTTGAACACCGTGGCGCCGTTCTCCGGCAAGTGGAGCAGGGCTTCGTGCATGAGCATGGCCTTCTGGGCCAGCATGCGTTCGCCATAGTGCGCGAGCGACATGATCGACAAAGTCCGATCCCCCGGCCGCAGCTGCAGCCAGTGGCTCATCGCTCGCACTTCCCGCAGGAACTCATGCTGGCGGCGCGCGATCAGCCGCGCCGGGCCGGTGCTGCCTGCCGTGGCCGCGAGGAATGCAATCCGATCCCCGGTGCCGGCGTCGATGCGGCTGTCGAACAGCGCTGGCTCCCTGGCCGCGGCTTGCGTGCCGCGCGCAAGCCATTCGTCGTAGGAACCGACTTGCGGGTCGTTGAAGCGCGAGAGCCCGCGTGTATCGAGGACCACGATGTGGCGCAGGTCGGGGCACGTGTCGCGCACCGCAAGCACCTTCACCAGCTGGTCGGCGTTCTCCACGAAGACCACGCGCGACCCGGCCTCGGCGAGCGCATGCCCCACCTGCGCGGCCGTGCTGCACGGGTACATGCCGTGGGACACGAAACCCATGGCCTGCGCGGCCATGTCGACAACCAGCCACCGGGGCCGGTTGTCCGAGAGGATGGAGACCACTTCGCCGGCCTGCAGCCCGGCCTCGGCCATCGAGAGCCCGATGGCCCGGGCCTCCGTGAAATAGCCGCCCCAGGACAGGCCCTGCCAGATGCCGCGCTCCTTGTGCCGGAGCGCGGGCCGATCGTCCCATTGGGTGCATCGGCGCCGCCACAGCTGCGGCAGCGTCGCGAGGCGCGCCTCGTCCGCGGCCAGGGATGCGGACACGTGGATCACAGGGCGCTCTTGGCGGGGTCGACGACGCTCGACCGTGCCGTCCAGCGGCCCTGCACGACCTGCTCGACCCGGGTCCATTCGGGGTCCACATGGTTGTTGGCGAAGCGCTGCGTGTCGTACGAGGCCACGCCCTTGAAGGAGGATGCCTGGAGCGCCTTCACCAGCTTGTCGGTGGTCAGGTCGCGGCCCGCGTTGCGCACCTCCTGCAGGAACCAGCTGGTGTAGTCGTAGAAGGCAGCGGCCACGTCGTCGGGCTCGGCCTTGAGGCTCGTGCGGTAGGCCTCGGCCCACGATTTCTCGGCGGGAGTGGCCTGGTCGGGCGTCGCGATGCGCCAGGTGCCAACGCCGTAAACGCCTTCCATTGCATCCTTGCCGAGGGTGACCGTGAGGCCCGCGCGGCCCGGGCTGGCGGTCAGCACGTTGACGCCGGTCAGGCCGAGCTTCTTCACTTCGGCCGCCACCGCGATGGTTTCGCGTGTGGTGGTCGCGCAGACGATGAGGTCCACGCCCGCGGCCTGCATGCGCGCGACGTGCGAGGAGAAATCGAGATCGCCGACCTTGTAGCTGGCTTCGGCCGCGAGCGGCATGCCCTTGGCGGCGAGCGCCGCCTTCACGCCCTTGCCGACCAGGTCGCCGAAGGGGCCTTCCTGGTAAATGAAGCCGACCTTCTTGCTTCCCAGGTTGCCGGTGGCCCACTTGACGGCGGACGAGGTCGTGCTGTCGTAGTTCAGGTTGGTCGTGAAGAGCAGCGGCGTCTGCCCGGCCGCCTGGCGCACCAGGCCCGAGGCGGCATACGGCGCGAAGCAGACCACGCGGGCATCCACGGCCTTCTTGACCGTGGCCACGTTCGGTCCGGAGCCGAAGGGGCAGAGCAGGGCGAAGACCTCGTCCTTGCGGATCAGCTTGTCCACGGCGCGCACGGCCTGCGACGGCTGGCTCGCGTTGTCCTCGATGACCAGCCGGATCTTGCGGCCGTGGATGCCGCCGGCCTCGTTGGCTTCGTCGATGCGCATCTGGATGCCGTTGCGGATCACGGGCATGCCGATCGCCACCGGTCCGGAAAGGTCCAGGTGCGTGCCCAGCACGAGTTCCTTGTCGCTCACGCCCGCGGCGCGCGCGGATGTCGCGGTCCACAGGGCGCCAGGTGCCACGGCGGCCAGGCTTGTCTTCAGGAGGGTTCGGCGATCGAGTGTCATGGCAGGGTCCTTTTCTCAGTTCCAGGAAGGGCGTCGCCGTGCCGGCCGGATCCCGCCAGCGACGCTTTGCGGCAGGTGGTGCGAAGCGCCACCCAGGTAAAACTCCTTGATGTCTTCGCGCTGGGAGAGGGCTTCGCAACTGCCGGCAGCAGCCACGCGTCCCAGTTCGATGACGTAGCCGTGGTCGGCCGTGGCCAACGCGATGGCTGCGTTCTGCTCGACCACCAGCACCGCGGTCCTGGTCTGCTCGCGGATGCGCTTGATGATGGCGAAGATGTCCTTGGTGAACAGCGGCGAGAGGCCCAGCGACGGCTCGTCGAGAAGGAGCAGGCGCGGCCGTCCCATCAGCGCGCGGCTGATCGCCAGCATCTGCTGTTCGCCGCCCGAAAGCAGGCCCGCCTGTTGCCGCTGGCGCTCCCGCAGGCGCGGAAACCAGTCGTACATCTGCTCCATGTCGCGCGCGATCTCGGCGTCCTTCCGTGCGAACGCACCCATGCGCAGGTTCTCCGCGATGGTGAGGAATGGGAATATCTGGCGTCCTTCGGGCACCAGCACCACGCCGCCGCGTGCCACGTCGTCGGCGTCCTTGCCGCCGACGGGTCGGCCCTCGAACTCGACGGTTCCGTTGGAAGGCGCGAGCACGCCGGCAATGGTGTTGAGCAGCGTCGTCTTGCCGGCGCCGTTGGCGCCCAGCACCGTGACGATCTGCGCGGCATGCACTTCGAGGCTCACGCCGTGCAGCGCGCGCACCGGGCCATACCATGTCTCGAGATTGCGGACGGACAAAAGCGACGTCATGAGTTCAGGTCCCCAGATAGGCGGCGATCACGCGCGGGTCGGCCTGCACCTCTGCCGGCGTGCCGTCGGTCAGCACCTGTCCCTGGTCCATCACGATCACGCGATTGGCGACCGCGGCAACCAGCGACATGTCGTGCTCCACCATGACCACGGTGACGCCCAGTTCGGACTGGATGTCTTCCAGCCAGTACGCGAGCCTGCGCGTCTCCTCGGGGTTGAGCCCCGAGGCCGGTTCGTCGAGCAGCAGCAACTGGGGCTCCGCGGCCAGCGCGCGGCCGAGCTCGACGACCTTGCGCACGCCGTAGGGCAGTTCCGCCACCGGCCGGTGCCGGAATGCCGCAAGGTCCAGCAGGCGCACCACGTCTTCGACACGTTCGCGCGTGTGGGCTTCCGCGCGCTGCACGGAGGGCAGGTTGAACATCTGCGAGAAGAAGTTGCCGTGGTTCGCCCGGTGGCGGCCGAGCAGCAGGTTCTCCAGCACCGTCGCGCCTTCGAACAGCTCGATGTTCTGGAACGTGCGCGCGATGCCCTGGCGCACCACGTCGTGCCGCGCCAGGCGCGAGATCTCCTGTCCGTTGAAGCGGATGCTGCCGCTGCTGGCATCGAACACGCGCGTGATGAGGTTCAGGAGCGATGTCTTGCCCGCGCCGTTGGGGCCGATCACCGCGAGGATCTCTCCCGCGCGAATCGAGAATCTCACGTCACGCACGGCCTTCACGCCGCCGAAGGCCAGGCTCAGCTGCTCGACCTCGAAGAATGCGGGGCTCATCGATAGCGCTCCGATTTCATGTAGACCTTGGTCTGATGAACGCTGCTCTTGCGCACCCATGGGAATTCGGCCAGCACCTTGCGGATACGCACCCAGCGGGCGTTGAGGCCGCCCGGTTCGAGCAGGACGAAGAAGGTCAGCACGGCGCCGTAGACGAAAAGCTCCAGCCCGAACTGCGCACCCAGCCTCGCGGGCAGCGCTTCCTTCAGCGAGGAGATGAAAGAAGGCAGGAGGCCGATCAGGATGGCGCCGAGGATGGCTCCGCGCAGGCTCCCCAGCCCGCCGATGAAGACCATCAGCACCAACTGCAGCGACAGCGCCAGGCCGAAGGCTTCCGGCGTGATGTGCTGCATCTGGTGCGAGAGCAATGCACCGGCCAGGCCCGAGCAAGCGGCCGAAAGGCTGAAGGCAAGCACCTTGGTGCGCGCGACATCGATGCCCAGGCCTTGCGCGGCCGCCTCGGAGTCGCGAATGCCGATGAAGGCGCGGCCGGTGGCGGACCGCATCAGGTTGACCAGCAGGAGCAACACCACCGCCAGCACCACCAGGCAAAGGAAGTAGAAGGCGCGCGGACCACCAAGGCTGAGCCCGAAGAGGGTCGGGTCCGGCACCGCCATCCCGCTGTGGCCCCCGGTGACGCTCTTCCACCGGCCGAGCACGTGTTCGCAGACGATGGCAAAGGCCATCGTCACCATCGCCAGGTGCAGCCCCGACACGCGGATGGCCGGCATGCCGACGAGCAGGCCGCCAAGCGCCGCACCCGCCGTGGTGAGGAGCAGCGACACCGGCAGCGGCACGCCCTGCGTCAGGAGGATGGTGTGGATGTAGGCGCCGATGCCGACGAATGCCGACTGCCCGAGCGACACCTGGCCGGTGAATCCGGTCAGCATCATGAGGCCGAGGCTCGCGACGCACATGATGAGGATGAACGTCGCCTCGCCGATGTGATAGGCCGGCAGCACCCATGGCGCGGCAACCAGGGCCGCGGCGAGCAGGCCATATGCAAGCCGCTCGGGCTTGCCGCGCAGCAGCCGCCGGCCGTCTTCGAATCCCGTTTCGTAGCGTGCCATGGTGTCAGACCCTCCGGCCGTGGCTTTCGCCCAGGATCCCCCGCGGATACAGGATGAGAACCGCAATGAGCACCAGGTAAGGCGCCACGTCCTTCACACCGTCCGGCAGGTAGACGCCGGCGAACTGTTCGATGAGGCCGATCAGGAGCCCGCCGATCACGGCACCCGGCGCACTGCCGAAGCCGCCGAGAACCAGGGCCGCGAGCGCCTTGAGCATGACGAACCACAGGCCCAGGTCGACCAGCGTGATGGGCGCGAGCAGCAGCCCGCACAGCGCGGCGATGGCGCCGGAGATGGCCCACACCAGCGAATTGAGCCGCTTCACGCGAACCCCGCACAGATAGGCCGCCAGCTGGTTCTGCGAGGTCGCGTGGATCGCGATGCCGAGCGTGGTGCGGCGCAGGAAGTAATACAGGAGCGCCGTCACGCCCATGGCGGCGCCGACGATCACCAGGTTGAGCTCGGCCACGACGCTTCCGCCGAGCTGCATCGTCTGGCCCGTCCACGGCGTGGGATAGCTGCGCGACTCCGGTCCGAAGAACATGCTGACGCCGCCGCGGATCATGAAGCCGATGCCGATGGTGAGCATGACGCCCGAGAACTGGGGGCGGCCGACGATCCTGCGCATGATCCTAGCTTCCAGCAGAAAGCAGAACGCGGCGGAGATGCACAGCACGACGACGAAGCTGAACCAGAAGGGAAGGCCGGCGGCGACGACAAGGCCCCAGCCGAGGAACGCGGAAAGCATCACCACGTCGCCCTGCGCGAAGTTGAGGACCTCGGTCGCCTTGTAGCTGAGTACGAGGCCGAGCGCGACGAGCCCGTAGATGGCACCGGTGGAGATGCCCTGCACGATCAGCTGGGTCAGTTGAGTCATCGGATCATCCGCTTGGCTTTAAATAACGATCGTTTGGTAAACGGTAGTGAACTATAGGTTTGCAAAGAGGGCAGCGTCAACACGCCCGAGCGGGTTTGGCGCAGGGACAAACCCTCGGTCAGTCGGCCGGTGACTCTGATAAAACACGGTCGTTTACCAAACGGTCGGCATGCTATGATGGAGGCCCCACGATTGCAGAGGCCCATTCATGCGCTATCCGACAAACCACAAAGAGGAAACCCGCAAGAAGCTGCTGGCGAATGCCCGCGCCATCGCGAAGAAGGGCGGCTTCGGAACCACCGGCGTCGATGAACTGATGGCGAGCATCGGCCTGACCGGTGGCGCCTTCTATGGGCATTTCCCGTCGAAGGAAGCGCTGTTCGCCGAGCTCCTCGAACACGAGATCTCCAACAGCACCGACATGCTGGCCGGGGACCGCGACTCGCCGCCCGACCACGTCGCCAAGCGGTTGCGCAGCTACCTGAGTTCGTACCATGCGCTGCACCCCGAAACCGGGTGCGTCCTGCCGGCGCTGGGTCCCGAGATCGCACGGGCCGGACCCGAGGTGCGTGCGGCGGTCGAGGAGGGGCTCAAGCGCTTGCAGAAGAGCTGGAGCTCGCGCATCGGCGACCCGGACGCGGCATGGGCGCTGATTGCCCAGTGCGTCGGCGCACTGGTGCTGTCCCGTGCGGTCGAATCGGAGCGCACCCGCAAGGAAATCCTGGCTTCGAGCCGCCGCTTCATCGACCAGACGCATGCGCTGGACGAGGCCCCCGCCAAGTCGTCCAAGGCCTCTTGACAGCCGCGGCCGATGCTGCCCCGGCGCGCCGCTTCTGCATGTGCGCCGGTGCAACCGTCATCAACTGAGGCAACGCACACAGTGGGGAGCGCAGGTCTCCAGCGCTCAGCCTGCACCGACACGCAGGCACACCAGCTCGCCCGTCTCGTCAGGCAGCACTACGACGCGGAACTCGGCAAGGCCGGCCTCCGGACCACGCAATACTGGCTGCTGGCGGAAGTGCTGGCACACGGGCCGGTGCGCCCCTGCGACCTGGCCGATGCGATGTCGCTCTCGCCCTCCACACTCACCCGCAACCTCAAGCCGCTGGTCTCGACGGGCTGGCTGGAGCTTGGGCCGGGCACCGACGGGCGCACGCGCAGCGTGCGCATCACCGCTTCTGGCCGCAGGAAGTGCGCCGAGGGCCTGCCGCACTGGACCGCAGCACAGGCCAGGGTGCATCGATTGATCGGGAGCCGGAACGTGAGCGCGCTGCATGCACTCATCGGAGAGTGCTTGAGCAGCATGTCGGCGGGAGAGTGAGGGATGGGGACGATGGCAACGTTGGCCGTGGTTGCTAACTCCGGCGCCAACCGGCGTACCGCCAGCGCAGGATGCGCCTACGTAGTCGCGTCAGGACCTGCGTAACGAGGTATTGGCCCTTGACGTCCGCGGCGCCCGTGCTGGCGACCAGCCCGGCCCTGTCCAACGTACCGGAAATCCCGTGGCGCCATAGCAGGAGGGGTACGCGGTGGAGTCTTGCAAGGTAGTAGCCAGGAAAGCTCAGCATGTCTCGCGCCACCCTGGCGAAGAGCGGCACGGCGCTTGGACTGAACGGTTGATCGGGACGTTCGGCCGCCGATGGCTGCTGCGGGCTGGTCTGGTACCGGGGCAGGCCCGCGATCCGTTCCAGGCGCTCGCGCATCGCGGGACCGACAGCCACGGCCGAAAACTTCGCGGCCACCGTCTCCCGGCCGGCGTGGGCGATCTGCTTGCGCCATGCGGGGTCTTGCCACGCGCGCCGCATCAGTAGGGCAGCGGCATCGAGCTTGGGCTCGGCCCAGAGCGTGCCTGCTGCATATGGCCCATGGGCGAGCTCGCTGCGAACCAGGTCGAAAGGCACCAGTGCGGAGTTGCCGGCGTGCGTGAAGTCGACGTTTCCACTCCAGCCCGTCGTCACGACCGGCAGGCCGTATGCCATCGCTTCGGCGATCGAAAGGCCAAAGCCTTCTGCCCGATGAAGCGAAACAAAACAGTCAATTGACGCCAGCAGCCGGAACCGATCTGCGCTCTCCAGCGCAGCGGTCAGGAAGGAAACGCGATGTCCCTCGGCTGCCGCGCGCAGCGACGCCATCAACTCGGCGTCAGCCTCTGCGTTGAGCGCCTTGACGATCAGTCGCACGGGATCGGCCGGCTGGAAAGCCTTGACGAAGGCTGCCACTGCGCCTTCCGGATTCTTGCGAAACGGAATGGAGGCAACATCGAACTGGAACAGGAATACGAACTCGTCGCGCAGCGCTTCCGGCAGCAGGTTCGCGAGCCAGGCGCGATCCCTTGCGACGGGGGGCGGCATGACCATCGGCGGCATCACGACGACAGGAATCGTCGCCTTGCGGCCGATAGCGTCGGCAATGAACTGCGAACCGGCCCAGACTTCGTCCACCAGGTCGAACCGGTCCGACCATTCGTCGGGGAAGTCGGGCGTCTCCCAGTACCAGCAGCCGATGCGATACGGTGCGAGGAGGTGCGGAGGCACCTTCGACAGCACGTCGGGCAGCATGTCCGCATTACAGCCAAGGATGGTGGCCGTAGGCGCGTCCGAAGGCCACCGCCGGCCCACGCGCGCGTAGTCGCCCGTTGGCGCGGGCGCATCGGTTGAGATGTCGTGGCCGTGGACCGCAACGCCCGCTGCATCGAGCGCTGCAACACTGTTGCGAGCAGCCTCACCGACGCCCAGGTGCGAGCGCAGATAGCCCACGTAGTTTGCACTTGTGCGGTGCGCTTTGGCAGGAGCGCCGAGGCGTTCTACAAGGCTCCTGTCGAGCCCGGCTTCCTGTACGCCCGAGGTTCGCATCCAGGCCATCAGACCGAGGGTGTCGCGGCCGTCGTCGAAGGTGCTCGCCAGATCGCTGCGCGTGCACAACACGGCGCGCAGGTATCGCGTCAGATGATCGCCCGGCGCGTGGGTTGCCGCCCACTCGAGGAAATCTGGCTCCTCCAACGGGTCCCCCAGGTCCAGATCTTCTGCGAGTGATTGTCGATAGAGCGCACGGCATGCCCGGTCCCATTTGGTTCCGTCGGCAAAGACGACCTGGGGAATGCCAAACGCCCGAAACCTGGAGATGCCTGCGTCGATCAAGGCCTCGGCATAGTCGTCGAACAAGCGGCACGCATCGCCCGGCAGGTTCCAACCGAAGCGGCTCTCGTAGCGGGAGAGTTGCTTCAGGTCGGGGTTGAATCCGCTGAAGTGAAAGAAGACAAGGTCATGGACGTCCCCTGCCCGGCCCTCCATTTGCCAGTGGTCGTCCACGCAACGCGGAGTGCGTTCGTGGAGGTTCCAGTAGGCGGCGTTGCAGCCCAGGTGCCGCAGCACTGCCGCGCCGGGAACCAGAAGGGGCGCGAAGTCCATCCACTTCTGGTCCGTGAAGACGCCGCTCTGCACATCCTCTAGGCAGAGCGTTCGCAGCTTGTGATCCCACCATTCCAGCAGGAAGCGCGCGCGCTCCGTGTTACGCATTGCCGCAAAGCCGAGGTTGTACATGCCCGCACGCAGGATGACGAGATCGTCCGGCATGCGTCCATCGTCCGGCAGCGGCGACAGCAGGTGTGGCGTGAGCACGAGTTCGGCGCCGTTCTCATCATCGTTCCAGAACTGGTCGACTCTCTGGAACAGCCGGATGTCCGGATCGAGATAAACGGCGCGCCGAACGCCTTGGTCAAACAGGTAGCGGAAGCAAGCCGGCTTCACGCTCGTTGCGAACTCGAGGATGCTGTAGTGGCAACGTCGATGGTTCCATTCCTTGCGCTCGAAGGCCGCGTGGGCCGGGACAATGGTCAGGAAATCCGGCAGTTCGATGTCCGCGGGCGGCTCATCGAGCAGGAAGACGACAAGCACGACTCCTGGCTGATGATTGCGCACCGAGGCCCCGAGGACGCAAGCATGGGCGAGATAGTTGCTTGCACAGATCGTGAAGATAGTGAGATCGGCGGTCAATGGATACCGCTCGCCAGAATTGCGGCGCTGCATGAGTACTCCAGCCGCAGGACGGCGAAACTGAGGCCCTTAGTTTACGAGGGCATAATTGCCGCCTAGCATAAACCGCCGCTACGCCGCGGATTGGCAGCAAGAAAGCAAGGCGATGAGCGGATTCGTGCCCGGACGGCCAGCGAGCAATTCAGCGCAGCAACTGCGGGCAAGACCGTCCCTACGCGATGTGGCGATCGCGGTGCTGTTGGCGACGATGTCGTTCGTGATCTTCAACGCCAACGGTCGCTTGATCTCCGCCGCGGACACTTACGCCGCGCGCTATCTGCCGTTCTCGATTCTTCGAAATCACGGCGTGCTGTTGGATCCGGTCGCCAGTTCCGTCGCGATGGGCCGATCCACTCCGGGGCTTCTAGGCGAAGCTGGCACGGCATTTTGGATCATGCGGGGGCGCGGGGAGCACCTTGTCTCCAAGTATCCCCTGGCCGTGCCGCTGGTGATCGCACCGTTGTATCTGCCGGCCGTGCGCTACCTTGACGCCATTGCCTGGGATCCGCACATCTTCGACACGCTGGCCCGCGTGATGGAGAAACTCAGTGCTTCCCTGATCGCTGCGGCGTCGGTTGCCTGGCTCTACCTGCTGCTGCGCAGGCGAAGCGATCGCCGCACCGCCATCTTTCTGAGCCTCGTTTTTGCGTTTGGTACCACCGCATGGGTGATCAGTAGCCAAGCGCTGTGGATGCACGGTCTCGCGCAATTGCTCATCATTGCGACGCTCTGGCTGATCACCGGACCAGTCACGCCAGCGCGGGTCGCGGCGGCCGGCTTTCTGTGTGCCCTGATCGCGGCAAATCGCCCGCCCGACGCCGTGCTGGCTGCCGCGCTGGGCCTCGGGGGGATCTGGTGGGCGGGCAAGAGGTGGCCATGGTTCATCCTCGCCGGCGCCATTCCAGTCGCACTCACACTGACCTACAACCTGGTAGTGGTCGGCCACGTGGCCGGAGCCTATGCGCTGAGCGTCCATTCCAGCGACTTCAACGACAACGTCGTCGAGGGCGTGGCCGGGCTGCTGGTCAGTCCGACCCGAGGACTGTTCGTGTTTTCGCCGTTCTTGCTGTTCGTGCCGGTCCTGCTTGTCCGTGCACTTCGAGAAAGTAGCGGCCGGATGCTGACGCTGGCGTTGTGCGCAGCCATGGTCGTGCAGGTCGTCGGTTATGCGATGGTCGACTGGCGACAAGGCATCGCTTGGGGACCGCGATGGTTGACGGACATGGTGCCGCTGCTCGTGTGGATGCTTCCTCCGATCGTGGCCTCGCTGTCGCGGGCCGGTCGCCTGCTGTTCGGCGCGGCATGCGCCGCAGCCATCGGCGTCCAGGCCATCGGCGCCTTCTGGTACACGGGCGCGATCGATACAGAGGTCTTGACATCGAAGCCCGACGACCGAATGCAGCCGATGTGGGAATGGCGCAATGCAGCGTTCATCGCCGAACTGAGACACCCGCGTGCGTCGGCCGATCTCTTCGCCGAGCTGCGCGGGAATGTGGATCTGATTGAAACCGTCGACGTTGTCGTCCACGACGGACAGGAGGGCGACCGTATCGAGCGGCAACTCGACGTGGCCGGATGGGCACTTGTCGATTCGAAGGCTCCCCAGGACGTCGCGTTGCTCATCGATGGGCAGGAGGTGGCCGGAACCCGTCGCTTCTTCGAGCGCCCCGATGTCGTCCGCACTCTGGGAGAAAAGAGCCCTGCGGGCTGGCGCCTGCGCGCGCCTCTCGGTCGACTCAGGCCTGGCAGGCATGTCCTCGCCGTCCTGGTTCGCGCACATGCCGGTGGAGAAGTCCGGCTCCTGCGCGAACGCACCTTCGAACTGCCGCCCGAAAACGCCGCCGATCCCGTGGACCGCTTCCTCGAGTACGCGGCGAGCCTCGCCGTTCAGCGCATCGCCCAAGGGCAACAGGCGCCCGGCTATTGGCTCACTTCGTTCACCGGCGAGCCGAGTTTCGATACGCCGCAGTACGAACTCAACACCTATCTCAACGCTGTCATGCTCGATGTCGCAGGTCCGATCGCGGCCGTCGCCCACATGCAGGAGATGCTGGCCAAGGGGCGCAATTTCCTGACCGGTCAGATCGAGGCCGACGGTCTTGTGCGCTATCACGGCAGGCCGGATGCACCCACGATCGGCGTGCTTGGATGCGCCATCACGCCCGACGCCGACGATACCGCCCTGGTTTGGCGCGTGGCGCCTGCCGCAAACCAGGCGAAACTGGCGCTAGGAGTCTGGGCGGCAGACGGTTTTGAATCTGGCTCTGCCGGGTTCCGAACCATTGCCCGTCTGCGGCGCGCTATCGCAGCGGCTGGCGGGCGATGGCCGCTTGAAGAGCGGTTTGCGCCC
>Ga0099826_10000119_pt1 | contig 36192 bp, 32 predicted proteins | sample Mtrugardesep15_FD_76830 | JGI IMG/M metagenome (GOLD analysis project Ga0099826, IMG submission 76830) | Root nodule microbial communities of legume samples collected from California, USA - M. trunc garden sep15 | ecosystem: Host-associated > Plants > Roots > Nodule | place: USA: California... | reverse complement strand
TTTATTGCAACGCCTTTCTCAAGCTACCGGTCGGCAAGGCGCGTTATGGCCTGATGCTGCGCGAAGACGGCATGATTTATGACGACGGGACCACCAGCCGGCTGGAGGAAAACCGCTTCTTCATGACGACCACCACGGCCTATGCCGCTGGTGTGATGAACCATCTGGAATTCTGCGCCCAGGCGCTCTGGCCGGATCTCGACGTGCGGCTCGCCTCCGTCACCGACCAATGGGCGCAAATGGCGATTGCCGGGCCAAAGGCACGGGACATTCTTCAAAGGATCGTCGATGACGACATTTCGGATGAGGCCTTCCCCTTCCTTGCCGCCAAAGAAGTCTCGCTGTTTGGCGGGCAATTGCATGGGCGCCTGTTCCGGATTTCCTTCTCCGGCGAACTGGCTTACGAGCTTGCCGTCCCCGCCGGTTACGGCGAGAGCGTTGCCGATGCGCTGATGGAAGCGGGCGCGCCCGAAGGCATCATGCCCTATGGCGTCGAGGCGCTCGGCGTGCTGCGGATCGAAAAGGGCCATGTCACCCATAATGAGATCAATGGCACGGTGGTGCCCGCCGATCTCGGCTTCGGTAAAATGGTTTCCACCACCAAGGCCGATTTCATCGGCCGGCGGATGCTGGAGCGCGAGGGCCTTTCGGCAGCGAACCGTCCAGGCCTCGTTGGCGTCATGCCGCTTGATCCCGGCCACTCCTTCCGGAGCGGCTCGCATATTCTCGCCAGGGATGCTGCGGCAACGCTGGAAAACGATCAGGGTTATGTGACCTCAAGCGCGTTCTCACCGCACCTCGACTCGACCATCGGCCTCGCCCTCGTCAAGAACGGTGCTGCCCGCCACGGCGAGGAAGTCATGGTCTGGAACGGTCTGCGCAACGAGTTCACCGCCGCCCGCCTCTGCCATCCGGTTTTCTTCGACCCTGAGAATGAGAAGCTCCATGTCTGATCCCAAGACCGATTTCAAATCCGGTTTCCGGCCAGCCCTCCGCCCGGTGCTTGGCGCCAAGGCAGCGATTGCCTCCGCCGCCATCAAGCTCTCGCCGCTGCCGGAAGGCGCGATCGTCCATGTGCTGGCCTCACCCGACGCATCGGATATGGAGGCCCGCCTGCGTAGCCTCGGAAAAGGCGATGTGCGCGCCGTCTCTCCCGGTCAATGGTTCATCGTCGGTGAACAGCCGCTGTCTGGCGTGGATATGAAGACGCTTCTCGCCGCGCTCGAGCCGCAGGCAGCGGGTGTGGACCAGAGCCAGGGGCGCGTGCGCATCCGCATTGAAGGCAAGATGACCGAACGGGTGCTGGCAAAAGGAACAGCGGTCAACCTTTCGCTCGCCACTTTTCCGGTCGGACGCTCCGCCGCGACGCTGATCGGCCATATCGCCGCCCATATCACCCGTATCGATATTTCCGCTTTTGAAATTATCGTACTGCGCGGTTTCGCGGAGAGCCTGTGGGACGATCTCGTTCGCATGAGCCTGGAGTTCAATTAAACCCCGTGCCGCATTCTCCAGTCCTACGGCACCATTACTTTGCGCATGGAAGCCCGCTGCATGGAACGCGGGGTCAGACGAGTTGAAAACGCAACCACCTTATTCATGAAACCGGCAATAACGGACGCCTTGCCTTTGGCGAGAGCTTCAAGTCCGGCTTCTGCAACGGGACGGGGTTTCATGGTGAGCAGGCGCAACATTGGCGAGACCTGAGCGCCGGCAGCGGCATCAAATCCTGTTTCAGTGTGCCCCGGGCAAAGGCTGGTGACGACCACGCCTTGCGTGCGAAGTTCGTCGTGCAAAGCCTCACCAAATGACAGCACGTAAGATTTCGTGGCCGCATATGCGGCATAGGTAGGGACAGGCTGGAAAGCCAGTAGACTGGCTATCAGAAGAATCTCTCCCGATCCCCTGGCGGCCATGTCCCGGCCGAAAACATAGCTGAGTTCAGTCAGCGCCGTGATGTTGAGCTGAATCATGTCGGTGGTGCGCTCGATCGGGGTTTTCAGAAACTCACCCTGTAGCCCGTATCCGGCATTGTTCACCAGTATGTCGATCTGTATCGCCCTCTCGTTCAGGCTGTCTTTCAGGCGAGCGGCGGCTCCGGGTGCGGCAAGGTCGATAGGCTCGACAAGAATGTCGACGCCATGTCTTCGGCGAAGGTCCTCGGCAAGTTTTTCCATCGGCTCCTTTCGACGGGCTGCGAGCACGAGGTTCATCTTCTGCGCTGCCAGCAGCTCGGCAAATTCGATCCCAAGGCCACTCGATGCGCCCGTGATGAGGGCTCGTCTTCCCGATGGAGCCTCCGGCTTTTGTACACCGGCGATGTCTCTCGTATCATCTGTATGCTGCATCTGTTTTTCCTTCACATTCATTGGGTCAGGCTCACGCAAAAGCATAGGTGGTGCGTGACCAGTTGATTTGCGCGCTACTCGGCAGCTAGCGAATGCTGATATTCTTCAACTGTCGCTGCTACTGGCAGTGCCTCGCTACGAGGCGGCTTGATGCGGAACCAGGCCGCATAAAGTGCGGGAAGAAAAAGCAGGATCATGATGGTCCCGACAGCCGTGCCGCCGATCAGCGTATAGGCCATTGATCCCCAGAAAACCGAATGCGTCAGCGGGATGAAGGCGAGGACGGCGGCGAGCGCGGTCAGGATAACCGGCCTTGTTCTCTGCACGGTGGCTTCGATGACGGCATGATAGTCATCCAGACCAGCCGCCTGATTTTCCTTGATCTGCTCCGTCAGGATCAAGGTGTTGCGCATGAGAATACCCGCCAGGCCGATAAGCCCGAGGATGGCGTTGAAACCGAAGGGTTGATTGAAGATGAGCAACATCGGAACCGCGCCGGCAAGGCCGAGCGGGGCCGTCAGCATCACCATGGTCATCGTCGACAGGCTGCGGACCTGAAGGATGATGACGATGAGCATGGCGGCAACCATGAGCGGGAAAATCTTCACAAGCGCTGTATTCGCCTTGAGAGATTCCTCGATATTACCGCCCATTTCGATGCGGTAGCCGGCGGGAAGCGAGGCGATCAACGGCTGGAGAGCCTTGAATACCTGCTGCGACACTTCCGGCGGCTGGGTTGCCTCGTTTATGTCAGAACGGATCGTGATGACCGGCGTGCGGTCACGGCGCTTCATGATTGGCTCCTCGAAACGGATCTCGGAGTGGCCGATCTGATCGAGCGGAACCGGGCGGCCGCTTCTGCTCATCAGAGAAAAATCCGAAAGCCGTGAAGGATCGAGCCGGTTTTCGCCGGCGCTGCGCGCAATCACCGGAACGTTGCGGATGTTTTCACGGACCTGTGTGATCGGCACGCCGCTCAGCAGCAATTGCATCTGCTGCGCAGCCTCGGCAGGCGAGAGGCCGATAAGGTTGAGACGATCCTGATCGGGGATAAAGCGCAGGACTGGCGTGCGGTTGCCCCAGTCGCGGTTGGGCTGGCGCACATCCGGCACACTCCGCATGATCGAAAGGGCCTCATCGGAAATCTTGTACAACTGGTCCGGATCCGGCCCTGTGATACGGAACTCTACCGGGAACGGCGTATAGGGACCGAAGACGAGCTGCGTAACGCGCACGCTGGCTTCCGGAGCAAGGCCGCTTGCAATCGCTTCCCGAAGTCGATGTTTGAGTTCCTCACGCGCATGGGCGTCGGGCGTCAGTGCGACGATCTTGGCGAAAGCCGGATTCGGCAGTTCAGGCGCCATGGCGAAGAAGAAACGTGGCGCGCCCTGGCCGATGTAGCTGGTGGCGATCTTCGTTTCGGGCTGCTCTTTCAGCCAGCCTTCGAGTTTTTTGACGGTTGCCGTCGTGGTCTCGATACTGGCGCCCTCAGGCATGCGCACTTCCACCAGCACTTCGGGACGATCCGACGTTGGGAAGAACTGCTGCTTGACGGAACCCATGCCGACGACGGAGACGGCCATGATAACGCCGACGAGACCGCAGGTCAGGAACTTGTGACGGACTGCGAACTCGATGAGGCTGCGAAGCCGCCGGTAATTCGGCGTATTGTAGATCGCATGATGACCACCCTCCACCGGCTTTATCTCCGGCAGCATCTTCACGCCGAGATAAGGTGTGAATGTCACCGCGACGATCCAGGAAACGATCAGGGCGAAGCCCACGACCCAGAAGATGTTGCCGGCATATTCGCCAGCGCTCGACTTGGCGAAGCCCACAGGCATTAGTCCAATGATAGTGACGAGTGTCCCCGACAGCATAGGCGCCGCCGTGTGGCTCCAGGCATAGGCCGCCGCCTTAATCCGATCCATCCCCTCTTCCATCTTCACGACCATGACTTCGATGGCAATGATGGCGTCGTCAACCAGAAGGCCGAGCGCAAGGATCAGCGCGCCGAGCGTGATGCGATCGAAGAACCGGCCAGTCTCCAGCATGATGAGGAAGACGACGGCCAGCGTCAGCGGCACGGCAAGCGCAACAACGATGCCGACGCGCCAGCCCAGTGCAATCAGGCTCACGAACAACACGACACCGAGGGCCATGGCGAACTTCAGCATGAACTCGCCAACGGCCTCGTCGATGTTAACCGCCTGATCGCTGACTTTAGCGAGTGTCACGCCGAGCGGCAGGGTTTGCGCGATTGTCGAAGACCGTTCTTCCAGCGCCTTGCCCAGTTCCAGGCCGTTCCAGCCCTGCTGCATCACCACGCCGAGCATGATGGCTGGCTCGCCGTCATGGCGGATGAGATAGGTAGCGGGGTCCTGATATCCGCGGCGTACCTCGGCAAAATCCGAAAGCTTGAGGACGCGTCCGGCCGCGACGATCGGCGTATCGGCAATCGACTCGACACTGTCATAGGCGCCATCGAACCGGATGAAGACTTGCGGCCCCTGCGTATCGATCGAACCCGCCGGGGTGACGGTATTGCGTCGTTGCAGGGCGGAAGCAATGTCCTGCGCCGAGATCCCCAGGGTCGCCAGCTTGGAATAGGAAAACTCTACGAAAATCTGTTCCGGCTGCTCGCCGAGAATGTTGATCTTTTTCACACCGGGAACGTGAAGCATGTCCTGACGGATCGTCTCGGCCTGACGCACGAGTTCACGCATCGCCATGCCTTTGGCTTTCAGGGCATAAAGGGCGAAGCTGACGTCGGAATACTCATCGTTGACAAAGGGACCGATCACCCCCGGAGGAAGATTGCGGGCTTCGTCGCCAAGTTTCTTACGCGCCTGGTAAAATTCCCCTTCAACGGCCGATGCCGGCGTATCATCCCGGAGCGTCACGGTCAGGAAAGCGTAACCGGGTCGCGTGGTCGTCTCGACGCGATCGTACCAGGTCAGTTCCTGAATGCGCTTTTCGAGCGGTTCCGCGACAAGGTCCTGCATCTCACGCGCGGTCGCGCCGGGCCAGACGGATGTGACGGTCAGTGTCTTGATGGTAAATGACGGATCTTCGGCTCGGCCAAGTTTGATGAATGCATAGACGCCGGCGGCGGCCAGCAGGACGATGAAGAACAGGGTGACTGCCCGCTCACGAACGGCGAGCGCGGATAGGTTGAAGCTCATCAGTTCGCCGCCTCTGCTTTTTCCACGCCGACGCGAACGCTCGCACCATCCTGAAGCAGATGCGCTCCGAGAGCGACGACTGTCTCCCCTGCCCTCAGGCTCGAAACAACGGCCTTATCCTCGCCAATCCGCTCTACTTTCACCGCCTGGAAATGAACGCTTGAGGATTGCTCGTCGACGACCCATACGCCCGTGCGATCGCCGTTATCCAGAAGGGCGCCAACGGGGACCTCGGCGTGGCTCAGCGCGTCCTTGTTTTCGACGCTGATCGTAACCGTCGCCCCCAATGGCGCGGTCGCGGCAGCGCCCTGCAACACCCAGCGCGTTTCATAGGTCCGTGTCTGCGGATCCGCAGCATTGGATATCTGGCGGAGCGCCGCTTTTTCTTGCCTGTTACGACCGTAAACGGCGGCCAGCGCCACAGCGCCAATCTCGGGCCGCAGATTTTCCGGCAGCCAGACCAGTGCTTCGCGCGGCCCTGCCTTCGCCAGCCGGATGACCGGCTGCCCCGCTGAGACCACCTGGCCCGGTTCGGCAAGTGTTTCGACGATCGTGCCATCCGCGTCTGCGACAAGCAGAGCATAGGCCGCCTCGTTTTCAGCCACTGTCGCATCAGCCCTGGCTGCGGCGAGTTGCGCTGTCGCCGTATCCAGTGTGGCCTTTGACCTTTCATACTGCTGGGTGGACGCGGCGTTGGATTTGACGAGGACCGCAAAGCGCTTCTCGTCTGCTTGCGCTTGGATAAAGGTTGCCTGTGCCGCTACCACGGCATTTCGTTTGGCCGTCAGGGCAAGTCGAAGATCTGTCTCGTCGATCCGCATCAAGGGCTGCCCGGCCTTTACTTCCTCGCCAAGGCCCACCAGCCGTTCGACGATCTTTCCGGGGACCCGAAAGCCGAGATCGCTTTGCACCCGGGCAGCAACCGTGCCGGTGAAGCTTCGGCTTGCCGTGTTCGGGGTCTTGACCTTCGTCACGCTGACGAGCGGAGCGAGGCTGCGAGGATCCGCGGCCTCCGCATCCTTGCTCGTCGATGGGAATAGGAAAATAGCAGCCCCGACCCCGAAGAGAGCGGCCACAGCCACAGTTGACAGGAGGATTTTTCGTTTCATGGGACTGGCCTTCTCGACGGTGATAGCGTAATTCTTAGATTGCATCCTAAATCTAAAGCATATATAGATGTCAAGTGAAATCTAATTGGAGGTCCACATGAGAGTGAGCCGCGCACAGGCCGAGGAAAATCGAGAGAGGGTCATCACCGTTGCAAGCCGGCTGTTTCGAGAGCATGGGTTCGACGGGATAGGGCTGAAGGATCTGATGAAGGGCGCCGGCCTTACGCAGGGGGGATTCTACAAACAATTCGCCTCGAAGGACGACCTTGCCGCCCTTGCATCCCGGCGCGCGCTCGAAAGCGCCACAAGAAGATGGTCAGACGCGGCCGCAGACACCTCAGATCCGCTGGAAGCAATTATGGCGTTCTATCTTTCCAAGGATCACAGAGGAGAGAAAGCCGAAGGTTGCCCGCTTGTCGCTTTGGGGTCGGATGCCGCCCGGCAGAGCGCGGAAGTCCGACGTCCGTTCGAGGACGGTATCCGTGGCCATTTTGAGGTGCTGGATGAACTCATGGGTCACGCCGACAGTTCCGGCCCCAGCGAAAAGGCGATGGCGATCCTGTCGATGATGGTGGGGGCTGTCACGCTCTCCCGCATCATCGAAGACGAACGCCTGTCGGAAAGCGTCCTCGATGCGGCCGCTGGCGAAGTCAAGCGTATAGCGCGCAGTGATGGTGATGACTGAAGGCGACGGCCCGGTCCGACCACCCTGGAAGGTGAGAGCGTCCTAGGCTCTGCTTAAACTGCATGTCTGGAGAAATGATCCTGACCCTGTTCTCGGTCGGGACGCCGAAGGCATGCCTATTTTATCGTGAAGACAGGTGGAAACAGATGCGTCGTATCGTTGTAACAGGAATGGGAGCCGTCAGCCCTCTTGGCGCGAATGTGGATATCTCATGGTCGCGGCTCCTTGCTGGCCAAAGCGGGATCCGGCGACTGACCGACGATGTCGTCGGAGATCTTCCTGCGAAAGTGGGAGGCGTTGTCCCTTCTCTCGCCGAAGACCCAGAAGGAGGATTCGATCCGGACAGGATCATTGCACCCAAGGATCAGCGCAAGGTCGACCGCTTCATCATCTTCGCGCTGGCGGCGGCGGAAGAAGCGCTCGTGCAGGCAAACTGGAAGCCGGTCTCGAATGAAGACAGGTTGCGAACCGCGACAATCATCGCATCCGGCATCGGCGGTTTCCCTGCCATCACGGAAGCCGTGCGAACCGTTGATCAACGCGGTGTACGCCGCCTCTCTCCCTTCACGATACCGTCGTTCCTCGTCAATCTCGCAGCCGGGCAAGTCTCGATCCGCCACGGTTTCAAAGGTCCGCTGGGAGCACCCGTAACGGCGTGTGCTGCCGGCGTTCAGGCGATCGGCGACGCTGCACGGCTTATCCGGTCCAATGAAGCCGACATTGCGGTTTGCGGTGGAACGGAAGCTTGCATGAACATCGTCAGCCTCGGCGGCTTCGCGGCGGCAAGGTCGCTTTCCACCGGTTTCAACGAGACGCCGACCAAGGCGTCGCGTCCCTTCGATACCGCGCGTGACGGCTTCGTCATGGGTGAAGGCGCGGGCGTACTCGTCATCGAGGCACTCAGCCACGCTCTCGCCCGCGGAGCCACCCCGATTGCCGAACTCGTTGGATACGGCACGACAGCCGACGCCCACCACATCACGTCAGGCCCCGAGGATGGAAGTGGGGCACGCAGGGCCATGGAGATTGCCATCGCGCAAGCGGGCATCGCCCCTCATGAGATTGGTCATCTGAACGCGCATGCGACATCGACGCCGGTTGGGGACCTCGGAGAAATCAGGGCCATCAAGAGTGTGTTTGGGCAACGAAAGTCGGTTGCTGTCAGTGGGACCAAGTCGGCGACGGGGCACCTGCTTGGCGCGGCCGGCGGGCTGGAAGCCATCTTCACGATTCTAGCGCTCAAAAATCGGATCGCCCCTCCGACACTGAACCTGAACGCGCCGGATACGGAATCGGACGGGATCGATTTTGTTGCAAACCTGGCACGATCCCTGGACGCTGAATATGCCATATCCAACGGCTTCGGTTTTGGCGGCGTCAATGCCAGCGTTCTTTTCCGACGTTGGCCAAAGGCAAGCAATAGCGGGATATCCTCCGTGCGCTGATGCCCGTCACCACATAACCGCATGACATCATGCCTTTGCCAGGAGATCGGCTTCCATGAAACCAACAATGGCCACAACGCCGCCCAGCATAACGCTCCTCAAGCCCAGAATTGCCGTCATCAGCGTCGGCGGTGGTGGCGGCAATGCGGTCAACAACATGATCATGCAGTATCTTGAGGGCGCGGAGTTTATCCTTGCGAATACCGATGCCCAGGCATTGTCGATGTCAAAAGCGCCACGGCTTGTCCAGCTTGGCCCGACGGTCACGGAGGGGCTTGGTGCCGGATCATTGGCTGATATTGGACAGGCGGCAGCCGACGAATCGATTGACGAGATCATGGACCACCTCGACGGAATGCATATGTGTTTCGTGACGGCGGGCATGGGGGGCGGAACAGGCACAGGTGCGGCACACGTCATCGCCCGTGCTGGATCACCACTTTCCTGTAATCGAAATGGCTGGTTTGCGGCTCTTATTTTTGAGAACGCGGAGCCGACATGAGTGAGACAACGTTCTATTCCTACGGTGCTGGATATCGAGGCAGAACATCCCTCGCGGCGGGCTGCTGTTTCATCAGTTACGGCACAGATCGGCTGCTCGCCGGCCACGCTAAGTGAGAAATAACGAGGTGGAACGTGGCGAATGAGCTGGTTTGCCACGTGACGCGGCCGAGAATATGAAGGATCTTTATCATTAAAAATTATTGCAAAACATATAGTTAGATAGAATTCATCCGAACCGATGGATTTGCTTGTCACCGAAATCCTTGCCGTACCGATCAATGATCGGTATTGCGTTGAGGTGCACTCAGCAATCAACGAGGACAAGATGGCAACTGGCACTGTAAAATTCTTCGCTCAGGACAAGGGCTTTGGCTTCATTACCCCTGACAATGGCGGTCCTGACGTATTCGTTCACATCTCGGCAGTCGGTTTCGGCGGCTCTCTTCAGGATGGTCAGAAGGTGAGCTACGAGTTGGGACAAGACCGCAAGACCGGTAAATCGAAAGCCGAGAACGTCACTCTCCTTTGATGGCAGCGCCGCGGCCCAACGCACGATAGCGCGTGAGCACTACGCTGCACCTGGGCCGCCACCGCCGGCATTCGAACCGAAAGGCCAAGTGAGGGTATCCCTGCTCGCTGGACCGGGAGTTGCTCTAACGGCAATGGACGAAGCTCCCAACAGCGAGGATGCGCGTTCGACCGCTTTTTTGAAGCGCGGGTCGCGTATCAGGCCTGGAATGCACATGCATCGGTTCGTAGCGCAGGCGAACAGGTCGACGACTCGTTTCAGCACGAATGAAGCGCCACCTTGTCTAGGCGAGGTGGCGCTCTTCGCCAGCGCAATGCTTCACAGTTTCCAGGCAAAATTGCTGGAACGCCGGAATTGGACCCCAGCGCCGTGCGTTTCATATGGCGGCTTTTCCGGCGAGAGCTTCGAGGCATTCACCGCTTATGCCTGGTCAAAATGGACGGCGCGGACATTTACCCGCCCTCGACCGACGGCATCTATTCTGTTTTCCCAAGGGCGACAATCACGCGAATAGTATGACCAAGTGGAACCTGCGTCTTACCCGCTCGCCGATGTGATGGCGACGATCGGGTTATGGGCGTCAATATGTGTCATATACCCCCAAATCTAGAAGCATCTTGACGTTCAGCAAGTGGAAGATGAATTGCTTGCAAGCAATAGTTCCGCCATCCCGCTGCGGACCGCGGCGAACAGGTCCGGGCGGTCAAGGTTGATGTAGTCCACATCACTCGTTGCGATTTCACGATGAACGGCCATGTCATCGCCACCATAATAGACCATGATTTCCAGACCGGCTTTGCGGCTCGCCTCGATGATGCCGGGACGGCGCATCTGCGCGGGGGTTATCTCGATGATCGACGCATGATGCACGGCCCCGACAAGCGACGGTGATTTCGCGATGTCGAGTGTCATCATCCTGCGAAACTCGGGTGCGATCGACTGCAAACCCTGACGCATCTCTTCGGAGAAGGAAAAATAAAAGGTATCGCGCACCATGCCGAGATGACGCACAAGGGCTGCAACCTTGGCGGGGTCGCAATATTTCAGTTCAATATAAACCCCGGCACGACCACGCAGATGTTCGAGATAAGCATCGAGCCGCGGCACGATGGCACCCTTGAACCTGTCGTCGAACCAGCCGCCGGCATCAAGCGTGTCGATCTCGCTCGACAGCATATGCCCGACCGGACCGGTGCCGTTGGTGGTGCGATCCAGCGTCTCGTCATGAATGACGTAAAGCACGCCGTCCGCGCTCTCGCGCACGTCGAGTTCGATATAATCGGCACCCTGCTGAAGTGCGAGATCGGCTGCAGCAAAGGTGTTCTCCGGCGCAAATCTGTTGGCGCCGCGATGGGATACGATCTTGGTCACTGAAAATTCCTGTCAGTTTGCCGGTTGGAGTGTCCTGGCACGCGCCTCTGCGTCATGCGAGAGATCGGCATGAAGGCCGATGATGCGATCGCCTTCCTTGTCGAAGACCAGAGTGAAATCCGGTTTGCAGGCGATGCCGACCTGCGCTCCCGGCGCGTACCGCACGCTTTCACCATATTCGAGCGCATGAACCGGGCCAGCCGGCGTGACGATCGTGTAGAATACTTCACGCCCCATCGGCTCGACGCTGGCGACCTCACCTTTGAGAGCGGCGCGCTCGAGAGAGACAAGCGTGATATCCTCGGGCCGCAGACCGAAGGTAACCTCGCCGGTATGGTCTGACGTCAAATCAAAAGACGCTTCGGCGATCTCCAGCCGACCACCTTTGGCATGGCCTTTCATACGGTTCATGGGCGGCGTGCCGATGAAACCTGCGACGAACAGATTGTTGGGACGGCGATAGAGATCATCCGGCGTGCCGATCTGGGCGATTTCGCCATTGTTCATGCAGATGATCCGGTCCGCCATGGTGATCGCTTCGATCTGGTCGTGGGTGACGATCAATGTGGTGAAGCCGAGGCGTTTCTGGATGCTCTTGAGCTCCGCCCGCATGGTGATGCGCAGCGTGGCATCGAGATTGGACAGCGGTTCGTCGAGGAGGAGAATATTCGGCTCCTTCACCAGCGCGCGGGCAAGCGCCACACGCTGCTGCTGCCCGCCGGAAAGCTGCGAGGGACGACGATCGAGAAGGGAGCTTATCTGCACGAGCGCTGCGGCCTCGTCCATGCGCCTGGCGACTTCCTCTTTTCCCATGCTTTTGAAACGTAAGGGGAAGGCAATGTTTTCGCGGACCGTCAGGTTTGGATAAAGCGCGTAGGACTGGAAAACGACGCCGACATTGCGATCGCGGGCATCGATGCGATTGACGTTTTGGCCATCAAAGGCGATCTCGCCGCCGGTCGGCGCATAAAGCCCGGCGAGTAGAAACAGCGTCGTCGATTTGCCGCAGCCGGAAGGACCGAGAATGGCCACGAACTCGCCGTTCTCGATGGTGAGGTTCATCGGCTTCAGAACCTGGGTCTCGCCCCAGTTTTTGGTGACATTATTGAGGGTGATCTTGGCCATGACGATTATCCCTTGATCCCGCCGAAACTCATCTGCGTGATGTATTTTTGCGTGAAGGTGTAGAGGATCAGCACAGGCAGGAGATAGACGACACCAACGGCGGCGATCATGCCGTAATCAGCGCCCATATTGTCCTGTGCGACAAAGAAGAGGTAGAGGCTCATCGTCATGTGGCTCTTGTCGATGAGCAGCGTCTGGACGAAGACATATTCCTCCCAGCCTCTGAGGAAGGTGAAGGTGGCGACGGCAATCAGGCCGCCGCGAACCTGTGGCAACACCACCATACGAAACGCCTGCGAGCGCGTTGCCCCATCGGTCACCGCGCTCATTTCGATGTCCCAGGGCACATTGTCGAAAAAACCCTTGAGGACAAATATCGCGAAAGGCAGTTCCAGCGCGCTCATGACCAGCACGACGCCCGTAAGGCTGTTGAGCAGGCCCATATAGTGAAGCTGGATGAAAATCGCGACGGTGAGCGCCAGAGCCGGGAAAGCGTGCAGGAGCAGCAGACCACGCAGGAAATTTTCACGCCCCGCAAAAGCAAAACGCGACAAAGCGTAGGCTGCGGGCGTTGCGACCAGCGTTACGATCAATGTCTGGGAAATCGCAAAGACAAGCGAACTGCCCAGCGCCGTCCAGATCGACGGCAACAGATCCATGCGCGTCGTGCCGGTTCCGGCGATATCGCGGTTCCAGAGGAAACGGTAATTCTCGAATGTCAGATGCGGGAAGAGGCCGATGCCGCCGAGTATGACGACTACAAGACCCAGCGCGGCCCAGGCAAATACGGGCCTGCGCAACCGGTCCGCCAGTATCGCGATGACGATCGCACCCAGATAGGCGACGCCGGCAATCCCGGTGCTGCGCCAGAGAACGAGACGGCTGACGGCATCATCCGACGACGTCAACGACTTCACTGCCAGCCAGAGATAGGGCAGCAGTACCGGAACGGACACGACCGTCAAGAAAAGGATGATGGCGGTAAGAAAGCCGGCACGATTGGCAAGGCCACGGCTTTCGAGGCGCTTCCAGTCAGCGGATGTTGCGGGATGGGAAAGCGACATCACAGCACCTCGATCCTGGGAGCGGCAAAGGTGGAGCGCATATTGGTAACGCGCCATTGAACCAAGGTTACGGCGACGCCGATCACCATCAGGCCGAGCGCCAGTGCTGCGCCATAGGCATAGGCGCCATTTTCGAAAGCGCGGCGATAAATATAGAGCGCATAGGGGGTGGAATCGTAAACCGGCCCCCCACCGGTGATCAGCAGGATGTATTCATAGGTCGTCATCAGTGAAAGCGCCTGATAGATGGTGATGAAGCGGATCGGCTGCGACAGGGCCGGCGCCACCACATGGCGCAGCACGCCCCATTCGCTGGCGCCATCAACCCGCGCGGCGTTGGCAAGATGCGATGGGATGGAGCGGATCGCCGAGGTGAGGATCACCATGGCGAAGGATGCGCCTACGATACCATTCGCCAGAATGACCAGGAACAGCGGGAAATCGTTGCGAAGGTTGATCGGCGCAAGGCCAAGAGTGGCGGTAATCTGATTGAGCAGGCCGGAGGGTGACGGATCGGCGATCCATATCCACAGGATGCCATAAAGGACGGCGGGCGACATGCGCGGCAAAAGCCACAGTCCCCGGAAAAAATTGCCGAGCCTGTCCGGGATCGCCGTCGAGGTCATCGCCAGAAGCGCGCCGAGGCCGACGTTGAAGATGAAGAGGGTGGCGGTGACATAGATCAGCGTCGTCAGCAACACCATCGGAATGCGCGCGTCACGCTGCACGATCCGCTCAAAATTCCGCATGGTAAACTCGCCGACCCGAAGGCTGGCCCCCATGTCGGTAAAGGCAATTACCGCATTGATGGCGATCGGCGCCAAGAAGAACACGACGAGAAGGGCGATGGCCGGAGCGAGATAAAACAGCGGCCGGGCCGGCCGGTGAGGCCTGATCTGGAAATTCGACATTGCAAAGTACCGGTGGGAAAGGTGATGCCGCCCGGGGGCAAGGCCGGGCGGCACGGGCTGATCAGGCTTAGTTGCTGGCGGCGTCGCGGATTTCCACCTCGCCACCGAACTGCAGTTCAAGCTCGTCGGCGATGAAATCCACCGCCTGCGCAGCCGTCATCTTGCCGGTTTCGACAGCCTGCAGGCCACTGAACAGAACCTTGTTATAGCTGCCGAACTTGGTGTGGTTCGGCACGAACTGCGCGTGTTTCATCATCGGCGATGCGGCAGAGAGAACCCAGTTGTCACTGTATTTCGGCATCGCGGTCTGCGCGTGGCTGATTGCCGTGTGGTAGGAGGTGACGGCGTGTTCATTGTTGAAATAGGGCAGCGACGCGAGCGCCACGAGATCGGCGGCGATGTCGGCGTTTTTGCTCTTGGCATTGACCGTGTAGAGAAGCGGATGCGACAGGTTTGCGGGCTTGCCGCCCTTTTCTGCCGCCGGCGCCGGAATCCAGCCTATCTTGTGGAAATAACCATCCTTGTCGGTCGGCCAGGTCGCACCGTTCTTTTCACCGACCTGCCAGGCAACGGCCCAGACGCCCTGATGGAAGACAAAGGCCTTTTCCTGCTTGAAGGCCCCCTGGATCGCATCCCAGCTCATGGCTGTATTGTCCACGGGGGTCACGCCCTGCTTGGCGTTGCGCTCATACCAGCCAAGCGCTTTGGCCATCTCGGCCTTCGGGAAGATCAGTTTGCCGGTCTTTTCGTCCATGAATTTTACGCCGTAGGACTGAAAGACCATCAGATAGTCAATACCGACGTTCGGGCGATGCAGCATGCCGTATTCTGCGGCCTTGCCGTCAACGACTTCCTTGGAAAGCGCCGTCAGGTCGTCAAGCGTGAATTCGCCCGCTTCGACCTTGGCCGGCAGACCTTCGATGAAGGCTTCGTCTTTGCCGATCTTGCGCAGCATGTCCTTGTTGTAGAAAAACATGCGGATTTCTGCATCCTGCGGCACGCCGTAGATCTTGCCATCGGTCGCCTTGGCGGAATTCCAAAGCACGGGCAGGATATCGCCATAAACCCAGGGTGCAGCGGCAATCCTGTCGTCCATCTGCAGGGCATAACCCTCCTGAGCGAACTGGCCGATCCACTCATGCGGCAGCACGTAGATATCCGGCCCCTGACCGACCGACAGCGCCTTCAGCGTTTCGAGCGCCAGATCGTCCCAGCCTTTGACGACGCTATTATTGGCCTCGATGACGATGCGCTTGTCTACGCCCGCAGCCTTGAATTGCTGGTTCATGATCTCGGCGGCGCCTTCGATATTGGTGACGCGACCGGGTGCACTGCGCTCGGCAAGGGTGGAAATCTTGATCTTGATGTCTTCTGCATGCGCCAGCCCGGCGGAAAGGGCAGAAATCGCCACGGAGGCGAGGAAAGCAAACGATTTGGTCATGACAATTGATCCGGTTGATGGTTTTTATTTAATTAAGTTGCTTAAGTAACAAAGTCATGACATCGCCATGGGTGGTGGGGGAAACTTCGATGAGACATGCGCCTTTTGAGGGAATTGGAGCGACGCAGGTCGCCGTGCTGCGATATCTGCGTCGCAGAGGATCAGCATCCCGTGTCGAGATCGCCGAACTGTGTGGCGTCACCGCCGCCGCCATCAGCATGATGACGCGCGACCTTCTTGAACGGGGGGTGATACTTGAGGGAGAAAGGCGCCAGGCCGGACGTGGAGCCCCCCATATCAATCTCAAGCTGAACCCTTCGGTTGGGTATGCCTTGGGGGTTCACTGCAACCGCTTCTCTGTTGCGTTGACGCTGCTTGATTTTTGCGGGGACGTCCTGGGTGAATTACGCTGCCCCGGGCGCTACGACACGTTTGAGGACGTTCGGGAAGAGATTATCGAGGGCAAGGCCAAGTTGCTGCAACAGGCTGACCTGGAGGACGAAGTACTGGTCGGCGCGGGGATCGCGATGCCCACTCGCTTTCGTCAGGGCGCGTCTTTTCTCGATCTCGCCCAGGAAGTCGTGTCATGGTCGGGACCGGACCTCGCTGCTTCCCTTCAAAAGGGTTTGGGCTGTGCGGTCAGGATCGAAAACGATGCCAACGCTGCCGTGATGGGCGAACTGACACTTGGCAACGCCGCTGACCACGAAAACTTCGTTTACCTGTATCTGTCCGAGGGTATTGGCGGCGGTATTATCATTGGGAAACAACTTTACCGCGGCAATTTCGGTAACGCCGGAGAAATAGGCGCATTGCGAGCACGGGGCCTGACGCGCCCCTCCTTTGAAGACCTGGCTGAATTTTGCGCGGGTCATTCCGGCAATGTACCGTCAGACCGGTCGCCAGACGCCTGGAACACCTATCTGAACAGCAATCAAGAGCTTGTAGATACGTGGATAAATCGGGCCGGGCCAGAAACTGCCAGACTGGGATTTTCCCTCAGCGCTGTTCTGGCCCCTGAGGCAATATATGTCGGGGGCTCCCTGCCCCGCATGATCCGGGAACAATTATGCCCCTGGCTCGATTTTTCAGTTTCCGATCCGTTCGAGGGTGCGAAAGTTCTTCAGCCGGCAATTCTTTTGCCCGAAGTCTCTGCTGCGGATACCGTGGCTTTCGGCGCGGCAGCCATGATCCTTCATGACCTTCCAGCCATAGCTAATATGCGCTCGCAATCGTGATCGGCCGAAAAGCGTCGCTTGGAGATGCCGTTGAACTGGCGTTCTGATTTCCAGTTCAACGCTCGTACCTGTTTGATTCGAAGCGATGACATCAAATCGGCGGCGAAGATAAACACGAGGCGCATGACGTCCGGAGTCTTTAAGCCGCCACAGCCTTCGGGGTTTTCACCGTTGCGAACAGCGGCAAGGCGAGAAGATAAAGTGCGGCACCCACCAGCCAGATCGTCCCGATCCAGATGCTTTTGGTGGAAAAGAACACTGCGGTGGTCAGCACCGGCCCTATTATACCCGCCAGGCTCATGAGGCTGGCGAGCACGCCCTGCAACTGGCCCTGCTGATCATCGCTCACGCGGCTGGTTACCAGAGATTGCAGCGCCGGCATGGCAACGCCGCCCAATGCAAACAGGGGCGCTACCGCGTAGCCCATCCAGCTCTGGTTGGCGAAGGCCATCAGCATATAAGCCAGCATGTCAAAGCCAACGCCGATCATCAACGTGCCCAAATCACCAAAGCGGCGCGAGAGCGGCCCGACGAGAAAGGCCTGCGCCAGGGCGCCACTGACGCCGAAAACCGATAGCGACAGGCCCATATGCACCGAATCCCATCCGAACCGCTCGGCGCCATAGAGCACCCAGATCGTTCCCGGGATGGCGGCCACCAGACCGAAGACGACAGAGACGGTTACAAGTGGCAGGAGCGGCTTGAAATTCCAAAGCCACACCAATGGCGCCAACGGGTTAAGTTCCTTGAACGCAAACTTGCCCGGACCGGCCTTTCGGCTTTCCGGCAGAACAAACAGCGCGACGAACAGGTTGAGGCCATTGAACAGGGCTGCCACAAGAAATGGTGCCCGAAGCCACCAGGCGCCAATGACGCCACCAATGACGGGACCGATGATAAAGCCCAGGCTCATCACGGCACCAACCGTGCCAAACCGCTGCGCGCGCTGCTCGGCTGGGGTGATGTCAGTGATGTAGGCGCTTGCCACCGCCATATTTGCGCTGGTGATCCCCGCCATGGCCCGCCCGACGACGAGCACCCAGCCGAGCGGGGAAAATGCCATAACAAGGTAATCAAGCAGGGTACCGGCCAAAGAAAGCAACAAGACCGGGCGCCGACCGAACCGGTCGCTGAGCGCACCAAGGATCGGCGAGAACACAAATTGCATGACGGCGAATACCCCCAGCATGACCCCATAGAGGAACCCGATGTCGCCGCCGCCAGTCACCTCGACCAAGATGTCCGGCAGGATCGGGAAGATCAGGCCTGCGCCAATGGCGTCGAGGGCAACGGTTGAGAGAATAACGATAAGGGCCTTGTTCATGGTATGGCATCCCTATAAAGCTTTATCAGTGATAAATTTATCGGCGATAAGCTCCCTTATCAATGATAAGTCAAGAGGGATTCTATCCATGGCTATCGGACGTGATCGCATTGTCGATGAGGCCCTGCGGCTCCTGAACGAGGTGGGAATAGACAAGCTGTCCACCCGCAAGCTCGCGGAACGGCTGGGCGTCCAGCAGCCGGCGCTCTACTGGCACTTCCGCAACAAGGCGGAATTGCTCGACGCCATCAATTCCGAAATGCTGCTGCGTTATCACTGCGATCGCCTGCCCAAACCCGGCCAGGATTGGATTACGTTCACGCTGGCCAATGCCCGCAGCATTCGCAAGACCTTGCTCACCGTGCGCGATGGCGCGCGGCTAACCGCAGGTACACGGCCTTCCGTCGCCGAGTTTGCCGATGTGGAAAGCGTCTTGCAGCTCTATGTCGAGACGGGATTTTCCGCAGAGGAGGCATTTGGGATCGCCATTTGCATCACGCGCTATGTGGTCGGCTATGTGCTCGAAGAACAGGGAGAGCGCGAACGGGATCGGATGGATCAACACTCGCCCAATACCGACATCATGGCAGAACTCGCACAGTTCCCCCTGCTTGCAAAAGCTCTTGAAAGCTTCCCCACGGTTGGAACGGTCAACACCGAAGCCGTGTTCGAGAGTGGGCTAAGTTACCTGCTGGCCGGTATGAAGGAGAAGCTGCGGGAGAAACAGTCTAGATAGGCGAAGACTCTGGCGCGGACGTGCAATCAGTTTCCGGTATACAACATGTCTTTTTCAAACCTTAACATGCCACTGTCGCTGGCATCACTCTCTTCTGTGTCGTGCGGATCAGGATGCCGCGAATTATAATATTCGACAATTTTGAATCCGCATTTGTTGACGTAAAAATGAATGTTGCGCTTTTCGAAAGTATAACTCTATGGAATGGCCTGGATGGGACCGTGAACGGATGGTCCAGTCTTGGAGGCTAAGGATGAAAATAGCTGCCATGAGCGGGGCCGTTCTCCATGACCGTTTCCGAGCCCGAAGCTGCCGTAGTTGCGTCCGAGTGAGAAGACCGCAATGGATGTTGAAAGCAGCGGATGACTACTCCAAGTCTTCTTGAGCAAATTCATCGGTAACATGAATATCGGTCGTCTCCCCCGAACTCCATAGTTTTAGCACACTCTAACGAGGAAAGCCCGGTTTTGGCCCACCCACGACATTGAGCCCAAACACGCGTACGGCTGCTTTGGGGGAAATTTCCGGTCTGCGTGAACAGCCGAAATGAAGGCGCATTGCAGATCTACCGGAACCGACCCGATCTCAAACGTTGGAACCCTTAAAAAAAGATCGCCAATATCAGACATTGCCTTTCCCGTTTCAGCGCCCTTCGGCGGCATATCGACAGCCACCTGATTTCGACGTAGCAATGACGCCTGATCCAATTTCGAGATGGCTTGTTCAATGCGCCACAGCGACAAAACACTGCGGCGGCGTCTGGTTGATGCACTGCGCCCGTTGGCCGAGCGCGACACGCGCTTACTGCTCAACAACGAAGACCCACCGTTCATCTCGGCCTTTGTCGCCCGTCACCGGGAAACGATTTCCGAGCTCAGCATGCCAGCCGCCGGCCTAGTCATCGTTATTGAAGGCCGCAAAGAAGTGCTGTGGGGCGCCGAATGTAATATCTACCACGCCGGTGACGCCTTCGTACTGCCGGCCGGTGCGGAGGTCGACGTTGTCAACGAACCAGATGCAGACACTGGCGTCTATCGCGCCCTGTTCGTCCGCTTCTCTCGTGCCCTGGTCATTGAGGCGGCGCGCCTTTGGCCACAACTCATCGTGCGCGAAGTGCCCCTCGGCTCTTCCATCACAATCAGTCCAACACTCTGCTCGGCAATCATCCATAGTGGCGAGGCGCTGGCAGGTCCGCTCGACCAATCCCGGCGCGTCGTAGACCACCGTCTCCTCGAGGTTCTGCTTATCCTGGCCGAACAGGGTGCACTGCCATTGATGCCCAAATATGTCGACGGTTCAGTCACAGAGGCGGTGCGGCTCTTGATCCGCCACCGGCTCGATCACGCGTGGTCCACCGCTGCGGTCGCCGCGTCCCTGTCGATGTCAGAGGCCACCCTGCGGCGTCGACTGCGGGACGAAAACCAATCACTCCGCGCGCTGCTGCTCGCCGAAAGAATGCAAGCCGCTTATCTCATCCTCTCGGATCGGGATGCCGATGTTGCCGAGGCAATCGCCGCTACGGGCTATGCTTCACGTTCACACTTCTCGCGGCGCTTTCAGGATGCCTTCGGACAGGCTCCTTCGACCGTTCGAAGGGCACGTAAAAAACCAACGGCCTGATCGCTTCAGGCTCATTTCTGATCAGATCTGGCCCATCCGCGCGGGCATCGTTCGCTATGCTCGACTGAAATCAACCAAGCGAGATGAACAATGATCGGGAATAAAAGCATATGGGCCGCCATTACAGTGGCCGCCATATTTTCGGCGACGGCGCCCATGGCAGCAGACTCCACGCTGTCCGTGAAAATCGAAGCGCTTGACAGCTCTGGCCGGTTTGCAGACGCAGCCACCTTCTGCCCACCCGGGATTGGGTCCAAAGACGTGAGCCCCGGCGTCTCATGGTCGGCAGGCCCCGAGGGCACCAGATCTTACGCGTTGCTGATCATCGATCCGGACGTACCGCAGGATTTTAGCCTCATCAATAAACCTGGCACCACAATTCCAGCCGAGGCGCCGCGGATCAGCGTTTTTCACTGGGTGCTGGCCGATATTCCCGCCGGTATCATGTCCATCGGCGAAGGCGCAGAAAGCGAGGGTCTCGTGCCGGGCGGTAAGCCGGTCGGCGTAACGCCTCACGGGCTGCGCGGCGCCAATGTCTATACCAGTTTTCTGGCCAAAACTGATGGCATGGCTGGCACCTATGGCGGTTACGACGGCCCCTGCCCGCCCATAAACGACCAGCGCATCCACCACTACACCCTTAAAGTGTTCGCACTCGATGTTCCGACATTGGGCCTTTCCGGGCCGTTCACTGGCGAAGACGTGAAAAAATCCATGGCTGGCCACATTCTGGCGAGCGGCGAAGCAATAGCGACCTATTCATTGAACCCGAGCCTGATCCCCGCCGCCACGCCGAACTAGATCACCATCTCGAAAGGTTGAACCGCACCATGTCATCGATAAACGTTTTGTCCTTACCCGTCTTCAATCGGGATGCATCCGGCTACGACGCCCTTCGGCGCGGCCTCATTCCCTGTTTCGATGCGTTTTACGGCACAGCACTCGACTTGATCGACGACTGGCGGGACGCCGAGAAACTGCGGGTACTCGATCTTGGCGCTGGCACGGGCCTTTTCACCGCCATGCTGCTGACCCGCCACCCCGATGCCCAGATCCACCTCATCGATGCCTCCGAAAAGATGCTCGAGCAGGCCCGGAAACGCTTCGATGGTAATCCGGCCATCACCTATGCTGTGGCCGACATGGCCAATACCGAACTCGGCGGTCCGTGGGATCTCATCATATCGGCATTGGCGATTCATCATCTGGAAGACATCGGGAAAAAGCACCTCTTCGGTGAAATTCGGGGCGCCTTGTCGGAGGGCGGCCTGTTCGTCAACGTCGAGCAGGTCCTTGGCCACGATCCCGAGGTAGAAGCGCGCTACGCTCGTACCTGGCTTCAGCAAGTCAGAAGGCTGGGCGTAGCCGAAGTGGAAATCGCAAAAGCGCACGAGCGCATGTCCCATGATCGCTGCTCACCGCTCGAAAACCAGTTGCAATGGATGCGCGATACCGGATTTTGCGAAATTGACTGCAGCTTCAAAGCATGGCGTTTCGCTGTACTCAGCGGCCGACGTTAGGACCGAGCAGGCGCCCGTGACGGATTGTCGAGCCCTCGCAGCCTCCGTTACGATCGTTGATTGGTCCAAGCCTGTCATGGGACGCTGGCATCCCTGTTTTGGGATTGCTCATTCCAGGGATATTCTCGCTGCTGGCGATTATCTGGGCGGGAGGTACGGCATCTTCTGAATGACCCAGATAATGACGCGGGCCGTCCGCTTTTAGAGTATCGTGTCCGAAAGTTTTCAGTCCGTTACCCACCCCCTAAACGGTCGTTGACAGCATGATAAGCGAAAAGACCGCTTTTGGGAGCGTGTAAATGTTACGCGAATGTCCAGAATTGGCGGCGCTTTGCTGAAATCGTTTCCGCATTCAGCCCTTGGCGGACATTAAGGCTATGAACCCAAGCCTTCCGCATCATAACGCGGAAGGCACTTATTGGATTTACCAAAATCCATATCATACCCGTTCAGTTGATTTGTGCTGTCGCGCGACGTTCGCCACTCGCGCCCCGTAGAGACGTGCGGTTTCAAGATCGCCGACAGACATTTCCTCTGGTGCCGCGTCCGCATCCGACTGCGCCATCGGTGCGATATATGAACCCATTCGATTTGCATCGTTCCGCACCGACGATTTCAGGTTCGACGGCTTGATACCAAGACTCACCCATAGGCCACCATGCTGCCCCGCAAGAAGAACTAAATATTGCAGGGTATTGAGCTTGTCGCCGTTGAGACTGGCGCTATTGGTGAAGCCGCCGAAGACCTTGTCCTGCCATTTTGCGGAAAACCAAGGCTTCGAGGATGCGTCGGCGAACTTCTTAAACTGCCAGCTCGGTCCGCCCATGTAGGTGGGTGTGCCGAAGATGATGGCGTCGGCGGCATCAAGTGCCGCCCATCCGTCTTCGGAAAGGTTACCCTCTGCATCGATAGCATGAAGCGTCGCTTCGGCTCCTTCGGCGACGGCTTCTGCCATGCGGTGGGTATGGCCGTAACCGGAATGATAAACGACGACGGTGTTTGAGGATGAGTTGGTGGTCATGATTGGCTCCTTTGGCCGTGTTTTTTCACCTCGCCGACAGGACTCGGCGCGGTTCGATGTTTTGCAATTTGGTGGTGAGACCGACGACTTCCCGTCTAGACTACGAGAACTGGACGAAGACTGCGATCAGCAGCAGCAACAGGAATACTGCTGGCGGCGAGATGCGACTGAAATCGCGTGCTTTAACGACAGAGAAGATCGCGGCGACCATGGTGCAAACCCCAAGCGCTGCGCCAATCGCGAATGTCGGGCGAAGGACAAGAAGAACGGCCGTCATAAATTCGAGGAGCGCCGTTACCCAGCACCACCACCATGGGAATCCGTGGCGGACGAATTCTTCACGGATGGGTTTGCGAGCGGTAGCGTTGATAACTCCTCCGAAGAGAAAGGCGGCAGCTGCGGCGAGCGTCGCAGCATTTGCAAGCGAGAACGATATCAGGTTCGACATTCGGAGACCTCAAGGGCGGCATGGCCGCATTGGCTATAGCGTCGAACATAAAACTAGCATTGCTATATTGTCAATCGTTGCAATAAATATTCCTGATTGCTAGTGTGGGCTCGATAGCGGACCAAGGTGCAAGCATGGGTATCAACGAGCGCAAAGAGCGGGAACGGGCTGATCGGGAGAAGCGGATCATCGCCGCGGCAAGAATGCTTGCCGAACGGGATGGATGGGCTTCGGTCACGGTCAGGCGTCTCGCTCAGGAGATCGAATACAGTCAGCCCGTCCTGTACGCCCACTTTGAGAATCGTGACGCGATCGTCGGGGCGGTCGCGCTCGAAGGGTTCGGAGAACTTGGGCCGACATTGCGGGCTTCTGTCCGCCGAAATACCAGTCCAGCAGAGGCTCTTGACGACGTCGCCACGGCTTATCTTGATTTCGCCTTTGCAAGGCCAGCTCTCTACGAAGCCATGTTCGTTCTGCCGAGCGGCCTTCGGTTCGCCAAGTCCGACACGCCCCAGGTGCTGCGCGACACGTTCGGAGCGATGATGGCGGTCGTTGAGCCGTTTTGCGACGACCCTGAAATCACAACCGAAACTTTCTGGGCTGCTTTACACGGACTGGCAGAGCTTGAGCGCCACGGCCGGATCAGAGCGGCGTTCCGGGGAGAGCGCATAAGGCGCATCGTTGGAATGTTCGCGATGGTGAATTGAGTCACCTGCAGGACACCGAGACGCAGAGGCCGACGTAAGAGATGTCAATTGCAATAGCGTCACCGTCTTCGTGGATGACTTTTCCAACCCGCAAAAACTCCCTTTTCTTGAGGCTCTTACCGAGAAGCTCCAGGCCGCAGGCTTGGTGGTGATGCTGATCAATATCAACAGTCACTTTGACCATGTGAACGCCCTTCTCCACGCGGACCAGCGTCAGGTCGACGCCATCATTCTGTTTGGTACGGCGTTTCGCGACGAAACCTTGACAGATCTGCAGCAGGGACACGGCATGCCGCCTATGTTCGTGCTTGCGCGCGACAGTCAGATCGATGGTCCAGAGCGAAGCCGCAATAGTTGCGGGCTATAAGCCATCGATGGCGTCACCCGCCGGCTTCGACCCGATAGAGCAAGAAAGCTTTATCCAGTCAGGATTGAACATGCATTGAGATCCAACCGCCCCGCAGTATACGAAGAGCCGGATCTGCCCCGATTTTAAACAATTATTGCAATAATACGTCGATCGATTCACTTGTGTTATATTTAGGCAGATTCCTCAGCCGCGAATAGACAAAGAAATGCGACCCGAAAGCCGGCCTTCCGGCAGAATGGTTCTCAACCCCCGGCTTTCCCGTTCTGTTTCCGGTAAGCACAAAGCACCTGCTGCCATGGAAACAGGCTCAAGGCAGAGATACTTTTCCATTCGATGAACAGCGAGATATTCAAATATTGGATCAGCCTCAAGCAGCAACGTTCCCTTGTCGAGCTCTACCGTGGCCGTGGACCAGTAGCGGAAATGCAAGGTGTAGCCGGTGGCAGCCGGAATCGAGCGGCTGGAGCGCGGGTGCGCCTCGTTCCCGGTTGGCACGTTCAGCGCGTCAAGAGGATACTCCAGTCTGGCGTCCGTTTCCGCATGAGACGACAGAGGCACGGCGAGATACGGGTGCCATCCAAGGCTCACGGGCGCTGAAGCATCGGATGAGTTGATTATCGACAGTTCGACGATCAAGCGATCAGGTTCAAGCCGAAAATGTTGTTCTGCGACGAATGAGAAAGGCCATTCGTCATCCGCTTCGTAGTTCAATTGCAGCGTCACGCGATCTTCGGCAGCACTTGCCACATGCCAAGGACGGCGGTGGGCCGGCCCGTGCATCGCATCAGGCGTCAGGGCCGGATGTGGAAGAAGGCGATGCGTCTTGCCGCTCTCAACAAATGAAGCGCCGTAGACGCGATTATGATAGGGCACTAGAGGGTAGGCGCCAGCGCGCGGCCAGTTATAGGGCTCGAAAACGTCCGCTTGCGTGGGTGCAAGTATGTCACCCATCTCTGCGTGCACTAGGTGGGTCATCCGTCCACCCCAGTCAGAGCGAAAGCGGGCCGAGAGCGGTCCGCTTTCGATGAAGATCGTTTCAGGCGAAGGCATAAGAACCATCAGGCCGCTTGGGTACCCGGCGTTGCCAGTGAACGTAGCCGTCTTCCTGCATGGCTTTTTCGTCCATCTCGACGCCCCAGCCGGGACGATCCGGCCGCAGTTCGAGATAACCGTCCCTTGGCAGATAGGGATCGACGACGTAACGCGTGACGTCTTCTTCCTTCACCAGATCGTTGCCGCCGTAAGCATAGACCTGACCCTTTGGCAGCCTGTATTCCAGAATGCGGAAGTTCTGTTGGACGGCGCAGAAGTGAACATTGACTGCCGTTGCCAACGGCCCCATGGGATTATGCGGCGCAATGCTGACGAAGTGGGCTTCAGCAAGAGTTGCGATGCGACGCATTTCCGAGATACCGCCGACGACGCAGATATCCGGCTGGATGATGTCGGCGCCCTTCACCTGAAGAAGTCGGAGAAACTCATTGCGATTGTATAGGCTTTCGCCCGTTGCAAGGGTACAATTCAAACCCTGCTTGAGATCGCCGTACATCTCGATGTTCTCAGGACGAAGAGGCTCCTCGTAGAAAAGCGGGTCGTAAGGCGCAAGCGCATTGCCAAGCTGCCGCGCGGCAGAGGGCTCGAAAATCTTGGCGTGGGCATCAAACGCGATGTCATAATCGGCGCGAACGGTTTCGCGCAACGTACGGAAATATTCCGCGGAGCTGCGCACCACTTCGCCCCAGCGATGCGCATGAATATCGACACGCCACGGGCTGAGCTTGAAGGCAGAAAAGCCCCAGCCTTCATTGAGACGGTCGAACTCATCTCTGGCGGCGGGTGCATCCGGAGCGGTATAGACGCCCGCATAGACCTTGATTCGATTCCTCACCTCACCGCCGAGCAACTTGTAAACGGGTACCCCGACAGCCTTGGCGGCCAGATCCCACAGGCAATGATCCAGCGCTGAAATAGCCGACAGGCCGAGTGCGCCGGGCGGGAAGCGGTTCTGCTGCAACATCAGATTATAGAGAAACTCTACCCGCGTCGGATCCTGCCCCGCGAGGAAGTTGTAGAGGTAATCCAGAACCGGCGGCAAGGCGAGATCGGGTCCGTGATTGTAGCATTCCCCCCAGCCGGTCATTCCGTCATCGGTATCCAATGCGACGATGACGCGGGGACGGTCCTTGTCGCGGGTGACGAACACCCGCATGCGATCGATTTTCATGCCTCAGTCTTCCTCATGAATTCAAGGAGATGGAAAATGTGGGGTCATTGGGCGGCAGCGCCATTTTTGATTGGTGCCGGCTCGACATAACGGAACCGCCTCGTCCGGTCGCGATCCCGCGGATCCGGCCGTGGGATGGCGGAAAGCAATGCCTGGGTGTAGGGATGATCCGGTGCGTTGCAGACCTTCTCGGCCTCCCCCACCTCGACCAGCTTGCCGCGATACATGACGCCGACCCGGTCGCACATGTATCGGATGACGCCAATGTCATGACTGATGAAGATGTAGGCGAGACCCAACTCGTCCTGCAATTTCATGAGCAGATCCAGCACCTGAAACCGGACGGAAACGTCCAGAGCCGACGTGGCCTCATCTGCAACGATGATGCGGGGCCGCAGCGTAATGGCTCGCGCAATCCCGATGCGCTGACGCTGACCACCGGAAAAGGCGTGCGGATAGCGTTCACGCCCACTGGGATCCAGACCCACTTGCTCCATCAGGGAGCAGACGCGCTCTTCCAGTTCCTTGCCCTTGGCAATGCCGTTGACAAGCAGCGGTTCTCCAATCACCTGCGCGACGGTCATGCGTGGATTGAGCGACCCGAAAGGATCCTGGAACACCATGCGCAACTCCCTGCGCGCCGCCTTCAGTTCCTTTCCTTCTATCTTAGACAAATCGACAACCGAGCCGTCGGCTCTTCTATAAAGCATCTCGCCAGCCGTCGGATCATAGAGGCGCATGATGGAGCGGCCCATGGTTGTCTTACCCGACCCGCTTTCGCCGACGATGCCGAGGGTCTCGCCGGGCAGGAGCTTTATCGAAACACCGTCCAGCGCCTTCATCTCGCCAAAGTGCATCGACAGGTCCTTGACTTCCAGTATCGGCGCTGCGGTCTGATCAAGCGGCGGACGGGCAAGGCGGATTTCGGCCTTCTGCTCCAGCTTGAGGACCGAGCCGATCAGCATCCGCGTATAGGGATCCTGCGGCTTGTGGAAGATTTGCTCGACTGTCCCGTATTCCTTCACGACGCCATGATGCATGACAAGAACATCATCAGCGATCTGAGCGACGACGCCCATATCGTGCGTGATGAACAGCACGGCCATACCGTGGGCCTTTTGCAGCCGCGATATCAGATCGAGAATTTCCGCCTGCGTGGTGACGTCGAGCGCCGTCGTCGGCTCGTCGGCAATGAGGAGCTGTGGTTTGCAGGCAAGCGCCATCGCGATCATGGCGCGCTGGCGCATACCGCCGGAATATTGGAAGGCGTATCGGTCTAGCGCCTTTTCCGGGTTTGGAATTTCGACCTGCCGCAGCAGCTCGATTGCCTCTGCCCTCGCCTGTGCCTTACTCATTTTCAGGTGAAGCCGCAAAACTTCGGTAATCTGGTCTCCGACTGTATGAACTGGAGAAAGCGACGACATTGGCTCCTGGAAAATCATCGCGATATCGGCACCGCGAACAGCGCGGATGGCACGCCCGCGTGGGTCCAGTTTCGCCAGATCAACTGACGAACCGTCAGCCTTGTTCAGGATGATCGAGCCGGAGGTGATATAGCCGGGGCTATCGATGATCTGGAGGATGGAGCGGGCCGTGACTGACTTGCCCGAGCCGCTTTCTCCCACCACGCAGAGCGTCTTGCCAGGCTCTATCGAGAAAGAAATATCGTTGACGGCGCGAAAAACGCCGGTACGCAACGGAAATTCGGTAACGAGATTGCGAACTTCAAGAAGGGGCTTTGCAGGCTTCATCGAGACGACTTCACTCATATAAAGGCCCTCACTTGTTATAGGGGTCGGCTGCATCGCGCAGACCATCACCGAGGAGGTTCAGCGCCATGACGGCAACAACAACGGCAACACCGGGCAGGAAGAGCCACGGAGCCGTCGCAATCGAACGGATGTTCTGGGCCTCGCGCAGCAGCACACCCCACGAAATCGTTGGCGGCTGAAGGCCGAGACCGAGGAAGGACAGCGACGTTTCCGCGAGGATCATTGCGGGTACAGCCAGCGTGACGGATGCGATGATGTGGCTGGAGAAGCTGGGCAGCATGTGACGGAAGATGATGCGCCCTTCGGGTACGCCGTCCAATCTGGCAGCAGCGACAAACTCTTCCGTTCTGAGCGACAGGAACCTGCCACGCACGACGCGGGCAAGCTGCGCCCAGCCAGTCAGGGAGAGGATGATGGTGATCATCATATATTGAAGCGTCGCGGGCCAGCCCTGCGGCAGCGCCGCCGCCATGGCCAGCCATATGGGGATGGTGGGCAGCGACAGGACGAAATCGATTACCCGCTGCATGACGAAATCGATACGCCCGCCATAATACCCGGAAATACCGCCCAAGACGACGCCGAGCAGCAGCGAAAAGAACACGCCGACAAGACCAATCGACAGGGAAATCTGCGAACCCTGCACGACACGGCTGAAGACATCGCGGCCAAGCCGGTCAGCCCCGAAAAGAAACAGCGGTCGCGTCTTATCGGTGGAGGCCAGAAGATGGATGTTGGTGTCGAACAGTCCAAGCACGGAATATTCGTAGCCGCGACCAAAAAGCTGGATCGGTATTTTCTTGCCCGTGTCTTCGACGAAGACGGCGGCCAGCGTTTCGGGGTTACGGGTCAGCTTGAGAGGGTAATAATGCAGCCCGACGGAGAAACCATCCGTCGTGTCGATCAAATGAACCCGTTGCGGCGGATAAAACGTCGCGCGGGCATTTTGCAGCACCGGATCATTGATCGCAAAGAAGCCGGGCACGAGGGCCACGACATACATGGCAATGGTCACGACGAGAGCGGCCATGGCCAGACGGTGACGCTTGAACGCCCACCAGATGAGTTGCCATTGCGATGCGACGGCGGCGCGGTCGGGGCGAATGGTGGTGGCTACAGCAATATCGGCCATGACGCCCTCCTATTCGAGACGGATTCGGGGATCGACCAGCGCCAGCAGAATGTCGCTGATCAGCGATCCGATCAGCGTCAACGCGCAGATCAGGAGCACGAAGGCCCCGGCGAGATACATGTCCTGCGCCATCAGCGACTGCAAAAGAAGCGGCGCTGCGGTGGGCAGGTTGAGCACGATGGCAACGACGACAGAGCCCGAAATGAGGTTGGGTAACAGCCAAGCAATCGTGGAAATGAAGGGGTTGAGAGCAATTCTCAGAGGATATTTCGTCAACAGGCGAAACTCCGACAGGCCCTTGGCGCGGGCCGTGGTCACATAGGGTTTCGGCAATTCGTCCAGCATATTGGCGCGCATGACGCGGATGAGGCTGGCCGTGGAGGAAATGGCAAGGATGGCGACCGGCAACCAGATATGCGCCATGAGGTCGATCATCTTTGCGATGCTCCACGGCGCAGTTTCGAACTGGGCCGAGAAGAGGCCGCCGACATCCGCACCGAATTCGACCGCCGCGACATACATCAGAACCAGCGCAAGCAGGAATGACGGGATGGAAAGTCCGAAGAAGGAGAAGGCGGTGAACATGTAGTCGCCGATGGAATATTTCCGCACGGCGGAGAAGACGCCGATAGGCAGCGCGATGGCCCATGTGGCCAGCAGACTTGCAATTGCCAGCACGAGCGTCAGCGCCATGCGCTCCCAGATCAGGCCGGAAACCGGCTGCTGCCACTCGAAGGATATGCCGAAATCACCGCGGCTGATGATGCCCCATATCCATTTCAGGTACTGGATGATCATGGGATCGCCGAGGCCGAAACGTTCGCGCAACTGCGCGGCGGTGTTCTGGTCGATGACTTCGTTCGAAGCGGCAAGCGTGGCGATATAGGTCGTCACATAGTCGCCTGGCGGCAACTGAATAAGGACGAAGGCAAGGAAGCTGACGGCAAACAGCGATGGGATCATCCATAGCAGCCGTTTCACGATGAAGACCAACATGTCGTTCTCACAATCACGTTTTGCAGCATATCCGCCTGGCGAACGCGAATATCTGCCACTCGACCCAATCGAAAAGTGTCGCCGCGCAAACGGCGACACGCATCAGTCGTTTAGCTTGTGAAGGTGAACTGCTGCGGCAGCGCCGGACCGGGGTTCGGCCAGGACCAGCTGTCTGGTTCCTTTTCCGGAACATTGTGAAGATTGTTCCTGATGATGCCGAAACCGCCAACAGCCAGGCAGACGCCAATCGTTTCGAATTCTTCCGCCGCGATATCGAAAATCTGCTTCATGAATTCGCCACGCTTGGCGATATCGGCAGTCGAGCGCGCTTCATCGAAAAGCTTGAACCGCTTCTTCTGGCTTTCCGGCGGCTCCTCGCCCTTCTGGCCGTTGGACGTATACCAGAGCGCCCACGGAATGGCGTAACGCGACCCTTGTGGATGGAAGGCGAAGAAGTCGCGCGGATCGAGCATCGGGTCCAGTCCACCCGGACCTGGCCAGACAGCCGCATCGTGGGCATTGTCGTCACCACGCGTGTAATACAGAGCCCGTTCGATGGTGTTGACCTTGATATCGACGCCGATCTGCGCCCACTGCGCCTTCACCAGTTCCAGCGTGTCGACGAGATCGGGATAAAGCGTTGGAATGACATCGATTGAGAAGAAGATCGGTTGACCATCGGGACGCAGGCGAATTCCATTGCCGTTCTTCTTGTCGTATCCAGCCTTGTCGAGAAGCTCGTTGGCCTTGTCGGCATCAAACTCGGTGCTCTGCCGCGCCAGTTTCTCATGATACCATGGATGCGTCGGGCGCGGGCCGGTCTGATAGGCTTCGCTCTGGCCGAAATATACGATCTCGATGATCTCCTGGCGATTAAGCCCCAGCGACAGGGCCTGCCGGAAGGATTTGTCCGCAAACATCTTGCGCATGGCAGGATCTTTATGGGTGATGTTCAGATAAATCTGGCATTGCTGGGCAGCAGACGGAACCAGCGTCATCAGCCGGTAATTGCCCTTCTCCATGTTCTGGGAAAGCGTCGGCTTGTTGGCGAGCACGCTGATGTGGCGTTCCTGAATATCGATCTTGCCCGAAATCACGTTGAGCATCAGGGATTCGACATCCTGCGAGATGCCGAAATTGATCTCGTTGATATAGGGCAACTGGTTGCCATCCGTATCAACCTGCCAAAAGTATGGGTTGCGGGTCATGACAACACGCGTCGCGCCGCCGGAATAAGGCTCCTTGACGACCCACGGATCGAGCGTCGGCTTGTCGACATTTGACCAACGGGACGGGATTTCGATATCGCCGCATTTGGCACGGAAAAGTTCGGTCCAGCTGGAAACACCGGCCGCCTTGACCTCTGCATCGAGAGCCGCATTGTATTTGGGCAGGAACTTGCTGCAATAATGCTTGGGGAACAGCGTGGGGTGCTGGCCAAGCGGGGTCGCAAGATTTTCGAGATACAGCGCGTTCGGTGCCGCAAACTTGAACTTTACCGTAAAATCATCGACCTTTGATACGTCGGCGGCCTTGCCTGCCACGGACAACTGCGCCGGAGTGGCGCTGTAAAGCTCCTTGTTCTTGATGCAGTCTTCGATCGCGAAGACCACGTCATCGGCAGTGAACGGATGGCCGTCAGACCACTTCGCGCCCTCAATCAGATGGAAGGTGAACTCGGACGCGTCAGGACTGACTTCCCATTTCTCCGCAAGGTTCGGCAAGACCTCGGTGAAGTCCATGTTCCAGCGAACAAGGCTCTGGTTGCCGACCATGCGCAGGATGCCGTTATGGTCCGACGACCCGCGAAGACCACGGCGCAGGGTGCCGCCATAAGTGCCGACCTTCTCGAACGGCGTCACCACCATCGGGTTCTTTGGCAGGCGATCGGCCAAAGGTGGTAACTTTCCATCCTTGACCAGGGCAGCCAATTCAGGCGCTTCCTTGCCGGCGGCAGCTTGTGCCGAAGTGCCGACGAGAGACAGCGCAGCAACGCCTCCAAGCCCGGCAATAAAGGTACGGCGCGTCACGCCGTGCGAGATTTCATCCCCATCGCGCATCGATCGATTTCCTCCCAAAAGATCGCAGGTCGCAGCGAGGTGCAGAACCTCGTTACTTCAGCCCTCCTGGCCGACCCACGTGCCGATCCTCCATCGGCACGGTGACCATATGGGTGTTTTCAGATGATTACAAGTATTGACAGATTTTTACATATTTTTTATTCATGGATGGAGTTTTCGCAATCAGATGCCCCGTTCGCGGTTGGGAGTTGATCAGCTTCCAGCGCGCCTGTAGAGACGCACTTGATACGATGTGAAATGAAATGCTGAAAAGATTCAGCGATTTGCGACGAGAGGGCGCAGATGGATAATCTGACAACATCCGCTCCCTCCAGGAGCGAGACGCGGCTGAGCGACATCGTGTACGAGAAGATCGTCGGCATGATCAGCGATGGCCGTTTCCCGCTTAACGAGCGGCTGCCATCCGAACAAAGCCTGGCGTCGATGTTGGGCGCATCGCGTCCAGTGGTCCGCGAGGCGCTGGAGAGATTGCGCAACGATGGCCTTATCGTGTCTCAAAAAGGTTCTGGCTCCTATGTTCGCCAGCAGCCCGATTCCTCCGTTCTGCAACAAGTACCTGTCGGTTCGCTCGCCGACGTACAGCGCTTCTTCGAATTCAGGTCTGGCCTCGAAGCCTCTGCCGCAGAACTGGCGGCAAGAAACTGGCAGCCCGCAGACAGGTCGCGAATCGAGCAGGCGCTCGCAGCGCTGGAACTCTGCCTCGAGCGGGGTGATCTCGGCGCGGAGGAGGACTTTGCCCTGCACGACGCCATCGCCAGAGCCAGCCACAACCAGTTTCACATCACGGTTCGCACCTGGTTCAAGCCCCACTTTGCAATCGGACAATCCGTAACGCGCAGCCTTAGCCTCAAACGCACGCCTCAACATGTTCGTGACGTGCAGAACGAGCATACCGCAATCGTTGAGGCCGTATTCGAGCGACGGGAGCAGGCCGCCCATGACGCGATGAAGGACCACATCCTGAAAGCGCGTGCCAGAATGTTCAAAGGCGTGGGCGGTGAGGGAGGAACCTGAACTTCTGACTGATCGACGCCACACGGATGATGGAGGAGAATTCGTGAGCCAGCCGCGCATTATAGAGCCTGCAATTCGCACACTTATCGACACACCGCTGCGGGTGGGCGAGTCTCCGACATGGGACGAGCGAACCGGCGACCTGTGGTTCGTGGACATTCTGGCGCCTGCAATTTTTTGCCTATCACCAAGCGGAAAACTCCAGCGTTTCGACATGCCGGCACAGATCGGCTGTCTTGGCCTCTGCCAAAGTAACCTGATCGTCGCGGCATTGAAGACAGGCGTTCATCTGCTCAATCCGCAGAATGGTGAACTCGAGCTTCTCTGCGATCCCGATGAGGGGAGAGCCGACAGCCGGTTGAATGATGGAAAGGTTGGCCCAGATGGTCACTTCTGGGTGGGCACAAGAGATGAGGCAGACGTTCCCACCGGCAATGCTCGCCTCTATCGCGTTTCTTCCAGCGGTCACGTCGAGCGCTTCATAGACGGCGATATGTTGACGTCCAACGGTCTCGCCTGGAGCCCGGACGAGACACGGATGTACCATTCAGATAGCAGCGGGCTGCTGCTTCAGGTTTTCGACTTCGATGTTCAAACGGGCAGGCTTGGGCCCGCCAAACGCCTCCATGATTTTCAGCCGGACGAAGGCAGGCCGGATGGTGCTGCGACAGACAGCGAAGGTTGTTACTGGAGTGCCGGTGTGCAGGCGGGCAGATTGAACCGCTTCACCCCCGATGGCGAATTGTTTGAAATCTACAAGATGCCATTCAAGGGTCCGACCATGCCCTGCTTCGGCGGTCCCGAACTCAAGACACTCTACGTTACCAGCCTTGTGACAGACACAAACGGCGTCGCGACATCAGGAACATTGGTTGCTTTCGACGCGCCTGTTGCTGGCGCCCCGATTCACAAATTCCCCCTCTGACGATAGATTTTACTCCACGGGAGACCGATTAATGACGACATTTGATATTCGCCAGGCGCTGCACGGCATCTCCGGCGTTCCCGTTACGGCATATGACGCCGATGGAGAGATCAGTTTCGACATCACCGCCGAGGCCTACGCCCGTGTGGCCAGGGCCGGCATTCACAACATCGTCGCGGCTGGCAATACAGGCGAGTTTTACGCGTTGACGCCCGCTGAAATCCTGACGGTTTACGAGGCCGCAATCAAAGGCGTGGACGGCATTGCTCCCGTCACCGCAGCCATTGGACGCTCGCAGCGCGAAGCAATTGCGATGGCGCGGACCGCAAAGGAACTCGGCGCATCCGCAGTGATGTCTCACCAACCGGTTGATCCGTTCGCCGCTCCTCAATCTCAAATCGCCTATTTCCTGGGGCTGGCTGAAGACAGCGCGCTTCCTCTTGTCGCCTATGTACGGGCCGATGGATTTGCGGTGGACGATATGGTGAGGCTCTCCAGCCATCCAAATGTCGCGGGCATCAAATTCGCCACGACAGATATCATGCTGCTGTCGCGCGCCATCGCCGCCTCCGACGCAGACGGAGCCTTGTATATTTGCGGCCTTGCAGAAAGCTGGGCCCCAGCCTTCGCCGCAGTCGGAGCGCGTGGCTTCACCTCCGGTCTCGTTAATGTCGCCCCGCATTTTTCAATGCAGGTACACGAGGCTCTCATGGCAGGCGATTTCGACAGCGCCCGAAAGATCGTTGAGAAGATCGAATTGTTCGAGCGGCTGCGCACGCGCTACCGAAACGGCGCCAATGTGACTGTAGTGAAAGAAGCTATGGAAATCATGGGGCTCGCCGTCGGTCCGGTGCGCGCCCCTGGGCTCGTGCGCTTGGATGCGCCTGACCGCGCTTTGCTCGAAAACCTGCTGGCCAGCTGGAAATAACCTCCCAAGGGCGAGATGCTCCCAACGCTTTCGGACGTTGAGAGCATCATACGACGATGCTGTTATTTTTCATGTGAGTTTGATCCATTTTTCCGTTTTGCCGTGATCCACTTACGAAGGATAAATTTGTTGTTGGACAATCCACTACACCGGATCTGGTGAGCTAATGCGAAATGGAAAACGGATTAAATCCTGAGGAAACTCAGCAATCCTTGTTCTGAGGGTTGTTACCGTTCCTGGAGGCACGCAAAAAGGGCTCCGAGTTTCCTCGGAGCCCTTTGATATTGGGTGTAAACTTTGGTTGCGGGGGCAGGATTTGAACCTGCGGCCTTCAGGTTATGAGCCTGACGAGCTACCGGGCTGCTCCACCCCGCGTCCAGCGCATTCGGCAAGGCCGAATGTCGCGGTTACGTCGTTGC
>Ga0099826_10000118_pt1 | contig 36216 bp, 30 predicted proteins | sample Mtrugardesep15_FD_76830 | JGI IMG/M metagenome (GOLD analysis project Ga0099826, IMG submission 76830) | Root nodule microbial communities of legume samples collected from California, USA - M. trunc garden sep15 | ecosystem: Host-associated > Plants > Roots > Nodule | place: USA: California... | reverse complement strand
GCGCCAGCATGAGGTCGTTCCAGCGCTTGATGATCTGGGCGCGCTGCTTGGCCGGCACGGCCCGCCAGGCGGGAAAGGCAGCGTGCGCGGCAGCGACCGCGGCGCGCGCGTCGGCCGCCGTGCCGTCGGGCACGGTCGCGAAGACGCCATCCGTGGCGGGGTCGGTCACATCGAGGCGGCGGCCATCGCTGGCGTCGCGCCATTCGCCGCCGATGAGCTGGCGGCCTGGGAGCAGGTCCTGGCGTTCAAGTGTCAGAGTCATTTTTGAGAACGAGTTCGTGAATGGTTCGGGGGGTCAGGCGGCGGCGACGCGTTCGGCAATTGCGATGCCTAGTTCGGTGGTCGAGGCCGTGCCGCCCAGGTCGCGCGTGCGCGGCCCGTCGCGCAGCACCGCTTCGATCGCGCCGAGGATGGCGTCGTGCGCCGCGCAGCCCGCGCCCTGGCCCTGCGTAAGAAAGTCCAGCATCAGCGCGCCCGACCAGATCATCGCGATCGGGTTGGCGATGTTCTGGCCATAGATGTCGGGCGCCGAGCCGTGCACCGGCTCGAAGAGCGACGGAAACTTGCGGTCGGGGTTCAGGTTGGCCGAGGGCGCCAGGCCGATGGTGCCGGTGGTCGCCGGGCCCAGGTCGGAGAGGATGTCGCCGAACAGGTTGCTCGCCACCACCACGTCGAAGCGCGTGGGCTGCAGCACGAAGCGCGCCGACAGGATGTCGATGTGCTGCTTGTCCACCGTCACCTCGGGGTAGTCGCGGCCGATCGCGTCGGCGCGTCCGTCCCACCAGGGCATGCTGATGGCAATGCCGTTGCTCTTGGTGGCCACCGTGAGGTGCTTGCGCGCGCGGCTGTTCGCCAGCTCGTACGCGTAGCGCAGCACACGGTCGGTGCCGTGGCGCGAGAAGACCGATTCCTGGATCACGATCTCGCGCTCGGTGCCTTCGTACATCACGCCGCCGAGCGAGGTGTACTCGCCCTCGGTGTTCTCGCGCACCACCAGGTAGTCGATGTCGCCCGGCTTGCGATGGGCGAGCGGGCAGGGCACGCCCTCGAACAGGCGCACCGGGCGCAGGTTGATGTACTGGTCGAACTCGCGGCGAAACTTGAGCAGCGATCCCCAGAGCGAGACGTGGTCGGGCACCGTCTGCGGCCATCCGACGGCACCGAAGTACAGGGCGTCGACCCCGCGCAGCTGCTCCTTCCAGTCGTCCGGCATCATCTGGCCGTGCTTGGCGTAGTAGTCGCAGCTGGCCCAGTCGATGGTGCGGCAGTCGAGCTCGAAGCCGAAGCGCTCGGCCGCGGCCAGCACCACGCGCAGGCCCTCGGGCATCACTTCCTTGCCGATGCCGTCGCCGGCGATCAGTGCAATGCGGAACGTGGGGATCATGCGTGTATCTCCCTGGTTGGGTGGGCCGACGCCGCTGTCGCTGCTGCGTGGTCCATGTCGTCGAGCCAGCCGCGGCGCAGTTCGGGCACCGAGCGCGCGAGCAGCTGGTAGTAGGGGTGGTGCGGCCCGCGGTCGTAGTCGGCCCGCGCCACCTGCGAGAGCTTTCGCCCGTGCTGCATCACCACAATCTCGTCGCACACAGAGCGCACGGTGTGCAGGTCGTGGCTGATGAAGAGGTAGGACACGCCGAGTTCGCGGCGCAGCTCGGCCATGAGGTCGAGCACCGCCGCGGCCACCACGGTGTCCAGCGCAGAGGTCACCTCGTCGCACAGGATCAGGTCGGGCTCGGCCGCCAGCGCGCGCGCGAGGTTCACGCGCTGCTTCTGTCCGCCGGAGAGCCCGCCCGGCAGCCGGTCGGCCACCGTGCGCGGCAGCTTCACCAGGTCGAGCAGCTCGTAGATGCGCTGCTTGAGCGGCTCGCCTCGCAAGCCCTTGTAGAACTGCAACGGCCGCGCCAGGATGCGCCAGATCGTCTGCGAGGGATTCAAGGCCGTGTCGGCCATCTGGAACACGATCTGGATGCGGCGCAGCTCCTCGGGGCTGCGCTGCTGCAGCGTGGGCTTGAGATCGTGCCCGTCGAACATCACGCTGCCATGGCAGGGCTTGAGCAGGCCCGCCACGGCACGCGCCAGCGTGGTCTTGCCCGAGCCCGATTCGCCGATCACGCCGATGGCCTGGCCGCGGTAGAGCTTCAGGTTGATGTCTTGCAGGATCAGCTTGGCCGGCTGGCCCTTGGCATCCACGGGGCCGTAGCCGCACGAAAGCTCTTTCACCTGAAGCAGCAGCGCGGAATCGCCCGAGGCCTGGCCCGAGGCGCGCACCGCGGGCCGCGCCGCGGCCAGCAGGCACTTCGTGTAGTCGTCCACCGGAGCCGAGAGGATCTGCTCGGTCGCGTTGAGCTCGCTCATCTTGCCGTTGCGCAGCACCAGGATGTGGTCGGCCATCTGCGCCACCACGGCCAGGTCGTGGCTCACGTACACGGCGGTGGCGCGCCGCTCGCGCACCACACGGCGGAAGGCGCGCAGCACTTCGATCTGCGTGGTCACGTCGAGCGCGGTGGTCGGCTCGTCGAGGATCACGAGGTCGGGGTCGCCGATCAGCGCCATCGCTGCCATCAGCCGCTGCAGCTGGCCGCCGGAGACCTGGTGCGGATAGCGCGAGCCGATGTTGTCCGGATCGGGCAGCGCCAGTTCGCGGAACAGCTGCACCGCCTTCGCCTCGGCTTCGGCCCGCTTGCACAGGCCATGGATGACCGTGGGCTCGACCACCTGGTCCATGATCGTGCGCGAGGGGTTGAAGGAGGCGGCCGCGCTCTGCGCGATATAGGAGACCGTGCGGCCGCGCAGGCTGCGCTGGCGCGCCGCGTCGAGTGCCAGCACGTCGGTGTCGCCGATCTGTACCCGTCCGCCCGAGATGCGGCAGCCGCTGCGCGCATAGCCCATCAGCGCCAGTGCCGTGGTGGTCTTGCCGGAACCGGATTCGCCGATCAGCGCCAGCACTTCGCCGGGCTGGACGGAAAAGCTCAGGTTGTCGACCAGCGTGCTGTTGCCGGCCACGATGCTCAAATCCTGGACAGTGAGTGGTGCGCCCATCAACGTACTCCTCGTTCGCGCGCGGCACGGCCGGGCAGGTTGTCGATGACGAGATTGACCGCGATGGTCAGGCTCGCGATGGCCAGCGCCGGCACGATCACCGAGGCGCCGCCCATGGCCAGCGCACCGATGTTCTCGCGCACGAGCGAGCCCCAGTCGGCTGCGGGCGGCTGGATGCCGAGGCCCAGGAAGCTCAGGCTCGCCAGCAGCAGCACGACGTAGACGAAGCGCAGCCCCAGGTCGGCCAGCATCGGGCCCAGGATGTTGGGCAGGATCTCGCGCAGCATGATGTAGAGCGTGCCTTCGCCACGCGTGCGCGCCACGGTCACGTAGTCGAGTGCGTTGATGTTGACGGCCAGCGAGCGCGCCATGCGGTAGGCGCCCGGCACGTAGATGATGCCTGCCGTGACCACCAGCATCGGCACCGAGGAGCCGAAGCCCGCCACCATGATGAGCGCGAACATCTTGCTCGGGATTGCCGTGAGCGTGTCGAGGCCGCGGCTCAGCACCGCGTCGATCCAGCGGCCGCTGGCCGCGGCCAGCAGTGCCAGCACGGTGCCGGTGCCGCTGGCCAGCAGCGTGGCCAGCAGCGCGACGCCGATCGTGTAGCGCGCTCCTTCGATGACGAGCGCCAGCATGTCGCGGCCGAGGTAATCGGTGCCCAGCCAGTGCGCGGCGCTGATTGGCGCGAACACGTTCGAGGTGCCCATGGCCGCCGCGCTGCGCGACAGCAGCCAGGGGCCGAGCATGGCCGCAAGCAGCCAGAACAGCAGCACCGCGAGCCCGAGCAGGCCGGAGGGGCCGAAGCCCGCAAGCCAGCGCAGCGGGCCGCTGCGGCGCTTTGGCGCCACAGGCGGCAGCAAGGCCGCGGCGCTCACGGCTGTTGGAGAGGTGGAGGTTTCCATGAAGCTTCCTTCAGCGGTGCCGCAGCCGCGGATTGGCGAGGATGCCGCAGATGTCGGCGGTCGTCACCAGGATCAGGTAGGCGCAGCAGAAGATCATGGCGCAGGTCTGCACCAGTGGCATGTCGCGCTGCGAGACGCCGTCGACCATCAGCTTGGCGATGCCCGGATAGTTGAAGATGGTCTCGACGATGATCACGCCGCCGAGCAGGTACGACAGGCTCAGCGCCACGGCGTTGGCGATCGGTCCCACCGCATTGGGCAAGGCATGCGCCAGCACCATGCGCATCGGCGAGGCGCCCTTGAGCCGCACCATCTCGATGTAGGGCGCCTCGAGCTGGTCGATCACCGCGGCGCGCGTCATGCGCATCATCTGCGCGATGATCACGCAGCACAGCACCAGCACCGGCATTGCGAAGGCGCGCAGCAGCTGGCCCAGCGATTCGATGTCGTTGACGAATGAGAGCGCCGGCAGCCAACGCAGCTGGACTGCGAACACCAGCACCGCGAGCGTCGCGACCAGGAACTCCGGCACCGACACCACACCCACGGCCGTGGTCGAGGCGGCGCGGTCGAACCACGAGCCGCGCCACACCGCCGAGGCGATGCCGAGCGCGAGCGCGATCGGCACCGAGAACAGCGCCGTGACGGCGGCCAGCAGCAGCGAGTTGGGCAGGCGGCTCGCGACCAGCTCGGCCACCGGCATCTGCGTGGTCGCGGAGCGGCCGGGGTCGCCCTTCACCATGCCGAGCAGCCACTTCGCGTACCGTTCAGGCGCCGGCACGTCCAGGCCCATCTGCGCGCGCAGCGCGGCCACGGACTCGGGTGTGGCGTCCTGGCCGAGCTGCTCCTGCGCGGCATCGCCGGGCAGCACCGCGGTGATCGAGAACACGACCACCGACACCGCCAGCAGCGACAGTAGCGCCAGCGCGATGCGCTGGGCCAGAAGCTTCAGGATCACATGGTTCATGTCGATGCTCCTTGGAACGGGAGGCGCAGCCGCGGACGCGTTATGCCTCCAGCCATACGCTCTCGGCGAAGTTGTAGCCCATGAGGCCGCCCAGCGGGATGGGCGACAGGCCCTTGAGCTTGGAGGAGTGGCCGTCGAGGCTGGAAAGGAACAGCGGGATGCCGATGCCCGCGTCCTGATGGATCATGGTCTGCATGTCGGCATACATCTGCTTGCGCTTGGCCAGGTCGGTCTCGGCGCGCGAAGTCAGCAGCAGCTGGTCGAACTTGTCGCTCTTCCAGCGCGACTCGTTCCACGCGGCGCCCGACTGGAAGAACTGGGTCAGCAGCACGTCGGCGCTCGGGCGCGGGTTCACGTTGCCAAATCCCACATGGCTGTTGAGCCAGTGGTTCGACCAGTAGCCGTCCGCCGGCATGCGCTTGATGTCGATCTCCAGTCCCGCGCGCTGCGCCGTCTGCTGCAGCAGCAGGGCCATCTCCACCGAATACAGCGCGGCGGGCGAGGCCACCATCGGCACCTTGCCGGTGATGCCGGACTTCTGCAGGTGGAACTTCGCCTTGTCCAGGTCGAACGGGCGCTGCGGCAGGCCGGCAAAGTAGAAGCGGTTGGTCGGGTCGATGGGCTGGTCGTTGCCGACCACCGCGTAGTCCAGCGCAATGGTCTTCTTCATCTGCTCGCGGTCGAACAGGTGCTTCATGGCGAGCACGAAGTCGGGATTGGCGCCAGGGCCCACGTCCTTGCGCATGATGAGGTCGGAGTACTGGCCCGATTGGGTGACCAGGATGCCGAAGCCGGGGGTGCCCTTCACGCGCTCCACCGAACGCGGGTTGACCGAGCCGACCAGGTCCACGCCGCCCGACAGCAGCGCGTTGACGCGTGCGCTCTCGTCGCCGATGCCCACGAATTCGATCTCGTCGAGGTAGGGCTTGCCGGGCTTCCAGTAGGCGTCGTTGCGCACCATGAGCGAGCGCACGCCGGGCTTGAACTCCTTGAGCTTGTAGGGGCCGGTACCGATGCCGGCGTTGAAATCGGTGGTGCCTTCTTTGACGATGTGGAAGTGGAAGGTGCCCAGGATCACCGGCAGGTCGGCGTTCGGCGAGGAGAGCACGAAGGTGACCTCGTTGGCGCCGGTGGCCTTGGCGCTGTCGATCTGTTCGGCGAGCACCTTGGCCTTGGAGGCGGTCGCCGGGTCCTTGTGGCGCATGACCGAGAACACCACGTCGGCCGGCGTGAGCGCCTTGCCGTCATGGAAGGCCACGCCCTTGCGCAGCGTGAAGACCCAGGTCTTGGCGTCCTTGGTGGTGAACGACTCGGCCAGCGCGGGCTGCGGCGTGAGGCTGGCGTCCAGCGACGTGAGGCTGTTGTAGATCATGTTGCAGCGCGAGTAGTCGGTCTGGTTCGACTGCTTGGCCGGATCGAGCGTGTCGGTGGCGGCCGCAGTGGCGCCTGCCACCCGCAGACGCCCGCCCTTGCGCGGCGTCTGCGCATGCGCGGACACCGCCATGCCCGCCAGCCCGCCGGCCAGCGTGGCCTGCATGCCGCCGGCCATCAGCATCGCGAGGATGTCGCGCCGCGATGCGCCTCGTTTCAGCGATTCCATCACGCGAAGGCTTTCGCTGGGACCGACGAGGTTTTCGAACCTCTTGTTGCTGCTGTCGCTCATGGTGGGGTACTCCTGTGGGACCGGTGACTGAGGGTTGAAGAACAAACAAACACGGAACGAAAAAACGGGGCGGCTCGCGCGGCGCTCAGGCCAGCTTGTCCTTGAGCGAGTAGTAGAGGCCGATCGCCGGCAGAAACCATGGCGGGCCGACGTGGCCGGGAATGGCGGGCCAGTCGCGGTCTTGCCACGGGTTGGCGCGGGCGTCGCCGTTCATCACGGCGGCCATGCGCTCGCCCATGTGAACCGACATCTGGGTGCCGTGCCCGCTATAGCCCATGGCGTAGTAGAGGCCGTCGCGCTCGCCGGCGTGCGGCAGGCGGTCTTGCGTCATGTCGACCAGGCCACCCCAGCAATAGTCCAGCCGCACGGCGCCAAGCTGCGGAAAGGTCTCGGCCAGCCCGGCGCGCAAGATCTCGCCGCTCGCGGCATCCGCCTGCGGGCTGGACACCGAGAAGCGCGCACGGCCGCCGAACACCAGCCGGTGGTCGGCCGTGAGCCGGAAGTAGTGGTGGATGTTGGCCACCGTGGTGTAGGTGCGCCGGGCCGCGAGCAGCGCCTGCGCGCGCTCCGCGCCGAGCGGCTCGGTCACGACGATGAAGCTGCCGATGGGCACGATGCGCCGACGCAGCCAGCCGAAGCTGCCGTAGCCGCCGTGCCGCGTGGCACCGGTGGCCAGCAGCACCTGCTGCGCGCTGACGATGCCGCCCGCGGTGTGCAGCCGGTGCGCATGGCTCTGGCCCACGCGCTCGATGCGGTTCACCGTGGTGCCCGTGTGGATCTGCGCGCCATGGCGCTGCGCGGCTTCGGCCAGGCCCCGCGCGAAACGGCCCATGTGCATCTGGCCGCTGCGCTTGTAGAGCAGGCCGCCGTGGAAACGCTCGCTCTGCACTTCGCTGCGCACCCGCGCCGCATCGAGGATCTCGACGTCGGTGTCCACGCCGTCCGCGACCAGGCGCTGCGCGCTGCGTTCGAGGGCGGCCATCTGGTTGGCGCGCGTGGCGAGCTTGAGCTTGCCGTGGCGCATGAAGTCGCAGTCGATCGCCTCCTCGCGCACCAGCCGCGCCACGGTGTCCACCGCGTCGTCGTAGGCGCGGTACCAGGCGCGGGCTTTCTCGATGCCCACCTTGGCCGCCACTTCGGCGTAGTCCACGGCCAGCCCGTTGTTCACGTGGCCGCCGTTGCGCCCCGAAGCCTCGGCCGCCACGCGCGAGCCGGCCTCCAGCACCGCGACGCTCGCGCCGCGCTTGGCGAGCGCCAGCGCCGCGGACAGCCCCGTGAAGCCGCCGCCCACGATCGCGATGTCGACCTGCGCCGGCAGCGCCTGCCTTGCGGGCGAGAAGGCGGGCGCGGAATCGGTCCAGTAGGAGTCGAGCTTCATGGCGTGGGCAGTCGAAGGCGTGGCAAGAAGAATCAGAGTCCGACGACGCCGGGCAGGCCGCCGATGTCCTGGATCTCGGTGTAGCCGTAGGCCGGATTGCCCGGGCCGTGGCCGCGGTTGACGAACACCTTGTTGACGATGCCGATGTCGTTGGCCGACATCAGGTCGTAGCGCAGGCTCGACGACACGTGCAGCACGTCTTCCGGGTTGCAGCCCAGCGAGTCGAGCATGTATTCGAAGGCCTGCAGGCGCGGCTTGTAGGCCTGTGCCTGCTGCGCGGTGTAGACGCGGTGGAACGGTGCGCCGAGCATGGCCACGTTCTTCTGGATCTGGTCGTCCGAGGCGTTCGACAAGATGACCAGCGGGATTTCCTTCGCCACCTTGGCGAGGCCTGCGGCCACGTCGTCGTGCGGGCTCCAGGTGGGCACTGCGTCGTAGATCTTCTGCGCGTCCAGGTCGAAGTACTGGATCTTCCATTTCTTGCAGAGGCGCCGCACTGCGTTCTTCAGCACCACCTCGTAGGGCTTCCAGTCGCCCAGAACCTCGTCGAAGCGATAGGCGGTGAAGTCGGCATGGAACTCGGCCATGCGCTCGGCCGGAACGCGGTCGGCGAAAAGGTCGGCGGCCATCTCCTTCATGCGGAACCGGGTGAGGGTGCCGTAGCAGTCGAAGGTCACGTATTTGGGACGGAAGGTCATGGTCTCGGTTCCTGTTTAAAGGGTGGTGAATGCGACAAACTCATTACGAAGCGATTGCAGCACGGTGTCGATCGAGGCATGTAGGGAAAAACGGTGCCTGACGAAGCGAAGCTGCGGTTTGCGGGGCCGGCGACGGCATGCCGTGCGGTGTGCCCTGCGTGCGTGCAGCCATGCACCGCGCTGCGTCGCGGCAGGGCCGCAGAGCACGCTTTTGAAGCGCGAATCGGCCTGCGCGGCGCCGCGTCGGAAGCTTGTGCCCGAGGGTGTTTGGCGGATCGAAGGCTTGCATGGCGGCAGGGTGTGGAAAGGGCCGTCGATCCTAGGCAGGATGCCTCAGCATTTGTGTGCGTATGCGGGCGCGCCGCCGCAGCGAATTGCGAATCCGGGCCGTGCGGCAGCCGAAGCTTGCAAGTTGCAGAAGTGGCCGAATTCGGTCTGGTGCGGTGCCGCAATGTCGTCCAAGATGGAGACGCCATTTCTTCTCAAAAGAGAGTTTCCCCATGCCCGAACCTATTTCGAACGCACCCGCCGCGGATGGCGTGGTGCTCAGGCCGATGACGGCCGCCGACCTTCCGAAGGCCTATGCCTTGTCCGCCGAACAGCGCTGGCCGCATCGCCCTGCCGATTGGGAGCAGGTGTTCGCGCACGCCGAGGGCATTGCGGCCGAACGCGACGGCGAGCTCATCGCGACCGGCCTGCGCTGGCTCTGGGGGAAGACCCACGCCACCATCGGCCTGGTGATCGTCTCGCCGGCCTGCCAGGGCCGCCGCATCGGGCACCGTCTCATGAGCGCACTGCTCGAGGGACTGGACGATCGCACGGTGCTGCTGCATGCCACCGCCGAAGGGCGCGGCCTCTATGAGCGGCTGGGCTTCGTGCGCACCGGCGAGATGCGGCAGCACCAGGGCATTGCGCTGCCCGCACCGCTGATCGCGCTGCGGCCCGGCTGGCGCTTGCGGCCGGCGGGGCTCAACGAACTGCCCGCGCTGCAGGCGCTCGATGCCGCGGCGCGGGGCATGCCGCGCGACGCGCTCATCGCGGAGCTGCTGCAAAGCGCGGATGCCTGCGTGGTGCTCGACCATGACAACGCGCCGAAAGGCTTCGCGATGCTGCGGCGCTTCGGACGCGGCCATGCCATCGGTCCGGTGGTCGCACCCGATACCGAAGGCGCGAAGGCACTGATCGCGCACCTTGCGGGCATGAACGCGGGCAACTTCACGCGCATCGACATCGACTTCGACAGCGGCCTGGCCGAATGGCTCGAGAGCATCGGCCTCTTGCGCGTGGATGCGCCGACGACGATGGTGCGCGGCGAGCCGCTTGCGGCGCCGGCGGATGGGCCATCGCTGTTCGCCATCGTGACGCAGGCCGTGGGCTGAAGGCGGCGCGATGACGAAGACCACCACCTTTCTCTACAAGTCCGATCCCGTGCGCGGGCGCCAATGGGCCGAGGTGTTCGGCCGCCACCGGCCCGACATCGACTTTCGGATCTGGCCCGACGTCGGCGATGCGGCACATGTACGCTTTCTCGCGGCCTGGGAGCCGCCCGCGGACCTGGCCGAACGCTTCCCCAATCTCGAGGTGTTGTTTTCCTCGGGCGCGGGGGTCGACCAGTTCGACTTCGCGGCGCTGCCGGCGGCATTGCCCGTGGTCCGCATGGTCGAGCCCGGCATCGTGCGCGGCATGGTCGAATATGCGACGCACGCGGTGCTCGGCCTGCACCGCGACATGCCGCAGTACCGGCGACAGCAGCAGCAAGGGCAGTGGAAGCCGCTGCCCGTGCGGCCCGCCGGCGAGCGGCGCGTGGGCGTGCTGGGGCTCGGCTCGCTCGGCCAGGCGGTGCTCGCGCAACTCGTCTCGCTGGGATTCGACTGCGCGGGCTGGAGCCGCTCGCGCCATCAGGTCGAGGGGGTGCAATGCCATGCGGGAGCCGACGAACTGCCGGCCTTTCTTGCGCGCACCGACATCCTCGTGTGCCTGCTGCCCCTGACCGATTCGACACGCGGCTTCCTCGACGCGAAGCTGTTCTCGATGCTGCCCCAAGGCGCGGGGCTGGTGCATGTGGGCCGCGGTCCGCACCTGGTCGAGCGCGACTTCCTCGATGCGCTGGCCAGCGGGCAGATCGGCGATGCGGTGCTCGATGTGACCGACCCCGAACCGTTGCCGCCCACGCATGCCTTCTGGCGCCATCCGCGCATCGAGATCACGCCGCACATCGCGAGCATGACGCAACCACTGAGCGCGGCCGAAGCCTTGCTTGAGAACCTGCGCCGCTTCGAAGCCGGCGAGCCGATGGTCGGCCGCGTGGACCGAGACAAGGGCTACTGAAAAGGTCCGCCGCATGATGTGCTGTGGCGAGGCGCATTACCGCAGCCTGCTTCGCGCAGCGCCCCCAAAGCAGCACCACGCCATGCGGCGCGCCGCCTAAGCTGGAGGCATCGAAAGAAAGCTTCCTCCGCTCTCGCTTCAAACCCCACACCGCCATGACGCATCCCACCGCACTGCCGCACCACGCCGCGCTCGACGCGATCGACCGCGCCCACCTGATCCATCCCGTCTCGCCCTGGCGCACGCATGAACAGCGCGGCCCTACCGTGCTGGCGTCGGCGCGCGGTTCATGGCTGACCGACAGCAACGGCCATGAGCTGCTCGACGCTTTTGCGGGCCTCTGGTGCGTGAACGTGGGCTACGGCCAGGAGAGCGTGGTGCAGGCCGCGGCCGAGCAGATGCGCCGCCTGCCGTATGCCACCGGCTACTTTCATTTCAGCAGCGAGCCGGCCATCCGCCTGGCGGAAAAGCTGGTGCAGATCACGCCCGCGTCGCTGACGCGCGTGTACATGACACTGGGCGGCTCGGAGGCCATCGATGCCGCCGTGCGCTTCATCGTGCAGTACTACAACGCGATCGGCAAGCCGTCGAAGAAACAGTTCATCGCGCTGGAGCGCGGCTACCACGGCTCCTCGTCGACCGGCGCGGGCCTCACCGCGCTGCCCGCCTTCCACCGCGGCTTCGACCTTCCGCTGCCCACGCAGCACTACATTCCGTCGCCCAACCCGTATCGGCACGCGAACAGCGGCGATCCGCAGGCGCTGATCGCCGCATCGGTGGCCTCGCTGCGCGCCAAGGTGGCCGAGCTTGGCGTCGACAACGTCGCCGCCTTCTTCTGCGAGCCGATCCAGGGCTCGGGCGGCGTCATCGTGCCGCCCAAGGGCTGGCTCAAGGCGATGCGTGATGCCGCGCGCGAGCTCGACATCCTCTTCGTCGTGGACGAGGTCATCACCGGCTTCGGCCGCACCGGCCCCATGTTCGCCTGTGAGGCCGAAGGCGTGGAGCCCGACCTGATGACCATGGCCAAGGGCCTCACGTCCGGCTATGTGCCGATGGGCGCGACGATGATCTCCGAGAAGGTCTACGCCGGCATCGCCGACGGCACGCCCGCGGGCGTGCCGGTGGGCCACGGCGCAACCTACTCGGCGCACCCGGTGAGCGCCGCCGTGGCGCTCGAGGTGCTGCGCCTGTACGAAGAGGGCGGGGTGCTCGCCAACGGCCAGCGGGTCGCGGCCGACTTTGCGGCCGGGCTCGATGCGCTGCGCGCGCATCCGCTGGTGGGCGATTCGCGCCACCGCGGCCTGCTGGGCGCGCTGGAGCTGGTCAGCGACAAGCAGAGCAAGCGCGGCTTCGATCCGGCGCTCGGCCTGTCGGACCGGATCTCTGCCGCCGCCTACCGCAACGGGCTGGTGTTCCGCGCCTTCGGCGACAACATCCTGGGCTTTGCGCCGGCGCTCACCTTCAGCCAGGACGAGTTCGCCCAGATGTTCGCGCGCCTGAAGAAAACGCTCGACCAGGTGCTGGATGCCGCCGATGTGCGGGCCGCGCTGGCGAGCTGAACCGGGAAAGCACTGTCCCGGAGTTCCGCCGGCGAAGCAGAATCGGACCATCTCCGTTACTCAGGACCGCCATGTCTGAAGCCTTCAAGATCGACCGACTCGACCTGCGCATCCTGGCCCAGCTGCAGCAGAACGGGCGCATGACCAACGTCGACCTCGCCGATGCGGTCGGCCTTTCGCCCAGCCCCTGCCTCATCCGCGTGAAGCGGCTCGAGCAGGCGGGCTACATTTCCGGCTACGGCGCGCACCTGCGGCTGGAGAAGCTCGGCGACACCCTCACCGTGTTCACCGAAGTCACGCTGCAGGACCACCACCGCGAAGACTTCGTGCGCTTCGAGACCGCGATCCGCGATGTCGACGAGGTACTCGAATGCCACCTGGTCAGCGGCGGCTACGACTACCTGCTGCGCTTCATGACGCGAGGCGTGAACCACTACCAGGAAGTGATCGAGGAACTGCTCGAGCGCAACATCGGCATCGCGAAGTACTTCAGCTACATCGTGATCAAGTCGCCGTTCATCAAGACGCATTGCCCGATCGAGCGGCTGTTTCCCCACCCGCGCTGATCGGCCCTTCAGCGAAAGCACTGGCCGGCATACGCGCTGCGGCGACAGGCTGCCGTTCGTGTTGCCACGTCCGATGTCCGGTTCAGACGCCAAAGCGACCATCCGACCACAGACTCGACGTTGATGCCGCAGCTCTTCTGAATGCCTAAAACGACTGGCCTTCCCGCGGTACTCCCGTGACAGTGACAGGCGAGGGGGCACGTGTGGCCCGCTTGAAAATCGAAGGCGATATCCCGGTGTGCTCTTTGAAGAAGCGCGAGAAGTTGCCGGGCGCTGAAAATCCCAGGTCGAGTGCCACGTCAGTGAGCTCGCCGCCTTCACTGACGCGCCGCATCGCTTCCTCGACTCTCACCCCGCTCCAGAACACCTGCGGCGTCGTGTGCAACTGGTCGCGGAACAAGGCGAAGAAATGTGCGCGGGAGAGGCCAACCTTGGCCGCGATCTCGTCGATCGTCGTTTTCTCGGACACATGGGCACGCATGTGGGCGATGGCGGCGCGCAGGCGGTGGTCCAGCGTCACCCCGATGCCGCCCGCAGCAGCGGCGGCGGCGTCGCCGCCAGTCGTGGAGGCCGCGATGGCCGCCTCCAGCAGGCGCTCCACCTCGTTGTCGATCTGCTCGCGTCCGCTGCCGGCTGAAATCATCAGGTCGAGCACGCGCCAGCATGAACGCCGCAATGCGTCGCCGATAGGCACGCGCGGCGAGGGAAACCGGAAGCTGCGTTCCTTTGCGTGGCTGAGCTCGTCGAGCCAGTCCTTCTTGATCATGAAGACGATGAACAGGCTCGATCCGCTGTCGTCCAGGCGCACCATGTCGTGCGCCTCGAACGCGTTCACCCCCAGCGCCACGCTTTCGCTGTAGTCGACGGTTTCAATGCCGACGTGCGCGCAGGCGCGCGCTCCGCCCAGCCAGAGGGCGAGCTGGGTTTCCGAGTGCGCGTGCGACACCAGGTTGGCGCTCGCCTCCAGGACGATGGCCGTGCCGAACGCGCCTTCATGGAGTGCATAGGCTTCCTGCATCTGTGTACTTCATTGAGGTCGTCTGCGGCGATTGTTCCTCCCCACGTCCCTGGCCGGCACGGCGCCCCGGGTAAATCCTTAGGAGCACACCAGACGATCTGATACGCCGCCGGATCGGCCGATAAGCGCCCCCGGCTCGTCATTCCTAAAGTTGGCACATCGCCAAAACACAGGAGCAAACCTTCATGCGAATTGCCACTTTCACGAGCGAAGGCCACCGCAAGGTCGGCCTCGTCTCCGCCGACCGGAAGACCATCACCCCCCTCAAGCTCACGCAGGCCCAGGCCGACAGCGGCGTGCTGACGCTGATCGAATCCATGGCCGAGGGAGGCTCGCTGCCGGAGCCTGCCGGTCCCCCGGTCGGCCTGGCCGACGTGGTGCTCGATGCGCCATTGCCCAAGCCGCGCCGCAATCTCTGGTGCGTGGGCCGCAACTACCATGCGCACGCCAAGGAACTGTCGACCTCGGTGTTCAAGGACAACGCCACCAGGACCGACGAGTGGCCCATCATCTTCACCAAGGTGCCGGAGTGCGTCGTGGGCCCGCATGACGAAGTGCTCGTGCCTTCAGAGGTGTCCACGCAGATCGACTACGAGGCCGAGTTGGCGGTGGTGATCGGCAAGGGCGGCAAGAACATCACGCGCGCCGCTGCAATGTCTCACGTATTCGGCTACACGGTCGTCAACGACGTGACGGCGCGCGACGTGCAGATGCGCCACGGGCAATGGGACCTGGGCAAGTCTTTCGATACTTTCTGCCCCATGGGCCCGTGGATCGTGACCGCCGACGAGTTCGACGGCACCAGGACGCGCGTGCGCTGCTGGGTCAACGGCGAGCTGCGCCAGGACGGCCCGACCGAAAACATGATCTTCGACATCCCCACGCTGATCGAGAACATCTCGCGCGGCATCACGCTCTATCCCGGCGACGTCATCGCCACTGGCACGCCTGCCGGCGTTGGCATGGGCATGAGCCCGCCGCGTTACCTGCGTGCCGGCGACGTGGTGCGCGTGGAGATCGACGGGCTCGGCGCCATTGAGAACAAGTTCGTCTGAAGGGCTGCCCATGACGACTCAAGTTCTGAATGGCCTGGCCGTCGAGGTCGACGGCGAAGGCGCGGCATTGCTGTGCATCCATGGGCTGGGCGGCTCTTCGAACAACTGGACGCCCGTGTTGCCGGCGCTCGGCAGTTTTCGGCGCATCCGGCCGGACCTGCCGGGCAGCGCAAGGTCACCGCTGCCGGCGGATGGCCAGGCGTTGTCGATCGCGCAATACGTGGACGCGATGGTTCGGTTGCTCTCGGCGTTGGGCGTCGTGTCGGTGCATGTGTTGGCGCATTCGATGGGCACGATCGTCGCCCAGCACCTGGCGGTTCGCCGCCCCGCCCTTGTGAAATCGCTTGCGCTCTTCGGCCCGCTGGCGGCGCCACCCGATGCGGCGCGCGCCAATATTGCGGCGCGTGCCCATGCGGCGCGCGGCGGTGTGGCGGCGATGCAGGAGATCGCCGATGCCATCGTGAAGGCCGCGACAAGCACGCAAACGAAGGAACAGCAGCCGGCAGTGCTCGCGCTGGTGCGGGAGAGTGTCATGCGCCAGTCGCCCGAGGGCTACTCGCATAGCTGTGCGGCGCTCGCCGATGCAGAGGCGGCCGCGCTCGAACGCATCGATGTGCCGACGCTGCTGGTCACCGGCGACCAGGACGGAGTAGCCCCGGTGGCCAATGTCCGCGCGATGCAGGAACGCATCGCCGGCAGCCGCCTCGTCGTGCTCGAGGGATGCGGCCACTGGACCACTTTCGAGCAGCCGCAGCGCTGCGCACAAGAACTCGACGCCTTCTACGCGGCACTTCGCTGAAACGGCGCCGAGCCCCCATTTCGACAACCCATTGCCGGCCGCACGAGCCGGAGGAGACAACGATGACCCGTATTGCATTCACCAACGTCCGCATCTTCGACGGCTCGGGCGAGGATCCCTACGCCGGCGACCTTCTCGTGGAGGGAAAGCGCATCGTCGAAGTGGCGCGCTACCCCAATCGCGTGAGCACCGACGACGCGCGCGTGATCGATGGCAAGGGCCGCTTTCTCATGCCGGGCATGACCGAGGCTCACACGCATTTCTCCTGGAACGACCAGCCGTCTCTCGCAGCCATCCAGTTCATGCCGCCCGAAGAGCACATGCTCTGGTGCGTGCGCGTGGCCAAGCGCTATCTCGACATGGGGTGGACCTCGGCGATCGGCGCAGCAGCGGCCAAGCCGCGGCTGGACGTGGTCTTGCGCAATGCGATCGACGCTGGCGAGTTCCCCGGCCCGCGCTATTTGGCGGGCAGCCAGGAGATCACCACCATCGGCGCACTGGGCGACAACACGCTGCCGCACATGAAGTTCGAGGAACTGAGCTTCGGCAGCGTGTGCAGCGGACCCGAAGAGATCCGCAAGTCGGCCCGCACCTTCATCAAATACGGGGTCGATCACCTGAAGATCAACCTGTCGGGCGAGTACATCGCCGGCCTGCCAGCCGAGATGTCTCCGTTTGCGGAAGACGAAGTGGCCATGCTGGCCCAGGAAGCCAAGCGCTACGGCAAACGCATGGCTGCGCATGCGCGCTCGAGCGAGTCGGTCAAGCAGTGCGTGCGCCATGGCATCGAAATGGTCTACCACGCGAGCTTTGCCGATTCGGAGGCACTGGACATGCTGGAGGCTGCCAAGGACAAGCACTTTGTCGCGCCCGGCATCGGCTGGTTGATCCGCACGACCTACAACGCGGCCGAATACGGCATCACCGAGGCCGTGGCGACGCAGATGGGCTACAAGCGCGAACTGGAAATTGCCTCGGGCTCATTGCGCGAGATGCACAAGCGCGGCATTCGCATCCTGCCTGGCGGAGACTACGGCTTCGCATGGATGCCGCACGGCACGAATGCCAACGACCTTCAGTACTTTGTCGATTACATCGGCATGACGCCGAAGGAGTCATTGATGGCGGCGACGCGCCTGGGCGGGCAGATCATGTTGCGACCCGATGAACTTGGGCAGCTGAAGGCGGGCTTTCTTGCCGACATCGTGCTCGTCGACGGCGATCCGCTCGAGGATCTGTCGCTCTTGACGGACCCGGCCAAGGTGCAACTGGTCATGAAGGATGGTGTGATCCACAAGGACTGCGCGACGCCTGTTCCCTCGCACGCGGCGCTGCATCTGCAAGGCGCTGACACACCGCTGCAGGAACAAGGCGTCAAGGAAGCCTTGGCCGAGATGCACTGAGCGCGGCTGGACCGGCTGCTCGTTTGCGGTCGCGGCGGGCAGCCGCTTTTGCGGTTTTGCCGTCGCTGGGCTCTCGATCAGCTCGCAGTCGTCCGACCAGCCTACGACGGCGTGCCGGATGCCGGACGGCTGCACTCCATTGTTGGGCGCCGCCTATTTCCTTGCGACAACTTGTCCAAGAACGATCCGCCCTTCCTGGAGATTTCGCCCTTGATTTTGTGCCATCGCCTGAAAGTCAGCCCCGAGGAGCAGATGGAATCCCAGGGGCGGAAAGCCCTCCTTGCGGATCTTCTCGGCCAGGGACACGAACCACGTGCGCGCTGCCTCGGTTGAGTCCATCCAGTCGGAAATCGTGAATCCAGCGTTCTCGAGAAGCGTGCGCAACTCGTCCGGCTGCACGAGGAAGCTCGTATCCGGCGTGCGCGCCCACGGGACGGGAAACAGGACCGGTCCGGAAGGGCCGGCCAATATGTCGTAGATGGCGAGCGTGCCGCCCCGCTTCAGAACCCGGTGCATCTCCTTGTACAGCCGGGGTTTGTCCGGAATGTTCATGGCCACGTGCTCAGTCCAGACGACGTCGAACACGCCGTCATCAAACGGCAGGCTGGTGGCATCACCCTGGCGATATTCGACCAGGTCCGCAAGTCCGACCCTGGCAGAGAGCATTGCAGCGGCACGGCAGTATTCGTCTGTGAGGTCAATGCCAGTGACGTGGCAACCGAATTCCCTTGCAAGGCAGCGCGAAGTCCCGCCAACTCCGCTGCCGACATCGAGTACACGCTTGTTCGCATCGAGGCCCGCGGCCCGGGCAAGCTCGAGCGTCGCTGCCCGGCCCCGGATATGGAACTCGTCGACGGGTGCCAAGTCTTCCGGCGTGAGGCGGTCCAGGTCTTTGCCCGCCTTTTCCAGGGCCGTCAGAATGACGCTTCCGACATCCGAGCGGCCGTAATGCGTTTGGATGGCCTGGTTGATTCGATCCGGCATAGAAGTCCTCCAGTACCTGTTGGAACCGGCCGCATGGCGGCAAACGGCGACGACCGCCACGACGAGGCTGTGAATCTCAAGCCCCCGTCGACGTTGCCGTGCGGCATCTTGCGCTACCTCACGCAGCGTTGCAACGGCTCGCGCTCACTGCGCGCGGCGGATGTTCGCGTCCTTGATGATCTTCGCGTAGTTGGCGGCTTGGGCGCGCAGCACCTTCTGGAACGCTTCGGGCTTGCCGCCGACCACCTGCAGGCCCAGCGCCTCGATATTGGCGCTCACGTCGGGAAGGCGCACGATGCGGTCGATGTCGTCGGAGAGCTTTTGCGCCTTTTGCGCCACCGGCGCGGGCGCGGCGGTGGGCAGGAACACACCGAATCAGCCGTGGGGCCGAAGGAGTGAAAGCCCAGTTCGGCGAAGGTGGGCTCGTAGGGCGGGCCAGGCATGCGCCGCGTACCGGTCACGGCCAGCGGGCGCATCGACTTGAGGTGTGGCCGCGCGGTGGCACTGTCGAACACCCGATAGCAGTCACTCAAGACAGAGCGCCGAAACCAGTACGAAACAAGCGTCGTCAAGCTCCAGTCGTGCCACTCGATTCACGCGCGGTTCGGGTGGTTCAACTGCGTGAAGCGCTCACGGCAGAGAGCATTCCCAAGACGCTGCCATACGTACCATTGGCTTCCGCATACCGGATGAATTTGGCGCGCTCTACGACAATTTCCTGCGCCTCAGGATCGGCGCGGAGAAGCGTCATGGTTTCTGAGAGGAAATCTTCCAGCGGCATGGATTGCTCGTCGTTCTGCTGGCCCAGCAAGGTTGTTCGCACGCCCGGTGGCGCTACTTCGATCACTTGAACGGAGGCGTCGGCTACCTGGATGCGCAGGCTCTCGGTGAAGGAATGAAGGGCGGCTTTGGTTGCGTTGTAGGTGGGCGTGGCCGGTAGCGGGACAAATGCCAACGAAGAGGTGACGTTCATGATCACCGCGTCGCTTTTGTTCACCAGTTGCGGCAGGAAGGCGTAGACCATGCGAATCGTGCCAAGCAGGTTGACCGACACGGTGTCTTCCGCGATCTGGAGGGAGCTCGGTTCGAGGAGGTCTTCCCACAGCATGATGCCGGCGTTGTTCACCAGCACGTTCAGGTCGGGATACTTGCTCGCCACCGTCTTGCTCGCGCGGGCGATGGATGTGGGGTCCGCGACGTCGAGCTCGAGCCCTTCAATACCCGGGTGTTCGACGGTGATCTGGTCGAGCAGGTCCTTGCGCCGGCCAGCGACAATGACCTTGTTGCCGGCCTGATGAAAGCGCAGCGCCAAGCCAAGGCCGATGCCCGAGGTGCCCCCGGTGATCAAGATCGTGTTGCCTGTGAACTTCATAAATTCCTAGTGGATGAATAGATAAGATGAGCGAAATCGGACATGTGTCCACTTATCGGACCATACCGGACAATTGTCCGTTTTGCAAGTGAACTTGGAGGGGGAGCACGAGTGCCGCAGAAGATCGACCCGCAATTGCGCTCGGACGCGCTGCAGAACCGCGAGCGGATCCTGCAAGTGGCGATTGCCGAATTGACACGATCGGTGGATGTTCCGCTGAGCGCAATCGCCAAGAAGGCTGGCGTTGGGCAAGCAACCTTCTATCGAAACTTCCCCAGTCGAGATGCGCTGGTGTGGGAGGTTTATCGCCACGAGATGGCGCAGGTTGCGGACCTCGCCGACCAACTGCTCCAGACCAGCCCGCCGCAACAAGCTCTGCGGGAGTGGATGGACCGGCTTGCCCGGTACGCCATGACCAAGGCTGGCCTCGCCGAGGCCCTGCGCCAGGCCTCCAATCCATCAGAGTGCTCCGAGGAGTCCCGATATGCGCCAGTGATCGGCGCTGCCCAACGCCTGCTTCAGGCCAACGAGGAAGCCGGAACTATCCGCTCGGGCGTGACCACGGATGACTTTTTTCTGGCCATTGCGGGCATTTGGCAGATCGACTCCAAAGGCGACTGGCAACCACGCCTGACACGACTCATGGATCTCGTCATGGATGGACTGCGCGCGGGTGCGCCCGGGCGCGCTTCCTAGTTTCTATTCGCCTTCGTGCGAACATTTCGCGCTGAAGCCAGGCCCTCAGCCTTTGCCCGGCAACCGGCCGATGATGAGTTCGGCCATCGGCGACGGTGTGCGGCCCCGCAGCGTCACGACACCCATCTCCGATGATTGCGCTGGCAGGCCCGTGACTTCCAGCAGGTGGAGCCGGCCGGCCGTGACTTCCTTTGCGACCGCGGCATGCGGCGCGGCAAGTACCGAGTCACAGGCGAGCGCCACTTCTTTCAGCACCTCCACATCGTCGCACTCGAGGGCCAGCGAGAGCTCGGCCCCTGATTCGAGGCCGAGCAGGTGCGAGATCGCGGCCCGTACACCGGCTGGCAGCCGCACCGAAAGAACACCGTGCGACCAGAGCTGCGGCAGCGTGACGGACTTGCGCTTTGACAGGGCGTGGCCCGCACGCACGTAGAAGCCACCGGGTTCGCGGCGCAGGGCGCGGACATGCAGATTGGGGTCCGGCGGCAGGTCCCGGGTGTCGGCGACGAAGAATTCGATGTCTTCCTCGAGCAGGCGCTTCAGCAGCAGTTGCCAGTTGCTGATCTCGACGCGCAGGTTGATGCCCGGGAACTCACGCCGCATGTCCGCCATCAGCTGCGACAGGAAGGTGGCCGCGGGAAACGGGCCGACGCCGAATGCCGTGTCGCCCAGGCTGCGGCTGCGATAGAGCTCGACGTCGCGCTCCAGGCAACGGCTGTTGAAGACAAGCTGGCGGGCGCGCGCGATGACGAATTCGCCGGCCGGCGTGGCGACCACTTCGTTCGTGCCGCGGTCGAACAGCTGCAATCCCAGCTCGGCTTCCGCGGCCTGGATGCTGCGGGTCAGAGCCGGTTGACTCAGATGCACCTGTTCAGCGGCGCGAATGAAGCTGCGCCGGTCGGCCAAGGCGACGACATGAGTCCAGCGCTTGAGGTCCATGGGACTGTCCTTCGGATGCAATTGCATGCAGTGCATTGATTCTGGCCTCAATATGCATTGGACTCAACTGGTGTTCCCCAGAAAAATCGTGGTCACGCGGAGGAGCGGTGCCCGGACACGGCCACCGCTCCTCCGCGATCACAACCAAGGAGACAACCTGGTGAACCTCGTCCAGAACATCGTGCTGGTCACGATCATTCTCGTTTTTGCGCTGCTGGAGATTCGCTCCCGCAAGCATGAACACTTCCACGCCACGGCGGATGACACCAAGCTGGAACTCTTCATGTTCCTTGCGCTCTTGGCGGTGTCGCAGCCCTTCATCTTCGCGGTCACGGCCAAGCTCAGTGCGCTGGCGATGCCTGAGCAGCGCAACGCATGGGCCCATCTGCCGTGGTGGGCCATGGGCGCAATCCTGCTGATGGCCGACGACATGACGCAGTACTGGTGGCACCGGGTGTCGCACTCCCCGCTGCTGTGGCCCCTGCATCGTGCGCACCACACGGCGCACTACATGAGTATCCGCATCACCTACCGCAACAACTTCTTCTACTACCTGATGATGCCGGGGCTGTGGGCTTCCGGCGTGCTCATCTACCTTGGCCTGGGCAATGCGTATCTCGTCTACATCGTGATCAAGCTCACGGTGATCCTGGGCGCGCACAGCGCCGTACCGTGGGATGCGCCGCTGTACCGCGTGAAGTGGCTGCATCCACTGGCCTGGGTGTTGGAGCGGACGGTGTCGACGCCTGCCACCCATTGGGCGCATCACGCCCTCACCAATGAAGACGGCATCGGCCACTACAAGGGCAACTTCGGAAACCTCCTGTTCATCTGGGACCTGCTCTTCGGCACTGCCAAGATCACCCGCCGCTATCCGCCCAAGGTCGGCCTGCAGGACGACCTGATCTTCGGCAAGGAGCGGTGGTTCGTGGAGATGTTCTATCCCTTGGTCCGTTCAAGGCGCGCGCACTCGGCCTTGGTGCCGGGCGGCCGCGCGTACGAGGAGGCGGACGCCGACGGCCACGCAGCGCAGCAGGCCGCCGTCGCGCAGGCATCGGCACGGGGCAGGGCGACTGAAGCCTGAAACAAATGCGCTCCGGCGCTCGCAGAAGAGTAGCCCGCGGATCACCCCATCGGGCCTGATGCCGCTCATGGTCAGCGTCCCGCCTCCACGGCATCGGCCAGTTCGGCCAGCGTGTGGAAGTGGTAGTCGGGTTCGGTGCGTTTCGACTCGATGGTGCCGCCGGATCCCTTCTGCGCATGGCGGCGCTCGATCCAGCAGGTGGAAATGCCCAGCTGCTTGGAGATGCCGATGTCGTGGTACTGGCTTTGCGCCACATGCAGGTTGTCTGCCTGCTTGAAGCCCCATGCGCCTTCGAAGCGGCCGCGTGCATAGGCGAAGTAGCGCGCATCGGGCTTCTCGCACAGCGCGTCGTCGCAGCTCAGCAGCATGTCGAAGGGCGAGCCCAGCGTCTTGTCGAAATGAGCCAGCGCCCAGTGCTGCGCGTTGGTCATGGTCACCAGCTTGAAGCGCTTCTTCAGCCGCTTCAATGCCTCGATCGAATCGGGGAACGCAGGCCACTTCTCGACGGAATCGCGCAGGCCTTGTGCGAGCGCGTCGCTGTCGGGCAGGCTGAGCGCGGGTGCGATGACGTGCCAGCAGCGCTCCAGGTCGTCGGGGTACCAGCCCGCTTTGCCGTCGGCGCGGGCGGCGCGGTAGGCGGCCAGAAACTCGTCGTCGCTCACGGCCGTATCGGGCACCGCGGAGCGCAGGTAGGCGAGCATGCCGCCCTCGAAGTCGATCAGCGTGCCGACCACGTCGAAGGTGAGGACCTTGAAATCTTGCAGGGACATACGAGGGGAACTCCAGTGAGGCTGATGAAACGCTGCAGCGGCGACAGACGAGGGCCGTCCATCGGGTGTCTGTCTGCTACGAGCATAGAAGCCTCGCGGGGTCCGCCCGGATCGAATTGGGCACGCGATCCAGCACAGGATTTCGCAGTCGTGCCGAAGTCGGCATCTTCTTTGGCGGAGCGTTCGCGCGCGCCGGCGGCTAGGCGGTGTTCAGTGCTGCAGGATTTTCGAGAGGAACTGCTGCGCGCGATCGGAGCGCGCAGCCGGATTGCCGAAGAACTCTTCCTTCGGACAGTCCTCGACGATGCTGCCGCGGTCCATGAAGATCACGCGGTTCGCCACTTTGCGCGCAAAGCCCATCTCATGCGTCACGCACATCATGGTCATCCCTTCGCATGCCAGCTGCACCATCACGTCGAGCACCTCGTTGACCATCTCGGGGTCGAGTGCGGAGGTGGGTTCGTCGAACAGCATGGCGATCGGGTCCATCGCCAGTGCGCGCGCGATGGCCACGCGCTGTTGCTGCCCGCCGGAGAGTTGCGACGGGAATTTGTGCGAATGAGCTTGCATTCCGACGCGCTCGAGCAACGCCAGGGAGCGGGCGCGCGCCTCGTCCGGTGAGCGCTTGAGCACCTTGAGCTGCGCGATCGACAGGTTCTGCTCGATCGAGAGGTGTGGAAACAGCTCGAAGTGCTGGAACACCATGCCCACGCGCGAGCGCAGCCGGTTGAGGTCGATCCTGGGATCGCCCACGGAGGTGTTGTCGACCGTGATGCTGCCCTGCTGGAACGGCTCGAGCGCGTTCACGCACTTGATCAGCGTGGACTTGCCGGAACCCGATGGCCCGCAGACCACGACAACCTCGCCCTTCCCAACCCGGGTGGTGCAATCGGCCAACACCTGAAAGGCGCCGTACCACTTGCTCACTTGATTGATTTCGATCATTGAATCTCCCTTGGCAGCGCCAGGAGGTGCAGCAGTGTGTTGGCGACGACGACAGTGGCCTTGCGCAGCTCATCGAGGGGCACGCGTTCGTCGGCGCGGTGCCCGTTGGCTTCGAGCAGCGACTCGGGGCCGGCGCCGTACATCACGGTCGGAATGCCGGCTTCGCTGTACAGCCGCGCGTCGGTATACAGAGGCACGCCGATCGGCGTGACAGGCTTGCCCATGACCGCGGTCGCCTCGCGGCACATCAGCGCGGCGAACTCCGCGGCGCCGGGCGCAGGCGCGAAAGGGCGGGCCAGCAGGATCTGCCGGATCTCCACCGAGATGCCCGGCAGTGCGCAGGCATCTTTGATGACCTGCCGCAGCTCGGCTTCGACCGCTTCGGGTACCTCCTCCGGCACGATGCGGCGGTCGATGCGCAGGCTGAGCGTGTCGGCCACCACGTTGGTGTTGATGCCGCCCTGGATCAGGCCGACCACCATCGTCGGATGCGTGATGCCCGGGGTCTGCGAGGGCCGTGCGGCCAACTGGTCCCGATAGCGGTAGAGCGCGGGCAGCAGCGTTGCCGCCGCCTCGATGGCATCGGCGCCCGTGTCAGGCCGCGCGGCATGCGCGGATTTGCCGCGCAACGTCACTTCCAGGTGCAGGCAGCCGTTGTGCGCCACGACCACGTGGTGCGAGAAGGCGGCTGAAATCACATAGTCGGGTCGGCTCAGGCCCTGCGACAGAATCCAGCCCGGACCGGTCATGCCGCCGGTCTCTTCGTCATAGGTCAGGTGCAGCTCGACGGTGCCGGCCAGCGGAGTGCCGCTGGCGCGCAGTTGCTTCAGCGCGCGCAGTGCGAAGGCATAGGTGGTGAAGTCCGACTTGGACACTGCGGCACCCCGCCCGTACAGCCATCCGTCGCGCACTTCGCCGCCATAGGGCGAGCCGGTCCATCCCGAGCCCGGCGGCACTACGTCGCCGTGCGCGTTGAGGGCGATCACGGGCCCGTCGCCGAAACGCTCGCGCACGATCAGGTTGATCACGCTTTGCATTCCGTTCTGCTGTGCGAACGCCTGCGGCACCGCATGGCGTTCGACCACCAGGTCCATGCCCTCCAGCAGGCGCGCCGCGAGCTCGGCGTGCGGCGCGCAGTCTCCGGGTGGGTTGTCGGACGGGCACTGCACCAGCTGTGCCAGTGTCTCGACCTGTTCCTGGAAGTGGGTGTCGATGAATTGGCGCAGCACGTCGCGCGCTGGGGCTTGGGGGTGATCAGTCATGGGGTTCCATCAAAGAAATCGGTCGATTCGGAAAGGCGTGATGTCGAAGTCCGTGCGCCCGTGCACGATCAGGCTGGTGACCAGGTGCGCGGCGATGGGCGCCAGCGTGTAGCCGTTGGAGGTGACGGCGTTGTAGAAGCCGGGCACACCGGGCACGTCGCCCAGGATCGGTGCGCCGTCGATGTTGACGTTCATGCCGGCCCAGCAGCGCACCAAGTGCAGGCCGCTCACGGCGGGCAGCACCTGCCGCGCGACCCACAGGCCGCCCTCGATGCTGGCGCGCTCGGCGCGGTTCAGCCGCATGCCTTCATGGAAGGCCGCGGTCCAGCCACCGCCGATGATCAGGCCGCCGGTGGCCGCCTGCTTGAGGCTCAGGTGCCGATCGGCGTGCGCCACCAGGTGGTTGACCAGCGGCGGCGCAGGCTCGGTCACGATCATCTGCAACGGTGCGCCCTTGACCGGGATCTGCACGCCAAGCATGGCGCCCACCTTGCTGGACCAGGCACCGCTTGCATTCACCACCCGGCCGGCATGGACGATGCCGCGGGACGTATGCACCACGAAGCCGGCACCGTGGCCCGCCCGCCGCTCGATCCGGTGCACGTCGCAGCCACGCAGGAAGCGTGCGCCCTGCTGTTGCGCGAGCGAGGCCACGGCATAGGTCGCGCGCAGCGGATTGATCTTGCCCTCCATGGGACAGAGTTCGGCACCCAGGAGCCGCGGCGAAAGGGCCGGAGACAGGCGGCGCAGCGTGGCCGCGTCGATCACCTGCGCGTCGATGCCATGGCTGCGTTCCAGTGCGGCCTTGGCCTCGATGAAGCGCATGCCGTCGTCAGTGTCGGCCACCATCAGGCCGCCCGTGATCTTGATCTCGAGGTCCTCGCCGGACGCCGCTTCGATCTCCTGCCATAGCCGCACCGACATGGGACCCAGGGGCAGCGTGGCAGCGGCCGGGCCGCCGCCTTCCTGCGCCTTGGCGCCGAAGTCGAAGGACAGCAACTGCACGTGCAGGCTGCCCGCGTTCGCGCCGGAGGCCTGGAGGTTGATGTCGTCGCGGTCGACCACCGTCACATCCTGGCCTGCCTTCGACAGATAGTGGCCGAGGCAGGAGCCCAGCACGCCGGCGCCGATGACCAGCACGTCGGTGTGCAGGGTGCCGAAGGGCGCGTGTTCGACCGGTCGCGCGAGGTTCGGCGTGATGGCCGGCTTGTGGCCGCCCCATTCGGGTTTCTCGAAGCCCAGCGCCCCGGCCGGGACCGGCTTGGCGGGCGGTCGGGGCGCGAAATACTGTTCAGCCTCGAGCGGCCGGCCCGTCATCTCGCTCACCAGCCTGGCTGCCGTGACCGCGCAATAGCGGCCCTGGCAGCGGCCCATGCCCAGCCGCGTGTTGCGCTTGAGCGCTGCGAGCGTGTCGCGGCCCGCGCGGATCTGCTCGCGAACGGAGCCGAAGCTGATCTCCTCGCAGCGGCACAGCAGCGTGTCGTCGCTGACCGTGTCCAGCGCCACGGGCGGTGCGTCGTACAGCGACCAGAGCGCTTGCTGAAAGCACTCGGCCCGGCGCAGCTGCGTCAAAGTCCGGGCCGGAGAGGGCATCGTCGCGGCCGGCAGGCGGATCCTGCGCGCCGCGGCCTGGCCGGCCAGCGTGCCGCGCGCCAGGGCGACCCGGGAGCCACCCAGGTCGGCACCGTCGCCGACCACGAAGACATCCGCCACGCTGGTGGACCCGTCTTCGGCGGTCACGGTCGCCAGATAGCCGAGATGGCGGTCGACGACGCGGTGCTCGCAGCCCAGCATGCGTGCAAGTTCGGTCGACGGGATGAAGCCGTAGCCCAGGCACAGCGTGTCGGCCTGAAAGCGCAGCACCGGCGATGCAGCCGGTCGGCCTTGCGCATCCAGTTGAACAGCCTGCACGGCCTGCAGTTCGCCGTCGCCTTCGGCGGCCACGACCGCGTGGCGCCAAAGTACCGGGACCTTGCGCGCGCTCAGCTGCCGCAGGTAGCCCCAGCCCTGGCGTACCAGGTCTGGGGCGGTTCGGGCGGCCGTCAGCAGATCACGCCAATTGCGCACCGACGGACGCGCCGCGGATTCGAGTACCGCAACCACGTGCGCACCGCCGGCCAGCAGTTCCGCGGCGAGCTGCAGGTTGAGCGGGCCGTTCCCTGCAATCACCACGCGTCGGCCCGGCGCCACCCGGTAAGCCCGCGCCAGCGTCTGCGCTGCGCCGGTGGTCATCACGCCGGGCAGCGTCCAGCCGGGAATGGGAACCGGCCGCTCGTAGGCGCCCGGCGCGATCACCAGCTGCCGGCAACGGATGTGGGTGGCCCGCCCCTCGATCAACGCGCTGACTTCATGTGCGGAGAACGCGGCCCAGACCTGCGCACCCTGCACAACGGTGACGCCGGCTGCGAGCACATCGCTCTCGAGCGCCAGGCCGTCGGCGAACTGGCGGTCGGCAGGCCGGGCCGCGTGCTGCGAAGGAGCCAGCGGCTTGTAGAACTGGCCGCCGGACTGCAGCCGCTCGTCGAGCACCAGCACGCTGGCACCGGCCTGCCGCGCGGCCAGCGCCGCCGACAGGCCGGCCGGTCCGGCGCCCACCACCAGCACGTCGACCTCGAACTCGGCCGGCTTCACTTGCGCGGGTGGGGCCAGTGGCTGCAAAGGGTCCGTCGGCGTGCCGGCAGGCATTGCCGAACGGATCTGCTGGCCGTCCGCCGCCTTGGTCAGGCAGGCGCGCTGGCTGGCCATGCCGTCCACGGTCACAAGGCAGTCGAAGCAGGCACCCATGCCGCAATAGAGCCCGCGGCGTCCGCCGCCGCGCGTGTGCCGCATCTGGCGGATGCCGTTGGCCGCCAGCACAGCCGCAACCGTCTCGCCTTCGAGACCGTCTACGGCCTGGCCGTCGTACCAGAAGCGGATCGGCCGGCCGCCAGCGGCAATGGAGCAATGGGTCAGTCTGGCGCTCATGAACAGAGATGCAAGGCAAGAAATCGCTTGAATATACGCAACGTATACGTATACTAATCGCACACAAGCATTTCGTCATCCGATTTTTCACCGAGGACCGACCCATGACAGCGTTCCGAGGCACCTACACGGTGCTGATCACCCCAATGACCGCCGACGGAAAGCACGTGGACGTGCCCGCGCTCAAGAAGCTGGTCAACTGGCAGATCGAAGAGGGCATCCATGGACTGATCCCTCTGGGCAGCACCGGGGAATTCCTGTCGTTGACGCCCGACGAAAGGCAACTGGTGATCGAAACCTGTGTGCAGACGAGCGCAAAACGCGTGCCCGTTTTGATCGGCACCGGCGCGGAGTGGACCGACGAGTGCGTGCGGCTGAGCCGTGAGGCCGAGACGATGGGCGCCGACGGCGTGATGATCATTCCGCCGTTCTACAGTTCGCCGACGGACGATGAACTGTTCGAGCACTACCGCAAGGTGGGCGAGGCCATCAACGTGCCGATCATGGTCTACAACAATCCGGCAACGGCCAATGTGGATCTCAAGCCCGAACTGGTGGCGCGCCTTTCGCGCATCGACAACTGCAAGTACATCAAGGAGTCGACGCTCGAGGTCACGCGGGTGCGCGACATCATCGAGCTCTGCGGCGACCGCATGACGGTGTTCGCCGGCATCCTCGGGTACGAGTCCTTCTGGCTCGGAGCCCAGGGGTGGGTTGCGGTCTGCTCCAACCTCATCCCGAAGATGTCAGCCCGTCTCTTCGAACTGGTGGCTGACGAGCGGGACATGCCCGCCGCGCTGGCCCTCTACAAGGAAATGCTCCCGATCGTGCGCTGGGTCGGAGGCCACCGCTATGTCGCGGCCTCGAAGGACGGTCTTTCGATGATGGGCCTGCCCGTGGGCAAGCCGCGCGCACCCCGCCTGCCCCTGCCCGAGGCCGATGCCGTCGATCTGCGGCGCGCACTCGATCGCCTCGGCCTGCTCGACTCCATCGCGCGCTGAGCGCCGATTCTTTCCGCACCCTCCGCCTCGTTCCATCTCCACCAGGAAATCACCATGAAACTGCTCTCCGCTTTCGCTTCGGCCGCTGCCCTTTTCATTCTCGGTATGGGGGCGGCGAATGCCCAGGCCTGCAAGTCGCCGGTGCCGGACGCGGCGCTGGTCAAAAAGGGCGCGCTGATCATGTCGATCAACCCGACCCTGCCGCCGATGCAGTTCGTCGACCAGACCGGGGCGCTCAAGGGCATGCGCGTCGAACTGGGCGAAGCCGTCGCCAAGCGCCTGTGCCTCACGCCCGAATACGTGCGTATCGAGTTCTCGGCCATGATCCCCGGACTGCAGGCCGGCCGATGGGATGTCATCAACACCGGCATCTTCTACACCGACGAGCGCGCCAAGCTGATGCAGATGCTGCCCTATGAAGACCAGGCCATCAGCATCAGCACCACCAAGGGAAATCCGCTGAAGATCAGCAAGCCCGACGACCTGTCGGGCAAGAGCATCGGCGTGGAGATCGGCGGCTTCGAGGAACGCAAGGCGCGCGAGCTCGACAAGCAGCTGACCGACAAGGGCATGAAGGGCATGACCATCCGCACCTTCGAAAACTTCGCGATGGCCTTCCAAGCGCTGCGCGCCGGCCAGGTCGAGGTCGCGCTGTCGATCGACTCGACCGGCGCCGAATACCAGAAGCGCGGTGACTTCGACCGCGTGCTGAACGGCCTGTTCCCCACCCCGGTGGCCCTGGCCGCGAAGAACAAGGAACTTGCCCTTGCGGTCGCCAAGGTGCTCAACGACATGAAGGCCGACGGCTCCTTCAACAAGTTGCTGGACCAGTACGGCGTCAAGGCGACCGACGGTGCCGTGGTCGTCAAGGGACCGGCGAGCTGAGCGCGCGGCGCTCTCCTCGCCATCGACGTCGTCAACCAAGGAACTTCCATGGGACAAGGCTGGAACTGGTCGGGCTTCTTCGACTATCTGCTCAATCCGTACATCCTGAGCGGTGCACTCACCACCCTGTGGCTGACCCTGGCGGCCATTGCGGGCGGCCTGGTCGTGGGTTGTGCGCTGGCCCTGGCCCGGTTGTCGCACAGGGGCTGGCTTGCAGCGCCGGCACACTTCTACATCTGGGTGTTCCGCGGCACGCCGCTGCTGGTGCAGCTGATCATCATCTACACCGGACTGCCGCAACTGGGCGTCAAACTGTCGGTGGTCGAGTCGGCGCTGCTCGGGCTGATCCTCAACGAGGCCGCCTATCTCGCCGAAGTGGTGCGGGGCGGCATCCAGTCTGTGCCGGCCGGCCAGACGAATGCGGCGCGCGCCGTCGGCTTCAGCAGCGCACAGAGCATGCGCTACATCGTGATGCCGCAGGCGATGCGGCTCATCATCCCCACACTGGGCAACAGCATCAACGGCCTGCTCAAGACCACGTCCATCACCTCGGTGATCTCGATGGAGGAACTGCTGCGCCGCACCCAGGTGCTGATCCAGGAGAAGTTCATGGTCCTGGAGCTATTCATGGTGGCCGCCATCTACTACCTGCTCATGACCACGGCGTGGGACTTCATCCAGCGCCGGATCGAACGCCACTACGGCCGCGCCTACGGCAACGCGAGCGAGCCGGTGGCGACGGCCGCGGCGGACGTCGTGCTCGAGCAACGCTAGCGGGAGAGAGGCCCCATGCAGCACTACGACCTGATCCTTCGCAACGCCGACATCGCAACGGTGGGTGACCGCTACCGCGCCGACATCGGTGTTCGCAGCGGCCGCATCAGCGCGATCGCCCAGCAGCTCGACGGCAGCGCCGCACGGGAGATCGACGCCGCGGGCCGGCTCGTCACGCCCGGCGGCGTCGACGGGCACTGTCACCTGGACCAGCCCACCAGCGACGGCTCGCGCTTCTCCGACGACTTCTTTACCGGGACGCGATCGGCGGCCTGCGGCGGGACGACCACCGTGCTCCCCTTTGCCGCACAGCAGAAGGGCGGCAGCATCCAGGACGCGGTCGACGACTACCACCGCCGCGCCGGCGACAAGGCGGTGATCGACTACGCCTTCCACCTGATCGTCTCCGACGCCACCAAGGACGTGACCCAGCGCGAGCTCCCCGCGTTGATAGAGAAGGGCTACACCTCGTTCAAGATCTACATGACCTACGAGGACCTGAAGCTGGATGACCGGCAGATCATCGAAGTGCTTGCCGTGGCGCGCCGGCAGGGTGCGATGACCATGATCCACGCAGAGAACAGCGACTGCATCGCCTGGCTTACGGAGCAGCTGCTGGACGCGGGGCTCACGGCGCCGCGCTACCACGCCAGTTCGCGCCCGATGGCGGTGGAGCGCGAAGCCACGCACCGCGCGATTGCGCTGGCGGAGCTGATCGACACGCCGATTCTCATCGTGCACGTCTCGGGCCGGGAGGCGGTCGAGCAGATCCACTGGGCGCGTGGGCGCGGGCTGCCGATCTATGCCGAAACCTGCCCGCAGTACCTGTTCCTGAGCGCGGAAGACCTGGGCATCGACCCGGACGATCCCATGCATGGCGCCCGCTGCATCTGCAGTCCCCCGCCGCGCGACAAGGCCAACCAGCAGTTCATCTGGAACGGGCTCGCGAGCGGCCTCTTCACGGTCTTTTCGTCGGACCATGCGCCCTTCAACATCGACGGCCCCGACGGCAAGCGCGTGGCGGGCGATGAGGCTTCCTTCGACCGAATTCCCAACGGCATCCCGGGCATCGAGACGCGCATGCCGCTGCTGATGAGCGAAGGCGTGCTGGCGGGACGCATCGATGTGCACCGCTTTGTCGAACTCACGGCCACCAACCCTGCCCGGATGTACGGCCTGTACCCGAAGAAGGGGACGATCGCGGTCGGCGGCGATGCCGATTTCGTCGTCTGGGACGTCTTCGACGCCGGCCGCGAGAAGGTCATCGCCAATGACATGCTGCATCACGCGGCCGACTACACGCCGTACGAAGGCATGCGCCTGCGCGCCTGGCCGGGGATCACCGTTTCGCGCGGACGCGTGGTGTGGCAGGACGGCGTGTTCTCGGCCGAACCGGGCTCGGGGCAGTTCCAGCCCTGCCTGCGGCCGCGCACGCCGAACGCCGGCAGCCCGCTGGACAAGTGGCTGTGAGACCATTCACACCCCAGCGGCCAGCCTGCTAGGCTTTTCGCCATCCGTCTGTGGAACTCCCTTTTTCTCGCATGCCAAGTCTTCCCAGCCCGGCCCAACCCGCCACCATCACCATCGCACCGCTCGAGGTGCGCTCGGCCAGCCTTGCCGAGCAGGCCTACGCGAGCCTGCGCACCTTGATCCTGGACCGCAAGATTTCGGCCGGCAGTCCCTTGCAGGAAGGCCGCCTCGCGGAGGAGCTCAGGATCTCGCGCACGCCGATGCGCGAGGCGCTGGTGCGTCTCGCCGGCGAAGGGCTGCTGGTGCGCCGCGATGCGCGTTCCTATGCAGTGCGCGCGCTGGGCACCAAGGAGTACTTCGACTGCATGCGAGCCCGCGAGATCATCGAAGGCGAAGCCATCGTGCTTGCCATCGACAAGATCAGCGACGCGCAGATCGATGCGCTCGAAGCCGACCTCAAGTCCCTCGATGCCGGTGAGCACGACGAGACCGAGCACTGGCATTTCGACGACCGGTTCCATCAGCTCATTTCAGCGGCCAGCGGCAACGTCGTACTGCCGCGGCTGGTCGAGGAACTGCGTGTGAACGCGCGCCTTTTCCGGCTGCACAGCCCACTGCATCGCCAGCGCGAGAACCACGACGAGCACGGCGCGATCATTCGTGCGCTGCGCGCCCGCGATCCGGTCATGGCGCGCAACGCCATGTGCGCACATTTGCGCAGCCTTCAGGAAGACGTCAAGCGCGCGATCGTCGGTTGAGAGAGCGGCGGCGGCTCGTTGGCCGCCATGCCGCCTTGGCGCGAGGCAGGGCTGACGAGGCCCCGGGCATCCCGGCATCACGCCCGTATCGCACTCCGCCCCCCCACGACGGGGGGCGCACACCGCGCCCGCACTCCGTAACCTCCCCGGCCAGATGGAGCATCTGCGGCTACCGTGCGGCTGAAAGCGAAGAGCGTGTTCTTTGCCGGCACTTTCGATCGAGCCGGGGCCCACTGGGCCATCCATTCGCAGTTTGAGTTGGTTCGCCCACCTGCGGCGATGCGCGAGCGTGGGCGCTCGATCGTGACGTCTTGACATTGCGTCCCATACCGCCTCCGTGCCGATCGCCCGGGGAGCCCGGATCCCAACTCACCGGGTCCCTGCGAAAAGGTGGTCTGTCGGCCCCGCGCCGGATCGACCGTGCGCCCGGCCCTGGATCCAGCTTCAAACATAGCGCCTCGGATTCGCTCCAGGCACAACGAGGAGGAATGAAATTCATGTCACACAACAACGTCGCCGAGCAGCATCCCTACCGCCGGACCCAATTGGCGTGTGAGATGGCGCTTGTCATTGCCCTGCTTTCGTCAACGCCTTTGGCCAACGCGAATGGAGGCAATGGCGGGCGTGGCACCGGGACGGCGGCCGCTGCCTTGGGTGGAGCAACTGGAAGCCCGGGGGGGGCCGGCATCCGGTCTCCGGGCAACGGCGGCTCCGGCGGCGGTGGCGGCGGTGCCGGCGCCGCTGGCGGAAAAGGCGCCGATGGCAGTACCAACGGAATTGTTCCTGGTGCTGGTGGTGCCGGCGGTAGCGCAGGAACGGGGGCCGCAGGCGCCAATGGGGGGAACGGGGCCAACGCTGTCAGTGGCGTCGGCGCCGGCGGCGGCGGTGGCGGCGGGGCCACGGGCAACGGTGCAGGCTCGGGCGCTGCTTCCGTCGTGAATCTCTCTGGAACGACATTGCTTGGCGGCAATGGAGGAAATGGCGGCAGGGGGAACACGGTTACGACCGGCAATCCCGGAAGCGGCGGTGGCGGCGGTGGCGGCGAGGGCGGACAGGGAGCCCTGATCACGGCGAACACTGTGAACAGCAATGCAGGCGTGATCCGCGGGGGAGTGGGCGGCGCTGGCGGGGCCTCGGGAACCGTGCAGGGCACCCCCGCTGGCGGCAATGGCGGGGACGGCGGTATCGGGGTTCACTTCACCGCAACTGGTGCGAGCCTGACGAACAGCGGGACGATCATGGGCGGCGCCGGGGGTGCCGGCGGCACCGGGATTGTTTCCGGCGTTGCGGGGGCCGGCGGCGCGGGGATCAGGGGCGCCGGCAATACAGTCGGCAACTCCGGCGCCATCTCGGGCGGAGCGAGTGTTGGCTCCAGCAGCAATGGCACCAACGGCATGCTGACCGGCGGTGCGGGGATTTCGGCCGGAGCCAATTTCATCGTCAACAACTCCAGCTCCGGCACGATTTCGGGCGGCGCGGGTACGGCCACCAGCGGCACCGCCGGCGCCGTGATCGGCGGCGCCGGAATTTCGGTTGCAGGAAATGGTTCCACCTTGACCAACCTTGGCAGCATCACCGGCGGAGCAGGTGCTGCCACCGGTGGCAATGCGGTCGTGACCGGCGGCGCCGGGATTTCGGGTACGGGCGACCTCAGCATTGTCAACACCAGCACCATCACGGGTGGCACGGGTACGCGCTCCATCGGCACTGCGGCCGTGACCGGCGGTGCCGGAATTTCGGGTGTAGGGGGCTTCAACATTGCCAATACCGGAACGATCTCGGGCGGAGCCGGTACTGCCACCGGCGGCACGCCTGCCCTGACCGGCGGTGTCGGGATCTCGGGTGGAGGCGGCTTCTACATCACCAACTCCGGCACGATCTCGGGCGGAGCGGGTGCGGGCGGCGCGTTGGCCAATGCGATTGCCTTCACCAGCGGCAGCAACTCGCTCGAGATCCGCGCAGGTTCGATCATCAACGGCAATGTGAGGGCACAGTCGTCGGACACGCTGCTGCTGGGCGGCACCGTCAATGCAACTTTCGATGCCGCGCTCATCGGGCCAACGGCGCAATACGGAGGCTTTGGGCAATACACAAAGACAGGAAGCAGCACCTGGACGCTGACCAACGCGACCACCGCGTTGACGCCGTGGCAACTCAACCAAGGCACGCTCAACGTCTCCGCAGATGGCGCGCTGGGCGCATCGACGGGTGGGATCACCTTTGGCGGCGGCACGCTGCAATGGGGAAGCGCATTCGACCTGGCCGCGGGCCGCGCAATCCTCCTCAACGTCAGCGGCGGCACGTTCGACACGCAGGGATTCAGCAGCACTGTCGCGCAGGGGGTTACCGGAGCCGGGGGGCTGACGAAGGCGGGCGCCGGCACATTGGTCCTCTCCGGTGACAGCAGCTATACGGGCGGTACGACGATTGCGGCCGGCACGCTGCAACTCGGCAATGGCGGCACGGGCGGCAGCATCGTCGGCGACGTGACCAACAATGGCACGCTGGCTTTCAACCGCTCGGGCGTCTCCACCTTTGCCGGTACCGTATCCGGCACGGGCAGCCTCGCGCAGATGGGCCCTGGCACCACGATCCTCACCGGCGCGAACACCTACGCCGGCGGCACCACGATTTCCGGCGGTACGCTGCAACTGGGCAATGGCGGCACGGGCGGCAGCATCGTCGGCGACGTGACCAACAATGGCACGCTGGCCTTCAACCGCTCGGGCGTCTCCACCTTTGCCGGTGCCGTATCCGGCACGGGTGGCCTTGCGCAAATGGGTCCCGGCACCACCGTCCTCACGGGGGCCAGCACCTACGCCGGTGGCACGACCATCAGCGGCGGCACGCTGCAACTGGGCAACGGGGGCGCCAGCGGCAGCATCGTCGGCGACGTGACCAACAATGGCACGCTGGCCTTCAACCGCTCGGACGTCT